>Ga0193728_1001661_pt1 | contig 11445 bp, 16 predicted proteins | sample U1c1metaG_FD_143037 | JGI IMG/M metagenome (GOLD analysis project Ga0193728, IMG submission 143037) | Soil microbial communities from a riparian zone of the East river system, Colorado, United States - U1c1 | ecosystem: Environmental > Terrestrial > Soil > Riparian zone | place: USA: East River...
CCGAGACGATCGCGGCGGAGGTCGTCATCCCCGACGGCTGGGGTTGCTGCGCGTTCGCCGGAGACCGCGGCATGCTGCACCCCGAACTCACTGCGTCGGCGACTGTCCGCGAGGCGGCTTCGGTGCGGTCCCGCGACTTCGACGCCCACGCCTCCACCAACCGCACCTGTGAACTCGGACTCACCCGAGCCACCGGACACCACTACGAACACCTGATCGAGACGCTCGAGCGCGCAACTCGGCCGACGACAGCTTCGTAACTTTGTGGAGAACCGAATTGGTTTGCTGATCGAGTCGCACGTGCAGGAAATTGATCATTTGTTCGCTGAACTTAAGTCAAAGTGAAGTCACCGAGTCCGCGGGCCGGCTTGAGGCACGTCATTCCTGATCGCAACTATTTGGCAACGAGCTGCGGCGAATCAGCCTTCACCAGCATTTTTCTTGGGCCCAGAAGGCAAGAATCCCTCTAGGGGTGACGCATCACTTCCAAACACGGCCCTGACCAGCATTTTTATTCAGTGCCCCTGGAGGGATTCGACTCCCCTACTGAGCCGCCGCCACGTTGCTTCGCAACGCGACGGACTGCTCAGCGGGGGCCCACGAAGGGTTCTCAGCATCCACACCCACGAATCCGATGAGGCTCCGCGCTTTCGCTCGGAGCCTCATCGGATTCGTGCCCCTGGAGGGATTCGAACCCCCAACCGTTTCCTTAGGACGGAACTGCTCTTCCATTGAGCTACAGAGGCTGGCGGAACGAGTTTATCCCGATCGGATATCGGAGCCCGCCGTTAGGCTGCCATCGATGACTGAGAATGTTGGCCGGGCGCACGTCGGCACTTCCGGATGGAAGAAGCCGCAGTGGCGCGGTGACTTCTACCCGAAAGGACTTGTTCAGCGCAGAGAGCTCGAATATGCCTCCCGACAGCTGACCTCGCTCGAGATCAACTCGACGTTCCACGGGTTGCAGCGACCGTCCACTTTCGCGACCTGGCGCACGGAAACTCCGGACGACTTCGTGTTCGCGGTCAAAGGGTACGAGGTCGTCGCGCGCACTGCGCTCTTCCCAAATGCCCACATCCACCTCGCCGATTTCTTCGCATCCGGAGTTCTGGAGCTGCGCGAAAAACTCGGACCCTTGCTTTGGCAGCTGCCCGAGCAATCGAAGTTCAAGGCCGAAAGCCTTGAACGGTTCCTGTCGCTACTCCCCCGCTCCAGTACGGAGGCCGCCCGACTCGCGGCACGATCGGAAACCAATGACGGCCGGACCAACGACCTGCCAGACCGTCCCCTACGGCATGCGATCGAGGTTCGTGATGCCAGCTACCTCAATACTGAATTCATCGAGCTTTTGAAGGTACACAACGTCGCACTGGTCTTCACGAATAGCCCCGGCGCCCCCGACATTCAGGACCTCACGAGCGACTTCGTCTACCTTCGCCTCAGCAGCGGCGAAGATCACTACAACGACGGATACGATGACGTCGCGTTGGATGACTGGGCGACGCGGATCACCGGATGGGTCCACGGTCCGCCCTCGCGGGATGTGTTCGCCTACTTCAAGAACCCTGCCGGCGTGCTTACGCATACGCCGCACAATGCGACCAGACTCATCGCACGCCTCGACTAGCCGATCGAGATCAGCCGAGCTTCTCGATGATCATGGATGCGCTCGTAGTGAACGCACTTCCGCCGGTGAAAAACTCGAGAGTGACCGCAGTGATACTCGAGTGGTTTCGCAGGGTCAAAATATCGCCCGCATTGGCTCTCACGATGACCATTCCGGAGTTTTGCTGCGTCCCTGCGCCGGAGCCGAAGGTGCTGCCGTCCACAACGAGACCATTGTCAAATACCGAGAACTGGTTGGGCTCGACGGCGGTGACGGTAAACCACACCGCGTAGTCACCGGCCGCCGCGATGGTCAATTGGGAGGTAAATGGCCGGTGCACAAAATCACTCGTCATCACTCCGTTGTTGGTGAAAGCGATATCTGTCTCTGGAGCAACAATCTGCGTATCCATATTGAAAAGGTTGGCGTACTGCGCGACGGCCGCTGGACCTGTCGCACCGGGAGTGCCAGCTACACCAGGCACACCCGCGATACCGGGCGCACCATTGCTGCCGTTGGCGCCAGCTTCACCGGTGGCACCTGTCGCACCCTTCGCGCCACTGGAACCCGTCGCGCCTGAACTCCCGGCCGGCCCAGTATTCCCCGCCGGGCCAGTGGCGCCCCCGGCACCTGCGTGGCCGGCCACGCCAGCGGAACCCCGTTGACCGATTTCACCCTTCGCACCCTGAGGTCCGGCGACGCACGCCGTCAGCGCAAAGAGAGAGGCCGCCATGACAATGACAATCGAGACTCTGGCAACCTTCACGTTCATCGCTCCCTCGCGCGCCAGATCGTCACAGGATTGGCGAAACGCCAGCTTAGCGGCAGGGAGACCGTAGCCTGCGCGCCATGGATCCTCGTTATCCGCGATCACTTACCGACACCCCGCACAACGGGACCAAGCTCATCGCGCGCGACACTGCTCGTGCAAGTCCCTGCGTACGCAAGCTCTGCTCATTAAGATTGCGTCGTGCAAGCGACACGTACTCGACGGTCGGTACGGATCACGATCCTGGCATGGATCGCGATCCTCTTCCTTACTGGCGTGTTCCAGTTCTATCGGGGCGCAGTCGCTGATGGGATCATCTTTCTCGCAATGGCCGCGGCATTAATTGTGGGCGAGACAGGCATCCTGAACCGCTTCGATGGGCGACGCTGGCATCCGCGCAGGATCGTCGTCCTCATCGCGCTCGCCATCGCCGCCGGAGTCCTGGTCTTCACTCCCCGGCATGGACTCGCGGATGGTGTGGTCGTCACGGTGTCCGGGGTCCTGGTCTTTCTCGTCGTCTGGCCGAATACGCCCGCCGATTCAGAGGCGGACCCGTGGTCCGAACGTCTGACACGTTCAGCGACCGCGTGGGCGATTGTCGGCATCGCGTTCTGCATCTGGGAACTCGGCATGTACTTTCTGGGTCTGAATGCTTCGGGCCGCACCGAGTTCCCGGCGCTGTCCGACCTGCTCGACCCAGTCCTCAACAACCCGATCGGGCGATTTCTGGCCATCGCCGCCTGGCTCGCCGGCGGTGTCGCTCTCGCTCGACGTGGGAGGACCACCACATGATCGGCGCGATCGGGTTCGGCGTCGAGGGCGTCGCCATCATTGCTCTCGTGCTGCTCGGCTATCGCCGGAACGATCGCTTTGCGACCTTCGGCGAACTTCTCGATCGAGTCATGACGACCCGAGCAGCGCGCATCTGCATCCTCACCTTCTGGTGGTGGCTCGGCTGGCACTTTCTCGTGGCCCAAACGGTCGACGCCGCCTTGCGCTAGCTGTCACCGCCCTGCTTGGCTGGCCCTATGACCACCTTCGAGGATGCGCAGCGGATTGCACTCGCACAGCCGGGTACCGAGCTGGTGGCCACGGTTTTCAAGATCGAGGGAAAAGTGTTCGCGGCGGTCTACCCGGAGCGAATCGATCCGAAGAAGGCGCGGGTTCCCAACTACGACGTCCTCATGGTGCGGGTCGCCGATCTCGGCGACAAGGAGGCCTACCTGAAGTCCGACCCGGCAAAGTTTTTCACTACCGACCACTACAACGGCTACCCATCCGTACTCGTAAGGCTGGACCAGGTCGACTTGGCGGAGCTCGAGCAACTTATTCATGAGGCGTGGATGACCCGAGCCCCGAAGGACCTGCTCGACGACTAGGCCGGAACGTGAGGCCGCAGCCTGCCCTCGATCGGAAAGGTCAGCACCTGCTCCGAGATTGAAGCGTCAATCGCGCCCCAATCCTCTTCCTTGAGCCGAACAACGTCAGTCGAAATCTCAACTATCCGCACGCGTCGCCAACGCCCGTCGGCATAGAGGAACTCGAATGGATCGGCAAGATATCCGATGCCCGTCGACTCGAGCGTCTCTTCAGCAGCGAGCCAGTCCACGACGCCCGTGAGTGGGCGTCGCAGCAGATCCATGACGACAAAGCCGTCCGCTTCCGGGCGAATCCAGCCGACCAGCTCACTGTCGCCGCGACGATGCTCGATCCAGTCAGGAGGTATGGGCACGGCTAGAGACTAACAACAACGCACCCCACCCTCGCTTCCATGACGTGCAGTTCAAGCGACCGCAGTAACTAGGCGGCAGGCGCCAGGTACTCATCCCACTGCGGCTCGGCGCGCTCGACACCGCGCACCAGCCAGGTCGCACCGTGCGGGGCGCGCGGACGGATGCGCAGGGTCCAGCGCATTTCGCTCGGAGTCTTGTCGCCCTTGAGGTTGTTGCACGAGAGGCAGCACGCCACGAGGTTCTCCCACGAGTCCGCTCCCCCGCGCGAGCGAGGAAGCACGTGGTCGATGGTCCCCGCGGAACCGCCGCAGTAGGCGCAGCGATGAGCGTCGCGGCGAAGCACACCACGACGAGACACCGGAACGTTGCGACCGCTCGGGATGCGCACATAGCGCCGCAGGATGATGACGGATGGTCGATCCCACAGGCGATCCGACCCGTAGACCGGATGCTCGTCATCGCTCGCGATGATCGTCGCCTTCTCGTTCATCACGAGCACGATAGCTCGCTTGAAGGACACGACGGCGAGCGGCTCGTACCCGGCATTGAGGACCAGTGTGCGCATTGTCATCCTTTCGAAAGCGCCTGCACGGATTGCAGGCTTTTCGATTGCACCCTGAGGTTCTCGAGTCGGGAGTTAGCAGCTACGTAAAAAGGCACCGCCACGAATGACAGTGCCTCGGCCGTTCAGTGCGTGAAGAAGCTCACACAGGGGTAACTGCTGTGGCGTATGAAGAAGAGAGCGCGCGCGTCCACGGTTTGGACGGTGCGCATCGTCAACATTCGCTCTCCTGGAGGCTCGATAGACCCAAGGATTACAGGGTAACGCAGAAACGCCGATCATCCCGGGTAACGCAACGCGAACGATGTTCGGCGAAATGGGGAACTGTTTCGACGGGCTCAACCCGTAGTTCGACTGTCCGGGCCCTCGTCCGCTTAGATTCCGAACCGCACGAAGTAGTAGTTGTTGTCGTAAATGGCGTCGTTGCTGACCACGCGACCGGGCTCCGGTGCGTCGATCATCCGCCCGCCGCCAATGTAGATACCGACGTGTGAGCCGCCATCCATCACGACAACATCACCCGGCAGTGCCGCGGAACGCGCGATCTTCGTGCCGATCCGACCCTGCTGGGCGGACGAGTGCGGCAGTCGGATCCCGAACTGCGCGTAAACATAGGCGACGAGCCCAGAGCAGTCGAACCCAGATGGGCTCTCGCCACCGAACACATACGGCACCCCGAGGTACCGGCTGGCAACGGACGGAACAGCGGCGAGGTCGAAGTTCGGATACGGCGGGTTGGCCAGGTACGAGGTCGCCGAAGGCGCGGCAGGCCGCACAACCGGCACCGTCACGCTAAAGGATGCCGGCTCGATACTGACCTGCGGCGTGGCAGAAGCCGCGACCTGCAGTGACTGCTCATCTGCGTTCGTCCCGGGTGTGGTCGATGCACTCGAATTGCGGGTGCCCGGCGTCGTGGTGCCCGCCCCGTAGGCGGGAAGTGCGACGGTTGCGAGAAGCCCCGGAACGACCAGGGCACAGACGGCAACGCTGAGGAAACTCGACTTGCGTCGAAAGTTGGCCGGCTTCGCCAGTCGGGGTGGAACTACATCGCCGTGGAGTTCTGCGGTCGGCCGGTGTCGGGTAATCGGGTATCGCTTGCTCAAGAGTGCAATCTCCTGCGCCTCGGCCGCCCGCCGCACTTCGCCGCACTTCTGTGCGCCGGCACGGGGCTGCCCCATCCGTTTCGTATATTGATTCACGTCCCGGAAGAAGAGACGGGTTTATGAGACGTCTTCTCCGCGGAGCCTGCAACCGGCTGTCTGGTCGTCAGGACTGGACGAGACTACGTGACGATTCCGGCGTTGTCACATCGACTCCAGGCCCGCTGTGAATTATCACGGCGCAAGACATGCAGAGCGGAGAAGACCTACGATGCCGCGTAGATGTGAGTTGCAACCTCGACCGGAAGCTCGAGCGCGTCCGGAAAGCCGTCGACCTGTACCAGAATGTACGAGCCCAGAGTGGACACCACTGCCGAGGCACCGGGCATCACCCCCGCACCCTGCAGCTGCTGCAGCAGCTCCGGTTCGAACTGAACGGGCTCGGCGAGCCGGCGTATCGTGACCGCGATCTCGCCGCTCTTCGGTGCGAGATCCACGATGCTGGTCACGCCATCCATGAACTGTGATGCCGGCGCATCGCCCAGTTCCGCGAGCCCGGGAATCGGGTTGCCGTACGGCGACTCGGTCGGATGATCGAGCATCTCGAGAACGCGGCGCTCCACCTGCTCGCTCATGACGTGCTCCCAGCGGCAGGCCTCGTCGTGCACATAGGCCCAGTCGAGTCCGATGACATCGGAGAGCAAGCGCTCGGCCAGGCGATGCTTGCGCAGCACATGGGTTGCCTTGCTGCGGCCCTCAGAAGTAAGCGCGAGGTGACGGTCGCCCTCGACAATCACGAGACCGTCGCGCTCCATGCGAGCAATGGTCTGGGACACGGTGGGACCGGAGTGACCGAGCCGCTCGGAGATGCGCGCGCGCAGCGGAACGATGTGTTCCTCTTCAAGATCGAGGATCGTGCGCAGGTACATCTCTGTCGTATCGACGAGATCTGTCATCGACGCCTCCAGCCCTGCTCCTGACGCCTTCAAGCCTAGCGGCGGCGGACGTCTCTCACGTCTCGCGCGCGCTGGACGGCGCTCACCCCTCAAATAGAATTGTGGGATGCCCCAGATCACCATTCCTTCTACGCTGCTGCCTGCCGACGGACGATTCGGCTGCGGGCCATCCAAGATTCGTAGCGCACAGCTCGATTACTTGACCTCTGCGGGCGCGAAAGTGCTGGGAACATCCCACCGCCAGGCACCCGTCAAAGACCTCGTCGGCCGCGTGCGCAGCGGACTCGGCGAGCTGTTCCGCCTGCCGGACGGGTACGAAGTCGTACTGGGAAATGGCGGCTCGACCGCGTTCTGGGACGCGGCATCCTTTGGCCTGATCGAGCGACGCGCAGAGAACCTCAGCTTCGGCGAGTTCGGATCCAAGTTTGCGCAGGCCGCGGGTGCGCCGTGGCTCAAGGCACCGAAGGTCATCACGGCAGACGGCGGATCGCGCAGCGAGATCGAAATCCTCGACGGGATCGACGTCTACGCCTGGCCCCAGAACGAGACCTCGACCGGAGTGATGGCACCGGTCAAGCGGGTAGGGGCGGACGCGCTGACGGTGATCGATGCGACCAGCGCTGCGGGCGGCATCGATTTCGACGCCAGCGAGACGGATGTCTACTACTTCGCGCCTCAGAAGAACTTTGCCTCGGACGGTGGGCTGTGGTTCGCGCTGTTCTCGCCGGCCGCCCTCGCGCGAGTCGAGGCGATCGCGGCGAGCGACCGATACATCCCCGAGTTCCTGAGCATCAAAAATGCCGTCGACAACTCGAGGCTCAACCAGACACTCAACACCCCCGCGATCTCGACCCTCCTTCTTATGGAAAGCCAGATCGACTGGATAAACGGCAACGGCGGCCTGGCGTGGGCCGACGCGCGAACCAGGGAGTCGTCGTCCGTTCTGTACAACTGGACGGATACCGTCGACTACGCAACTCCGTTCGTCACGAATCCGGACCACCGTTCGCAGGTCGTCGTGACGATCGACTTCGATGACGCCATCGATGCGGCCGCGGTCGCAAAGGTGCTGCGCGAGAACGGAATCGTCGACACCGACCCGTACCGCAAGCTCGGACGCAACCAGCTGCGCGTCGCGACCTTTGTCGCGATCGAGCCGGATGACGTGCGCGCCCTGGTCAAGTCGATCGAGTACGTCGTCGACAAGCTCTAGGCTCGGTCCCTCTAAACTGAGGGCGTGAGAATCTGGCTCAAGGACAGCGAGCGTCGGCCCGACCCGACGCCCGTCAAGACCGATGAGCGCAAGGCCATTGTCATTGGGATGACGGCCTGGCTAGTCGCCCTTATTGTTCTGCTGTTCTTTACTGGCCCGCTTGCGGCGGCCGGTCACGCGTGGTGGGTCTTCACTCCCGCTGTCGCTCTCGGCCTCGGCCTCATCGGGCTCGTCTACCTGCAGGTCAAGCGCCTCTAGCGCCTCGTCAATATCGACGCCGTCGAGGTCGCCGGCGTGCAGGTTGTCGCTGCCGAACTCGTCGTCATCGTCGTCATCCTCGTCGTCGTCCAGGTCGTCGGACTCCGCCGCCGCCTCGCCGAGCGCCAACTGGGCCGCGCGATAGTCGTCCATCCGCTCCGACCACGGCACCCAGTCCGGTGCGAGCAGTGCGCCCTCTGCGGGAAGCAGCTCGCTCTCAACGATCGTGGGATCCTCGCCGGGGAGGTGCGCGACAGCGACTGCCCAGTTCCAGCCCGGGTATCCCGACAGCGTCGTCGCGAAGCGGTACGAGACGACGTGGTCGCCCTCATCGGTCTCGCCAACGAACTCGCCGACCGTTGCCGGCGGCGTCACTTCGAGCAGGGCCGTGAGCGCAAACTTCTGCGCCTCGGTCAAAGCCTCAAGCACGGTGCCCATTAAGCATCAAGGTCGTCTGCAACCTTGCGCAGCACGGCCGCGATCTTGCTGCCATGCGACTTCGCCGGGTAGCGGCCGTGGCGCAGGTCCGCCCCTATTCCGTCGAGCAGCTTCACGAGGTCCTCGACGATGATTGCCATGTCATCCGCAGATTTGCGATTGAGCTTGGCCATGGTCGGCGGTGTCTCGAGGACGCGCACGGAGAGCGCCTGGGCGCCCTTCTTGCCGTCGGCGATGCCGAATTCGAGCTTGGATCCGGGCTTGACGGTCACGCCGGCCGGAAGCGCGGACGCGTGCAGAAAGACCTCCTGGCCGTCATCAGAACTGATGAAACCGAAGCCTTTTTCGTCGTCGTAGAACTTAACCTTGCCGGTAGGCATCCCAGCACCTCTCTTCCACCGAGCGGTTCACGGTGCCAGATAAGGATACGGGGTGCACGCGGCGGACGGTGCGACCCGTATTCTTAGGTTGTGGCCAACAGAAAACCAGTTTCGGCGCCAGAGCCGCCTCCGCCCTCGCGAATTGAGCGTTCGCTGAGCTACGCGATGATCTCGGTGCTGGGTCTATCTGTTATCGCATTCATCGCACTCCTCATCGCACAGTCAAACGCGACGGGGCCACTCTGGGCGGCAATCGCGCTGCTTCCCCTCATCGGACTCCCGATCGCCATCCTGCTTTTGGTGGCTCTCTTGATCCTCGGAGTTCGCCGGCGTACGAATACCAACCCCAAGGGTGCCGGCAAGTAGCACGTCCACCCTCTCGCTGGCCGGCCGCCTGCGAGACCTGGGCGACGAGGACCTGACGGCCCTGCTCACCATTCGCGAGGTCCGGGATGTGCGCGTTCGCGACTTCTTCGACCTCGCCGACGCGCTGCTCGATCCCGCCAGCATCCAGAAGGTGTGCGCGGGTCTGGATCGCACGACCCTGGCCGCCCTGTGGGCACTCGGAACGAATCCGGAGGGCATGACCACCGCTGAGGTCGCCCAGAAAATTGCCCCACTCGCGGCCAGCGCCGACACCATTGAGGCGAACCTTGCTCACGCATGCCGACTCGCGCTGATCGATCGAGCGAACGGCACCTGGATTCCCTACGAGGCGATTGTCGAACAGGTCGAGTCGTGGCCGGCGGCCGGTCTCCCGGACCTCGCAGCGCTGATCAGCGAGCCCGCACCCGCGTCGCTCACTCCGGTCAGCCCGACCGACGCGCGCTTCATCGACCACGCTGCAGGCGAGCACGCGTTCAACTCGACCAACGCCGTCGCGGCCCTGCTGGCCGAACTGCAACGCGAACCCGCTCGAGAGCTCGCCCGAGGAGGCATCGCCCTGCCAGAGTCGAAGCGCCTCGCAATGGCGATGACGCTCGAACTCGAGGACGTCGCCGCAATTGTCGAGATTGCGGCGCGCGCTGAGCTCGTCACCCTCGAGGGCGGAGTGTGGCTGCCAACCGAGCTGGCAACCGAGTGGATGCTCCTCTCGAACGACGAGCGCTGGGCACGCCTCGCCGGCGCCTGGTTTACCCGACTGCCTGAAGATATCCGCAGACTCCTGAGCAGCCGCGCACGGGCAACCTGGGGAAACCGTCTCGCGGAGTACGTCCACTGGCTTTACCCGGCCGGGGGCAACTGGATGCGCGACCGCACGCTGGCGTTCTCGCACGAGGCCGAGATCCTCGGCGTTACCGCGAATTCCACGCCGGGCACGGCAGGCTCCGCGCTCCTGACCGACGGCGAGGCAGCGGCGGCGGTCGTCATGGCCGGACTATTCCCGCCCGAGATCGACAAGGTCTACCTGCAGCACGATCTCTCGATCGTGGCGCCCGGTCCTCTGCTCCCTCGATTGGATGCCCGCCTTCGCACGATCGCGGACGTCGAGACCCGCACGCTCGCGACCACGTATCGCGTGAGTGAAGCGACCATCAACCGAGCGCTGACGACGGGAGAGACTGCGGACAGCATCCGCGAGTTCCTGGACAGCATCGCGTTGACCGGAATCCCGCAGCCGCTCGAGTACCTCATTGTCGGTTCGGCCGCACGATTCGGATCGCTGCGGGTTGGGGCGATCATCGAGCCGCCGACGGCGGCTGATCAGCAGGGCGCGCAGTCCTATGTGATCGCCGAGGATGCGCCGATGATGTCGGCGATCATGGTCGACCACGGACTCATTCCGCTCGGGCTCACCCGCGTCGGCCCCTACAAGGCCGTCAGCAAATTCGAGTATGAGGTTGTCTTCTGGTCGCTCAGTGAGGCTCGCTATCCGGTAGCGGCCGAGGACGCGAGCGGAACGATCATCCTGCTCGACCGGCTTCGCAGCGCACGCTCGCACGCGACCGTGCAGGAGTCGCCCGCCGAGGCGATCGTGCAGCGGCTCCGCCTGATCGGGGAGTCGACGTCGGCCGAGAACGGCAAGGCCTGGCTGGAGCGCCAGCTCGATACCGCGATCAAGGCGAAGATCGGGCTCACCGTTACCGTCGCGATGCCCGACGGTTCCTCCGTCGACCTGCAGCTCGAGCCCGCAAGCCTCGGTGGCGGCCGCCTTCGCGCCCGCGACCGCCGCTCCGACCTGGAGCGCACCCTCCCCCTCGCGAGCATCACCGCCATCGGTCCCGCCGAGTTGTAAGCCGATTTCGGGTCGAGTACCAACGGTTGTGCAGGACTTTTCTGCGGAATGGCCGATCTGGCCAATAGAAATGTGACGAAGAGACGGCCTTTCCTGCACAACCGTTATGGCAACCCCTCGGATCGAGTAGCCGTCAAAGGCGGCGTCACCGAGACCCCCACGAAGTAACCCGCACGGCCGGCCCCGACAACGGC
>Ga0193728_1001662_pt1 | contig 11438 bp, 6 predicted proteins | sample U1c1metaG_FD_143037 | JGI IMG/M metagenome (GOLD analysis project Ga0193728, IMG submission 143037) | Soil microbial communities from a riparian zone of the East river system, Colorado, United States - U1c1 | ecosystem: Environmental > Terrestrial > Soil > Riparian zone | place: USA: East River...
TTGCTTGAGTTCGGCACCAACCTGTGCGACTTGCCGAAAGATACGAGTATGCTCACTGCCCTCATGGGTCACAACAGCGCTATGGAACTTCTCAGCTCCGGCTTTGGATTGTCTCCACTGGAAGAACATCACGCCATCAGCACCGTGAGCAATGGCCTGCATGCCCTGCAGGCGCATCTGTCCTGGGCGCTTGTGGGGATTCTGCTCCATCCAGTTCACTTGGCTCGGACTCTGCTCCATAACCAAGTGTGGCTGCCCGCCTTTGAGAGAGCGCATCAGATCATGTGGGAGTGCGTTCCGCCAAGCAGGAGTTGTCTGGGTGGGGTACATGTCAAAGGAGATACTATCCAAATGTGGTGCCCAGGCGAAGGCGTCTACTGGCTTGAATCCAACCATAAAATTGGTGGTGAGAGGGATCTGCGGCGTGACCCTGCGCAGGATCTCTTCTTCAATGCGGTAGCAGCCGAGTAAAGAGTCAGACATGAAGCGCCAATAATCGAGGCATTGCCCAGGATTGTTTTGCGCGGGCGAGATGCGTGGCGGCAGGATATCCTCCCAACTGGAATAATGCTGGCTCCAGAAACTTGTTCCCCAGGCGTTATTAAGGGTTTCCAGAGCATGGTAGCGTTCCTGTAGCCAGCCCCTGAAAGCCTTGGCGCAAGTATCACAGTAGCATTGACCGGTATGACAGCCATATTCGTTATTCAGATGCCACATTTTCAAGGCTGGATGGGTGCGGTACCGCTCGGCCAAGTGCTCGACTAATACAGCCGACTTGCGACGAAAATCGGGGCTATTGGGACAATAATGCTGTCGTGAGCCATGACTCAGACGTATCCCCTCACGTGTCACTGGAAGCATCGAAGGATACAAGCGACTCATCCATGTTGGTGGGGACGCCGTTGCCGTGGCCAGATCTGCTGCGATGCCGTTTTCGGCCAGTAGATCCATAATACGGTCGAGTTGGTCAAAGTGATACAGATCTGGCCTGGGTTCGAGTATCGCCCAGGAAAAGATGTTGATTGAGACCATATTGACCCCGGCTAGCTTCATCAGACGCATATCCTCAGGCCATACGTCTTGGGACCACTGCTCAGGATTGTAATCGCCTCCATACAAGATCTTGTTGGCTAAGGGAAAGTGCATAGTTATGAAATCCTTTTGGGCTAATCGAGTGCAGAACCGTCCAGACTCAAAGACGGTTTGCCAAAGTAGATCTGGTTCGTATCCTTGCTCGTCACCTGTACTAGAATGCGTCCGGTTGTTCCGGCATAGACCTGTGGATTGGTGATGGTATAGGCATCCTGGGTGAGCTTGACTGAGTCCCAGTTGCCGGTCTGCCAGTTGTAGAGTTGGATAACCATACTACTAGTCGCAGCATCTGAGCCTGTACCAGGACCCTGTGGGTGAGCAATCAGATCAGGTACGGTTACCGTCAAGCTATTGATCTGCATTCGCGTCGTGTCAGGTAAAGGGAGATCAAAAGTGATGCTCCCAGTTGACATTGAATAGATACCGGGGAGGATTGCCTGGGCATCATAGCTCTCAACATCGGCCATGCCTGCTGTAATGAAGTCAAGGGGAATATGGATCTGACCGGAGAAGTGAAGGTTCAGCGGCTTCTGAATAAAGGTCATATGGTTACCTGGTACGGTCACACCGTTGATCGTCGCCTCATTGGGCCCTGCAATCTGTTGATCTGTCCAGCCAATCAATGTGGCTGGTGCTCCAGCGATCAGCAAGGGATCATAGTCATTTTTCAGGTTAGAGTTGGGTGCCTGTCCCCCCGTCATATAAATGGTATCCCTATTTATGATTGCATGTGTAAGGCATGATCCACCGCATGATGTATTTGTAGAACCTGCACCGCTTAATGCCGACAGTAATGCAATATGATTCTGTATATCGTTCTGCGGTTGCCTTTTGGCTGTATACGGAAAGTAGCCATCCGGTAAGCTGTGGTATTCTGCGATCTGATCAGCTATTGTCTTACCTGCGCTGGGTGCGGCAGTATGCAATGGAAGATCGATCTGTCGTATCTGACCAGCGGCAAGATTGCCAAGTGCAACAAAACTATGTGGGAACAGCACATACAGATCACTGAGAGGCATTGACAATGTATTCGTTATGCTGCCAACCAGCCTATTATTGTGTAGGGCTAGAGAGGCATAGATATTACCATGGAATTCTTTATCCTCTTCTGATACAATCGGGTTCAGTGTCCATGGGCTCTGATTGTGCACCGTGAGATCTGTCGTGCTCCCTCCAGAAGTGATCGTCGTGGGTACATCATCTTTAGGTAGGGCAATAGGATTCCCTGCTAAGAACTGGTTGGCGACTGGTTGGGTCAGGCTGCTATCTGGCAGATGCACTTGAAAGTCGCCCGTGTTGGGTGTGAACAGGCCCATATAGGTTGTGATATGTGCTAAAGAACTGTCCTGGTTGAATTGAATAGTCGTAACACTATTCTCTGAAACTGAGATCTCTTTCTGGTAATAGGCCAGCCAGTAAGACAGTGGAGAGAAGACAAGGATGCTACACACTGTCACGCGCCAGCGCCAGTACGATGGCCTTTTCATTCGTTGCGTAAGCAGCAGACCGACCAGCCCTAGCGTCAAGATATAGCAGAGTAGTACAACCCCGATCACCCAGGGACCCTGAGGCGTGTTCGGTTCCAACTGTCTTAAGATGCCTTCGCGTGCAAGCAATTGTCCCGGTCCGGTATCGTAGTTCTGTGCCATCTCGGAGATCAACTGCCGATCGCCTAGCGCCTGAGACAGGACCGTTTGCCAGAATGTAGTGTTGCCAGCCCACTGATCGAGAGGGGCAGTAGCCAGATCAAGACCCAAGTAGCAAATGATACCTGCACCCTGGTGTGCTTTCACGAAGAGGGGTGTCCCTTGAGGCGTGGTAACAACGGCTTCTTGCGCAGAAAATGCATCTTGCCTATACATTGTTGCTGTGCTTATCGGAACTGCTGTGCTGGGAGGATTGCTAGCGGTGTTGGAGGTCTGGCCATCTCCCTGCGAAGAGGAAATCCCTTGAATTGGTAGAATGGTTGTATTGGGTGGGAGAGAGGTAGTACCATTGATTGTCACCGGGACTAGTTCAGGTGGAAGAGGTCCCAGCGTTTGTTGCCAGGAAGAACCGCCAGTCTCGATCAGTATGCCTCCTTGATTGACCCAGGAGCGTAGTGCTGTGATCTGTCCGGGTCTCAGGGTGGCTGAAGGAAAGTTCTCTACTATGATCAGATCAAAATTTTCTAGTGCTGTCTCCGTATCCGGCAATGTATTGGCATTGAGTGCATAGATATTGTTGGGTAGACTTTCCATACCTGGCAACGAGACCTGATTAAGCTGTTGAGTGAGTGAGGATGCGTTCTGCGAAAGAATGCCTATCCAGAAATCTCCCGGTTTTATTTCATCCTGGAGTAATTGTCTGGTCTGTGTTGCCACTGTCTGATTGTGCTCGTTGCGTAGCGTTGCTACAAAACCACCGGGAGTGGCGTCGCTGAGGTAGGAGGGAATGTAGAGTGTTATCTGTTTGTGTGCGCCTTCAGCGAGTGTAACTGCATCCTCAAAGCTCCAAGGGGAGGACTGAGTGAGTGGTCCTGAGAAAGCTTGATCCTTATAGGTATGAACTGCTAGTGTCCCTTTAAAGGCAGGCCCCGGATTGCTGAGTGTCACATGGATCGGAGTCCAATAGTCGCTTCGGTAGGCATTGCCAAACACTGTCGCTATAGAGATCTTTGGATTGTGCTGGTGTGGACTGGCAGAGGGTGGTTTCTGGACAAAGAGGAGCCATAGCCAACATGCCACTATCAAGCAGCATATGCACACTAGGCTGCAACCGAACAAAAAGACCCCCTTGCTTTTCAACTGAGGTAGGACTTCTAATTTTATCTCAAATGCATCTTTTCCATTTGAAATCAAGATACCCTCCAAGCTCATTCCTTGTGAGCAATAGGTGCTTTACGGGTAAACCCAAAAGCCCTATAACTGAAGCCAGGCAAGCTGACACTCCCCTGAATAAATCCAGGGGGTTCTTCCATCATCCAGGGGGCTTGCCACTGCCCATTGCTGGTACAGCAGTAGAGGCTCCCTGTCCAGAAGCGTTTCACAGGGCAAGCCTGTCTGTTTCCGAGTGCCCCTCGGTACAGCCTCGATGGGACGAAAGCGCTTTTTCCAGAATGTTACGGGCCGCATTTTGATCACGATCCATGATCAAGCCGCAATTGGGACAAATGTGTGTCCGAATGCTGAGCGACTTTTGTACGATCGTACCACAGTCAGAGCATTTCTGATGCCTCAGTCCCTCCCTTAAAAGGTAGCTCCATTCATCCCCTAGTTAAAACCGAGGGGTGCATCTCGGGCTGTTCACTGTAAATACCGTCTGTGTTCCTTATGTATTTAATGACGCTATTTCTTTATAAAATTTATCTTGTCCTATACGATACTTTCTATCATAGTTAATAATAAAATCCAGCTCTTCATCAGTAAAGCCGTAATGATATGCAAGGACACGATCGATCTCATCGATAATTGCCTTCGATTTTCTAGCATAGATCGTATAGCTCCCAGTATTGCCTCGTTTGAGATGTCGTGCATGTCGCTGGAAATCCTCCATGAGTTGCTGGCATAACTGGTCCAGTGCGTCAATCACAGCATTATCTTCGGGATACGAAAAGCGAAATCCGAAGATCATATAATCCTTCAGGTTGAAAGTATCGAACGTGACTGTATAATACCACCAAAACAGTGAACTATTCAGTAACGCTACAAACACATTCCTCACATACTCTTCCTGGAAGGCACACTGCTTATTCGAGGTTGTCTCGTACGGCCAGGCAAAATTGACAAAGACTTTCCAGTAGAGTCCTCCGGCAGAGCGATAAAACATACTATTTGAGCTTGGCTTCTCCGCCAAGTATGTGCCAATCCTCTGATGCCGCAGGATCTTTGCCATAATCTCATTTTCCAGTGGATGACCAAACTTGGGATAGTAGTGCCTGTTATCGGAATCGCAGGGAGTAGTGATCCGGCAATAGCTCAGGCGCGAGAAGAGCAGATGGCGCTGCTCCTGCGACCACTTAATCACGTGTGTACTGAATCGCTGTTCTGCCCCTTGCGCTTTCGCCAGATAAATGGCCGTGGGAATGCTGGCAACTTTGTCTCCCGAAAAGAGCATCGAAGGGCGAAAATGGTAGAACGAAAGCCAGCTGCAGGGAAACCAGCGTCGGAAGCTCTCAATAAATGGTATCATATTACGCGTCGCAAATGCCGCTAGTGGCAGGATCATCCCCTGGCGACCCCCTGGTGCGAGGAGTTGCTGACTGCGTTCAATCACACAGGGATATAGATTCGCACATGGCAACGTCACAAAATCACGCAGTACATACGGGAACGCCTTATCTGTATACTCGACGTATGGTGGGTTGCCGATGATGACCGTAAACCCTCCATTATATAGTACTTCCTTGAATGTGTGCTGCCAGTCAAATGATCTATTCTCCGGGCTATCATTTATACTGCAAGATCCGTCTTTTCCGGAAGTGCTCATATCACTCAAAGCATTGCCCACACGGATATGATGATCAATCTGTGGCAACATCGCTAGATCTTCAGCTCGTTCAACCTCTGCAATCAGTTCAAGGAACAGGCGCAGCAAGCAGAGTTCGACTGCTTCCTCCATAACATCGACGCCATAGAGATTATACTCCATGATGGACTTGAGAATAAAGAAGCGCAGGTTGGGACAGTGCCGGATCTTGGTGAGGATCGGTTGAAACTCATCGGCACTCGGGCTGGCTTGCATACGCTCAAGACAAGCCTCGTACATTGTGATCAGAGTCTCCATAGCTGCGAAGAGAAATGCCCCTGCACCGCAAGTTGGATCGAGGATCGTCATCTGCTGTAACTGTTCATAGCATTGCTGTAAGCTTGCTGGGTCCTCAATCTGGCGGATGGCATCGGCGCTAAACTGGCAGATATCGAGATTAAACGTAATCAGATCATCAATCTCTATGATCTCACCTGCTGTAATTTTTCTCCGTAATGTCGTATAATAGCTGTGTCTAGCATCATACTCTTGTGAGGTCTCGCCGGGCAGATAAGCCCCACATTTAATGGCGTCATAGATATAACGGTCGGGGTCTTCTTGTAAGAGACACCATAATTTGCTATCCTGGTGAATACATGGAGATAAGTGCATCATCCTGTCAAAAAAATAGGGCACTATCGTATTATGTGCAATATATCTGGTTATATCTTTTTTTGTATAGTATGCACCCATCTGTTGCTGGTTAACATATTGCTCAAATATTGTCCCCAGGATGGCGGGGTGAAGCACATTTTGGTTTTCCGTACCTTGTCCGTGCAGTTGCCATTGGTAGGTATCAAAGAAGGTAAAAATGCGAGCAAATGCTTCATCGGGAATAGTGAGTTCTGGATGTGTATGCTCTACAGTACGAGCCTGAAACAGACTGCTATGCACATAAGGAACATAACCAAAAAGATGTGTAAGTTCGCTAGAGTGTATTGGCATGTTCAATCCTTGGTGGAAGAGAGGTAAGAGGAAACGGTGGTAAAAGGTATCAGGACCATAGAGATGTTGCGTCATCTGTAGCCGCTTTGTCAGGTAATGAGGATCGCCATCGAGAAACCCTGCGGCCTGGAGAAAAGAGAGGAACATCAGTCGGTTGAGCACCAGCGAGCCATAGAGGTTGCGTTCAGCCTCAGCTATATCTCCCTGAACATGGGCCAGGAAAGCTGCACGCTGTATTTTGAAACGCTGATAGAACTGTTTCGTATTTTAGTCTCCTCTGCTACCCATACGATATTTGATATCGTAGTTGATAATAAAATCCACCTCTTCATCACTAAAACCGTAGTGCCTTCGAGTACCCTATGCGGTACTCCTCCAACTCGATCGCCAATCCCTCCTTTTGCCTTGCTGGATCAGGCTTAGTATTGCGTGTACTGATTCTGGCATGGGCCTGAATATCGTTCTGCAATTGGATTGCCAGTTCCGGCAACGCTTTTAGCGCATAGACTTCGTGATCAACAGGGAAATCCTTCACTAGGGCGTGTGAGAGATGGAAGCCGTCTGAATACGTCGCAAACCAGATGTAAAAGAGAGAACTATTCATCAGAGCCATCGTCGTCCAAGCTGTCGACTCATCGGCGAAGAAGAGGAAGCGTCCGTGAGATGGCTTCATCACAACACCGTTCTTTTTATAAAAAGGCACTTGGCGAACAGCCTTGGTCCAGTAGTTTGTGGCTTCCTGATAATAGACAAAGTATGACGTCTTCTGCATAGACAGCACAGAAGCGATAGACCGACCTTCGGACTTCCGACTGATTTTGTCTAGGATTCCTTCTTGGAGCTTTGAAGCTAGCTTCGGAAAACCTCCTGCATTTCCTACGTACATCACTGGTGTATAGTTGATCAAATTGATCAAAACAGGACGCTCTGGAGCATACCAGCGGTGTATCCGCGTCGTATGGATAGCGCACTGCTCTCCCTGGTCACATCTGGCGAGCAGAATGGAGAGCCGCTGGAATACACCATCAAACAGACGACAGGGAAATATTTCAAAATTTGCCAACCACAGGTGGGACATCTCATGCATCAATCTTCCACGTAAATGCTCAAAACGTGCGCTACCACAAATGCTCAATGGTACTAACAGACCGACAGAAGTCTCCTGTGAGCAGCACAATGCCAGGGAACGTTCGATCACTGCCGCATAGAGATTACCGCAGCTTCTCTCTTCATAACCATCAACAGTGTAGTTGTGCCGCACCTTACTATACTCTACATAAGGAGGGTTCCCGATAATCACGTCAAAGCCCCCTTTCTCCATGACCCGTGGAAACGCCTCATACCAGTGAAATGGCCGTTGAACTTTCTTATGGCCATAGAATACAAGAGAACCAGCAGTATCGTCAGTTGGCTCATTACTGGCTCGTATTTGAGGGTCATTATACGAAGAATGAGAAAGAAGATCAGAAGAAGAACCATTGTATCCGTCTGTGCTATGAGCATTACCAACTAGGGCATTGCCTGCGTGGATATGCAAATTGAGGGAGGGCAGCGAGGGAGCATCTTGTGATTGAGGAATGGATGCTAACAGCGCGAGATAGAGGCGTAGCTTACAGATCTCTGTCGCCTCTTCCATCACATCAACACCATGCAGATTATTTGCCATGATACGGGTGAGAACGAAATGCTGGCGGTTGGGGTGATGGACAATCTGTTCAAACAGTGTGTGGTAAGCAGTTCTTACGTGATTGCTTTTGTCGCGCCAGATAGTCTGGTAGGCTTGCTCATCCATCAATGTCTGCATCCGGGTGAGACAGGCACTATAGAGTACTTCGAGAATGGTAATGGCTGCAAAAAGAAATGCCCCCGATCCACAGGTAGGATCGAGGATGGTCATCTGCTCAGTAGCCCTGTAGAAGGCTAGCAGTGCATTAGGCAGGCTGCAGGTGAGAATCACATTCTCTGCGAAACGCATGATATCTAGATTGTAGGTAATGAGATCGTTGATGTCGCATACTGTACCTGTTTGTAGCAGGATAGCGAACTGCTCGTAGCGCATGTGCCGGGATTTATACTCACGTTCTGTTTCAGTGGGTAAATAACCTGTATTATACATAGGAGCAGACATGTACTCATTGGGATTGTTCGCGAGCAGTTGCCAAGCCGTAGTACCTTTCGCGAGAGCCTCCGGACATTGCTTTTTGACTGTCGCGAAAAGAGCAGGGACAATGGTATTTCTGGCGATATAAGTCGTTACATCTTCGCCTGTGTAGTATGCTCCCATCTGTTTCTGATCGATATGCTGCTCAAATATGTAAGATAGGATATGCGGATGCACCTCGTTGTCAGTTTGTGTGGGATGGCCGTCGAGTCGCCACTGATAAGAGTCAAAGAAAGCGAAGACTTCTATAAATGCCTCATCCGCTATCGCAATAGCTGGATAACTGCATTCTACTGCATGCTTCTGAAACAATGGTATGCCGGAGGCGGGTACAGTTCCAAAGAGCACACTATCTGTATGGGTTTGTTGCTGCTGACTAAGGTGCTCATAACAGAGTGGCAAGAGGAAGTGGCGATAGAAAGTATCGTGACCGAAGGTTTGCTGCATGTAGCGCAGTCGATTGGACAGATAGAAAGGATCGGTGTCAAGTAGCCCCTGCCGCTGGAGAAAATAAAGAACAAGCAAGCGCTTGAGCATTAAGATCATATATGCCTTTTGCTCAGTCTCGTTGGCAATGCCCTGAATATGCCTACAAAAAGCCTTGGACGCCTCCTGAAAGCGATAATAGATGCGTTTTGTTGCCTGATACGCGTCAAATTGCGTATAAGGTGTTGCAAGTATTGTCTGCATTTTTCTTTCCTGAATCAATTGGCACTAGAGTTGTATTTATGCTATATTGTAGCAACCATGTCAAGTCTAGGTCACTCCTTCCTCCTCTCTTGTCAGAAAGCTGAAATAATGGTAACCTCAACCTACTTCTATTTAAATTGGAAATTCTTTCATCATTTTTAAGATGAGGAGATGACTTGTCGTGCCACAGACAGCGAAGCAAGAGCAACAAGCTCTAGATCAGAGACGTAGCCGCCCTGGGCAACGCCAGCAAGAACGTTTGCAACGTCAGACACGTCGGCAGCGTCGCCAAAGAATCGTGATGAGTATACTAGCGACAATCGTGGTCATCGCACTGGCTGGTCTGGCCTTCTGGCAGTTCCAGCGCTATTCCGCCTACCTTGTTGCTACTAACAATCTGCATGCCACTGCTACTGCGCAGAGCAATAACCTGCATGCCACTGCTACTGCACAGGCTTGTACCCCAGATGTGCTTACTGCAGAGATTTTGGGTAACCAAAAGAGTACTGGGCAATCTGACACTACATCAATTCCTGTCGTTGGCTCTCCAACACCTGCTCCCGCTAGCCCTCCTAAGGTACAGGGAACTCCGAAGAAACTCTGCAGCGGCCTTGGGTATCTCGACATCAAGCAAGGTGTTGGTTCTATCGCCAAGAATGGCAGTACAGTAAATGTGTACTATACTGGCTGGGTGCAGGGAGGACAGGAGTTCGATAGCTCTGCTGGTGATGGAGGACAGCCGTTTTCCGTATCGCCACTTGGGCAGGCGAGTGTAATCCCGGGCTGGAATCAAGGGCTCATCGGCATGAAAGCTGGTGGCACGCGCCGTCTGATCATTCCTCCTAGCCTTGCCTATGGCGACCAAGCACAGGGAAGTATCCCAGCCAATTCAACGTTGATTTTTGATGTCACGATTGTGAGTATCAAATAGCCTATTCCATGATAGGTCTTTATATTCTTAGGCATGCGTCAAAAGTGGGCAATTCTGCTTGACGGTGTTGACCTTGTACAAGCACAAAACTGTCAAGTTCGTTTGACGCATGCCTGACAGTTATACACAAATCTCAAATCTGGGAAATCCTGCCCATTGCCATGCGACAGAGGGACATTTCCCAAAAGATGCGATGCCATACTCAAGTGTTCTGTGTAAAAGCCCTCTGTGGGCGGCTTTAGCTGAAAAACGAAACCATATGGACATCGTTTTGACTCAAGAGCCATGCTTCCCATCACCACCCTGTTTTTCCTGATTCGCCAAGACTTGTGTATAACTGTCAGGGTCACGTAGGGATGATACAAGACTGTCTCTGCTATTACTGGTTACCCAAAAGGTTCCCTGACTTTTGCTTTTCCCATGCACTCTTGAGTCTATCTAGCTCTGCCTTCAGAGATTTTGCATGCGTTCCTGCTTCTGGATGCTGTACATGTTCATCAATTTGTTGTAAGGCTTCTAACGCATCATCGCGTTTATACGTTTGTTCTTGTCCTGAAAGTTTACGTCCTATATAATCGTCTAATACCTGAGTAACATCTCTTATTGTTAGATCTCTAAATGAAGCGCTATTTCTTAATTTTGTAATATTTTCCACCTTCAGATTATCAAGCAGATATTCGTATAGCTTAGCCTTTTCACGCTCTTGTATTACTTGCATACGACGTTCTATTTCTCCTTCACTTGCATGTTTGGTTAAGAATAATTCGCGGGGCTTGGGTACTAATACTGAAGATGCTATATCTTCTTGTGGAGATTGTTTCGACTTGTCTGCTACCGATTGTACTTGTGTTTCAAGTTTTTCGTGAGATATATCCATACTTGCTAATCCTAGTGGGTTTGAAGAAAACAGATTAGCACGTTTTTGATACTCCCTTGCCGTTATTCGCTTTTTCGGTGGCATTTCATCGTTTTGATTTAGGTCATCAAACTTTCTTTTTCCTGCATCAGGCATAGATCACTATCTTTGCAGTTTTCAGAATTTGCAAAACGAGCTTAACAGTTAAGACAGTTTGAAGAGAGATAGAAGTTTTTTTTGTGGCAAAACTGGTGGCC
>Ga0193728_1001663_pt1 | contig 11436 bp, 8 predicted proteins | sample U1c1metaG_FD_143037 | JGI IMG/M metagenome (GOLD analysis project Ga0193728, IMG submission 143037) | Soil microbial communities from a riparian zone of the East river system, Colorado, United States - U1c1 | ecosystem: Environmental > Terrestrial > Soil > Riparian zone | place: USA: East River...
AGGCGTTGCATCCGTTGCAACTGTTCAGATCGATGGCCATGGCCCAGGCATAGCCGGGATAGGCAAATTCCTTGTACAGCGTAAGTTCTTTGGGCGGCTGCTCGTCGTCCTTGTGCGCGAAGGCCGGATTTTGTTTGTATTCGTCCAGCGTGCCGGTGGCGAGAAGTTTCCGGCCTTCCATATTGAAATGGTATTGCGTGCAGGCCATCGGATAATCGTCGCCGGTTTTCCTGATGCTGCCACCAGTGGCGGCCCACATGGCGTAGGAGCTGCGCACGGCGTAGGCGTTGAATCCCTTATACGAACCGGTATAGCCAGCCTTTTTCCGCCCGTAGCCCAATGGGAGCACCACGACGCCATCGGCTTGACCGGGCACAATCCATGCAGCGGCGGTTACTTTGCTGCCGGAAAGAGAAATGTCAATGACATCGCTAAAGATCTTGCCGTGCTCGCCGCCGCGGGCGCCTACTTTCTGGCCCAAACCAAGTGATTCCGCAGTTTTTGGACTCACCATTGCGGCGTTGTCCCACGTTAATTTGGTGAGCGGCTTGGGCAACTCCTGCAACCAGCCATTGTTGGCAAAGCGGCCGTCGTAAACGCTGGGATCCGGGCGGAAAATAAATTCAAGCGCATCGGTGGCGGTGGGATTGGTGGCCGGCAAGGTCGCTGCCGACGCAACGGTAACGGGATTCAGCGTGGTGTTTGCGACGACGCCGTCGTGCAGCGATTTTCGCCAGAATTTTTCGAAGTCAGGGCCACCGTGGGAGGTCTTCAATCGTTCGCGCATCGCGTCGTAGGCGGTAACGCCGGGCTTGTCGCTGAAGGCCGCGAGGAACTCATACGCCGAGATAGTGTTGTACAGCGGCGCGATCAGCGGCTGCACGATGCTTAAAGTGCCATCAAAGGCGCGCGCATCGCCCCATGCTTCCAGGTAGTGCGACTCGGGTATGTGCCATTGGCAATATTCCGCGGTCTCATCGAAGTGCGAGCTGAGATGGATTACATTTCGGACTTTCTTGAGCTTGGTCGCGAAATCGAAATCGTGTGGCGCATCGTAAACAGGATTACCGCCGACTATCAGTAACGTATCGACGACGCCCGCGGCCATGTCGTCACAAAGGCTGCGCAGCGACACCAATTGGTTGACCGGCGTAGCCTCCACCGGGTCGGTGTAATAAACAGTGTGGCCTACGTTGCCCAAAGCAGCGTTCATCGCGTGAGCCAACGCATGAATTTCCGCGGGCTGCTGCTCTCCGGGTATAACCAGCGAAGCGGCGCGATGCGTTTGCAACTCCCCGCGAACTGTCTCGAGCCAATGTTGCGCCGCAGGAGGCATCACCGCGGTGCCGCCCAAGCCAATTTTCGCGGCCAAGGCCCGCGTGAATAATCCGACATCGCTGGAACGCAGCGGTAAACGATGATCCGCGCTAGCGCCGGTAATTGACGGCGTTGGCTCGACAACATACAGCCGGTTCATTTCTGAAGATTCGTTTTCCAGTTTGCGGCGACGGTAAAATTCCTTCATGTAGCGGATGTGGCCCGGGCCTTCGGCCATGAAATCCGCGTCCAGCGACAGGATGACCTCAGCTTTTTCGGGGCGGTACACGGTATTGACGTAGCGCCCAAAGGCCATTCGCGAACCTTCACGCGCGCCGTCATTTCCGGCCGGCTCCCATTGGTGCCACTTGGTTTTGGGGTACAACTTGGTAAGCGCCTGAATTTGTCCACTGACAAGCGGCGAGGTGACGGTTCCGGTCAGGATGCGCAAGCCTTCGCCATTCAAGGTTTTCATAGCCGCTGCGGTGGCTTGCGCGGCGTCTCGAAATGCTGAGAGCGAGCTGATGGCGCCCAATTGAGTGGGAACCTGGGCCCGGTCCGGATCATACAAATCCAGAATAGAGGCCTGCACAAAAGAATCGAGCGCGCCCCGGCTCGAGGGGTGATCGGGATTGCCCTGGATATTGGTGGGACGCCCTTCATGGCTTTCGACCAGCACGCCGATGGCGTCTGCTCCGAACGGCATAACTGTGGCGTAGTATTGCGGCTTGCCCAGAACGAGGCCCTCAGGCTGAGTTACGTAGGGAATGATGTGCTCTTCAGGAGCTTTGCCGCAGCCGGAGAGGCCGGCAAAGGCCAGCGAGGCCGCCATCAGCTTCAGGAAATCGCGACGATCGACAGATTCATCCCACTCCGAAGCCTGGCGCGGAAATTCGCGGTGAAGCAACTGTTCGAATCGCGGATCGCCGGCCAGCTCTTCCAAGGTGCGCCAATATTGCTTGCCGGTTTTCGATTTTAGCTTTTCGCGCACAGCCGCAAGATCAAGCGGATGGACCTGCATGACGCTTTCGCTTGCGCCCCCGGCGTCATTCACGGCTTCATGGTCATGATCATGTGCGTCACCATGATCATGATGATGTTCTTGATGAAGGTTGTCTGTCACGCCGTCCAATTTCGCGTCGATGTTGTCGTTCTCTCGCATACCGTCCATTAACGATGACAGGTTGAGCAACTGGTTAAGTCGTTCGTGCCGCGAAGATGATTTTGCGCCGCAAGCTGCTTGCCGATTTCGGCCTGGTTGGCGGGCGGTTGCCAATCCATATTGGTGATCTGATCGTGCGGGCGCAAATTCTTTTGAGGATCGCGATGGCAATCGAGACACCATTGCATGGTCAACGGCTGGGCTTGAAACATGAGCGGCATCTGATTGACCTGGCCGTGGCAGGAGGAGCAACCGATACCCTTATTCACGTGAATGCTGTGATTGAAATATACGAAATCCGGTAGCCTGTGGACCTTTACCCACACAATCGATTTATCGGTGCGATAGCTTTCGCGCACCGGTTCCAGGTAAGCGGCGTCTTTGAACAACACCGAGTGGCAGTTCATGCAAGTTTTGGTAGGGGGAATTCCGGCTTGCGCGGAAGTTTCGACCCCGCTGTGACAGTAGCGGCAGTCGATGCCATCGTCACCGGCATGATGTTTGTGGCTGAACTGGATAGGTTGATCGCGGGTAATGTTTTGGCGGGTGTAATAAGGAGCGCGCGCGAACATCAAGATGCCGGTGAGTCCCAGCGTCACCGCCAAAACAGCAAATAGAAGACTGAATCGAGCGATGGAATTTGCGCTGCGATGAAAAATCTGGGCCATGTCAATTTTTGTACGTGAGTGTGGGAACGCGCCGAATGGGAAACGGCTACCTGAGCGTCCACAACTCTGTCCGGGAAGTGCATGCCCGGGTCCGTTAACGCGATAGTGTCCACCAAAACATTCTGGAATGCAACAAAGTATGCAGCAATTTGTTAGCAAAATATGAGTTGAATACAACGATAAGTTCGAATTTTGAGAAATGTGCCACGATAATACGTCTGATTCAAAAAAGAAGGAATTAGTTAGAAGAAATTTTGCGTGTCGTACCAAAAGAGTCCTGGGAGAACTGCCAGCCGAAATGGCCGCTCGCATATCGCCGGCGTGTGCACCTTCAGTTTCCCGGCCCTGCGAACGTTTTTAGCTGGACGGCGCATGCAGCTTTCCGGTGAACACGGCGTCCAGGCTGTGGAATTCGTCCAAATCCTGTGGTCGCCACGAGCCTCCCAGTTTTTGCAGCAACGTTTGTACTTCCTGTATAGGACGGCCAGTTAAAATTTTGCGTAACTTCGCCCACTCGACGCGCGCCTGGGCTGACTCTTCAGGACTGGCGTCCCCGCGAAATGCCTTCGCTGCGATCGCGGCCGACCCGTACTCGTCGTTGAAATCCTCGTGCAAGTAGCCGGAGAAAAATTCCTTAAGCGCCGGAAATTCACTGGCGTCAAATCTGGCAGCATTTTCCTTTTTTTGGCGGGTCATCGCCGGTCCTCGGGATAGCTGGTCAAGACATAAAAACTATTCGGCCCGTCGGCTTTCAGAACATTGACCGCTTGCGTGGAGGGAGACGAACTCTCATCTCCATGCCTCATGCCTCGTCCGATCACGCGGCCTGCGTCAAAGTGTAGCGCCAGGCTCGGCCGGCGGTAACCGCGTTCTTCCCAGAGGGCAATTTTGTCGCGCTCCGCGCGCAGAGCCTGACCCACCGTTTCTTCCGCCAGTTCGCGATTGGTCCACGTGGAAGCAGCGGAAATGTTTAGTTCGCGGTCCAATCGCTCGCGAAGTTCGCTATCCGAACGGCCCACATGTTTGTCCAGCGTGTGTCCACCACGCGCTTCGTCGCGGGCCAGATCATATCGCGCGGCGTCATCGGACGGGCCGTTCGGGGCGGCTTTTGCGGCGCTGGGCATTTCGCCGCGCGGTATTTCTGACACGCCAGGATCAGGCGAGGCACCACATCCGCTGATCCAGACCAATAGGGCAATAAAAGAAACCGCGGGTATCCAGCGCTTCATCGACGGCAGGTTCTCATGGGATTCTGAATGGCTAAATAATTGCTGATTAATTAGTGGGCTCTCGTGAAACGAAGTTGGTATTGAATCACCACCAGCATAACCAAAATGGAACACGACGGCGGCAGGTCTCTGCCAAAGGTGCCATTAAACATTAAGACCGTCCGTTTGCCGTCAAAATGGAGTATACCGTTTACCTAGTCAAGAGAATCATGCCGAGGTATAAAGATGCCATCGCATAGTGATGTCGCGAAGCGGATTTTCGAGGATGCCAGAAAGCATACCAGCCAGCACGAAGACCCGGCACAGTGGGACTTACTTAACGGCCTGTCAGAGCTGTGCCTGGCGGTTGAATCCTTGGAAGTTGAAGTCGGACAGTTGAAGGCTAAAATTAAAAAACTTCAACAATAAAATTTGAGAGAAACACGAGGCGTGGAAGAGCCGAGCGTTGGATTTGCGCGTCCACAAGAACCAGCGCCCCGCCGATGGTCACACGCATGCGGTAAGTCCGTGTCTGCATGTTAATATGAAAAAGAAATTGGGGCGTGGTCCAACTGGTAGGACACCTCACTGTTAATGAGGACGGTGAAGGTTCGAATCCTTCCGCCCCAGCCAAATTTGCCGTTCTACAATAAATAAGAGTGAAGGCCGGCGAGCATACCCCTCACTCCATCATCGATCGACAAAATCGTGGCAGGCGCTGGCGCATGCTGGTATACGCTGGAGCGCGTGTTCAGCGTTATGGCGTGGCGTCATCGAAGCGGTCAGGTTTCCGGCACGTTAGGGATGGGCAAAACAGCGATTACCCGCGTGCCATCACCGTTAGAGTGCACGTCGAAATGGCTGCCAAACTGGGGAACGGGATTCCCTGTAGTGTGTCGAAGATGTGGGATTGCCAGGTGTGACAGAAGGCCGAGTCAAGATCTGAAAATTCACCCTTGTTCCGTGGGAAGGCCCGCGTCGCGCCAGCCTTTCCATCCGCCGTCCATCGATTCCACGTTGGTGTAACCCATTTTCTGGAGGCTCTCTGCCACGAGCGCAGAGCGAAATCCGCCGCCGCAGTAGAGGACAAGCTTTGCATCAGTCTGCGGCACGCGCTGTTCAATATCGCGTTCGATAATTCCTTTGCCAAGGTGCAGCGCGCCGGGCAGATGCCCTTGCGCCCATTCATTGTCCTCGCGCACATCGATTAACGTGAGATTTTCGCCGCCGTCGAGGCGGCGTTTTACGTCAGCAACGTTGGTTTCTTTAACCTTGGCCTTGGCTGCTGTTACAAGTTTCATGAATTGCGCTGCATGTGCCATGTGGCCCTCCGAAACTTATCTGTGAACTCTCAGTCTATAAACGTAACCTAGCACGTAAATTTAATCCGCAACAAAGCGCAGAATCTTTAACAGAAATCGATCCTCGTAACGCACCTAGTTGCTATGCATGGGATTAGCGAGATTCAGGGCTTGGTTGTTGGCGATGCACTTCCTGTTTTCCCCGTGGTCGCTTTCGCGGCCGCTTTGGCGGGCGGGAGCTTGCAAGCGCGTTGCACTTCGGCGCCGACCGTGCCGGCCCGGAAGCGCGTTGATTCGCGTACACGAGTACGCAATCCATCGATCACCGCCGGAATCGGGTCTTGCGGCGCACCACGAATGGTGAAAATCATCAGGGCCGCTTCGCCGGGCGAGTCGACGCTCGAGCCAACGCCCACGCCCTGTACCCCGGCCTGCTTCATTAGCGCGTCAACGTGCGCGGTGTGCACCACTTTTGCGCTTGCCATCTCCGCGTCGGAAACGGAATACACCAGTTGCGGTGCCGGCGCTGATTTTTCCAGCATGACGCTGTCTTCCGTTGAAATTGCTCCGCGCTTCGAAAAAAGCGGTTGCTCAATGACGCGGGTTCGAACGCCATCAACCTGCGCAGGTAAATTGGTTCGAGATTCTCCCTGATTCACAAAAAACAAAATCGCCGCCTCTTTGGGATTGTCGTAACTCTGTCCCACGCCCACGGCCTGGACTTGCGGATAAGCCAACAATTCCGGGGCATGCAGATCGCGGGTGGCTGCGGCCTGATGTATGACTTCCGTCGCGACGGAACTCGGCACCACGGTCTTCGCTGATTGCGGGGCAGTTGGCAGCGTGCATCCGACGACCGCGTGCGCGCCGCCACCGACGAAGGTCACGTTATTGCCGCCGCTCGCGAAAAAATTCAAAACATCAGCGACAGGATTGCCCACCGTGTCCGTGTCCGATCCCGCGTACAGCAAAGCCACCGGGTTAGCCGTGTCTTGCGCGACGATCAGCGAGCCGGAGTCGCCCTGACCGCTGAAATCGCCGCCTATGACTCCGATTTGATTTGTATAGTTCGTGGTGAACTTGGTTCCGGTGCCATCGCAATTGACGGTGTAATCGACGCTGGTGGCGATGTTCGTGGCTTCGATCGTCGAACACGTCAATCCCGTAGAGCGGCCAGATTTCGCGACGGATCGACCGATGGCAACGCTGCTCGCTGGTAATCCGGTGCCCCCTTGCGGAGCGCCCGGTACGGGAACGCCGTTCGCGTCCGTTGTGGCGCCGAGATAAATAATATTCCCCGCGAGATCGACTTTGCCGGCGACAACTTGCGCGATGGCGGCGTCGACATTCTGGCTGGGCGTGGCTTGCAAATTGGAGAATTGGGACAAATTCGCGACGGTGTTGGTTCCTGTGGTGGTGCACGTTGCGGTATCAATCAAGCCCGGCTGCACGATGGCATCACCCACGGTGCCGGCGTCGCTACGCGCCAGGATGTGGTTGTCGCTCAAGATGTATTGCACGCCCCCGCGAGTAACCAGCGAACCGAGCGTTCCGCCGCAGCAGGTAATCGTCTTTCCGTTATCAATAGAGTCATGCGCATTGCTGCCGGTACTTCCAAGCTCGACGGGAACGGGCAGGGCATTGGCATTATCTGGAACGATGGTTACGGTGGAAGTTCCGCTGGCGGTAGTATCAGCCTGAGATACGGCTGTAATAGCCAGCGTAGTGGTTACCGTGTTGCCCTGGCTGTCTGATTTTGTGGGAACCGCGCTGGGCGCCACATAAAGCCCGGCGCTGGAAATAAACCCAAATTTCTGACTTCCGCCTGGGGTCTTATTCACTTGCCAGGTCACCGCAGTATTAGAAGTGCCGGTGACTCCAGCGGTGAATTGCTGGGTACGAAAATTTGAGACGCTTACACTAGCAGGCTGCACAGCAACTTTTACCGAGGACTGCGTGACGGTCGTGGTGCTCGTGCTGCTGCCGCCCCCACCGCCACAACCAGTGTTAGCTAAAATGATGGATAAAAAATAGCGCTGTGGCTGCTCGCGGTTCATGAATATTCCTTGGGGGGACTAACCTCTCTAAACTAGCATGGCCAGGGCTGGCATCGCGGTGCACGTCGGCGTCGTTTCTAAAAAATGTCGCCGCGTCTAAAAGTGAGAATCCAAACTCAAAAAAGCGTGTCCGCTACCTCAAATACTGCACGCACACACCGCCGTTATTAAGAACCCTTTTCGGGCCAAAAGGTTGCGCACAATTTGCGTTTCATAAATGACTGGAGCTCAGTTCAAGTCGCGCCAATTTGGCCCTGCGCATACTTCGACCAGCAGCGGAACGGCGATTTCGTGAACGCCTTCCATCTCTTCGCGCACCAATTTCGAGACGGCCTCGAGCTCATTTTTCGGCACTTCAAAGACCAGCTCATCGTGCACCTGCAAAATCATTTTGGCTTGCAGATTCTCAGCGGCCAGACGCCGGTCAATGCTGATCATAGCCAGCTTGATAAAGTCCGCCGCGGTGCCTTGCAAGGGCGAGTTGAGTGCCGTGCGCTCCGCGAAATTACGCAGCTGGAATTGCGCGGAATTAATTTCGGGGATAGGCCGAATTCTCCCAAATAAAGTTTTGGCCACTCCAGTCGCGCGGGTGTCCGCCAGCGTGTCGTCGAGATATTGCTTCACGCCGCGATAGCGAGTGAAGTACGCATTGATAAATTGGGCGGCCTCGCGGTTCTCGATATTCAATTGTTGCGCGAGACCGAAAGGTGAGAGCCCGTAAATAATTCCAAAGTTGATCACCTTGGCGGCTCGGCGGTGCTCCGCGGTCTGCGCCATTTGGCCCACGCCAAAAACTTCCTGCGCGGTGCGCGCATGGATGTCTTCGCCACTGTTGAACGCTTCCAGCAAAACAGGGTCGCGCGAAAAGTGCGCCATGATGCGCAGCTCGATTTGCGAGTAGTCGGCGGATAGCAAGACCTTGCCTTCGTCGGCCACAAAAGCGGCGCGAATTTGCCGCCCCAATTCGGTTCGAATCGGAATATTTTGCAGGTTGGGGTCGGAAGAGCTCAGGCGTCCGGTGGCAGTGCCGGTCTGCGAATAGCTGGTGTGTAGCCTGCCGGTTTCGCGGTTCACCAATTTTGGCAGCGAATCGACATAGGTCGATTTGAGCTTGGCAATTTCGCGGTACTCGATAATTTTCCGGGGCAGCGGGTGCTTGGCCGATAATTCTTCCAGAATCTCCACCGCCGTGGAACGGCCCTTGGCGCGCCCGCGACGCTGCGACGGCTGCAGGTTCAATTTATCGAATAGAATCTCCGCCAACTGCGTCGGCGAATTGACATTGAATTCCATGCCGGCCAGCTCCCAAACTTCTTTTTCCAGCCTGCGTATTTCTATTTCCATGGACTGAGACATGACGTCGAGCGCTTTAGGGTCGACGCGAATCCCGGTGCGCTCCATATCCGCCAGCACGGGCGCGAGCGGCAGATCGATTTTTTGGTATACGTTGGCGTTCTGTTCGCTGCCGATCTGCGCGCTCAATGCCGGTGCCAGGCGCTGCAGAAAATCGGCGCGCTCTCCGGGTCCGCCGCCGATCATGGCGTTGAATTGCCGCATCACTACGTCGGTAAAATTGTGATTGGCGGTGGTGGGCCGCAACAAATAGGAATAAATTTGCGTGGCGTGCAGAACGTTGGCCATTCGGCCGGCAAGCAGGTGAAACAGTTTCGGATCGTGAACAATTTTCGGGCGTTGTGGATCGCTCAGCAGCGGTCGTAACGCCGCCAGCGCATCGCCCTTTTCATCCATCCATACTGCTCGGCCTTCGCCGGGTTTCGAGGACACTTCAATCGAGGCAATGCGCGTGCCGAAGCCTTCGGATTCGCGATCACCGGGTTCCAGATTCAGCCAAATTGCGATCGGTTGTTCGACTGGAATGCCCGACAGATAGTCGCGAAATTCGCCGGGATTGATGAGCTGTAGGTAATCAGTTTTCAGTACCGGTCCGGCGCTAACCGGCGCGGTAGACGCAACGGCTTCCGATCCCAATTCTTTCAAGAGCGAGTTGAATCCCAATTCGCGATACAGCGCCGCCAGCAATGGGAGATCAGGCTCGCGCCGTTGCAGGTTGTCCAGGTCCAGCGTGATCGGTACATCGCTGTCGATCTTGGACAATTCTTTGCTCAACAGCACGTACTTGCCATTTTTTTGCAGCGCTTCGCGATAGCTCGCTCGTTTTACTTCAGCGGCCCGGCGCAGCGCCTCTTCCGCGGAGCCGAATTGCAAAATTATTTCGCGCGCGCCAACTTCTCCGATGCCGGGCTTGCGACGTTCTCCTGGGGCCGGCTTATCGTTCGGATCTCGCGCGCCGGGAATGTTGTCAATGCTGTCGCCCATCAACGCCATCACGTCGGTGACTTTGTTGGGAGGCACGCCCAGGATCTCTTCCACTTTTTTCTCGTCTACGATGACGTCACTTTTCGCCGCGCCAGTGCCGGTGCGCAAGACTTTCACGCCTTCGTGAACCAGTTGCAGCATGTCTTTATCGTTGGTTACCAGCATCACGTCCACATTGGCCTTGGTGGCTTGTTTTGCCAGCGCGCCCAGGACGTCGTCGGCTTCGAAACCGTCCCATTCGAGGATGGGCAAACGCATGGCTTCGCACAGGCGCCTCACAAAGGGCAACTGGATAGAGAGTTCATCCGGCATTTTGGGGCGGTGCGCCTTATATTGCTCGAAAAGTTTGTCGCGAAAGGTTGGCTTGCTGGTATCGAAAACGATGCCGACATAATCGGGCTGATAATCTTTCAATATTCTCCGCAAAATATTGTTGAATAGAAATGGAACGGTTGTGGGGACGCCGGCGCTGGTGTTCATGCGCACCATCGGCGCATAGAAAGCCCGGTAGATATGGGCCATGGCGTCGACCAGAAATAAGTTTTTCTTTGCTAAAGGCATCTGCGCGAGTATAGCAAACGCTCCGAAGCGAGCAGGCGATGGGCCGGCGCTAAAAGTTGGTGCAGAAATCTGTACGAAATCGAATAGTCAGGACAAAAATAGCCGGGATGCAACTAATTGTTCCCGAATAAATACGGACAAATTGTGTTTCGCGTATTTTGAGTTGCTGTTGTTACTGCAGGCTGGGATCAACTTCAGGCGGAGGTTGAATCACCAGCAAGAGTTTCGTTCCTGCTTCGAGGCGTACGTTCTTTCCGGCTGACAATAACACCGTCCCGTCCGAGCCTTCCGACAGCGGCGTGTACACTTTCAGATCTGTTCCGCCCAACGCGCCTTGGCTGTCATTCGTCAGCATGCCCTGCTTGTTCATGCCACCCTGCGTGGCAGGAAGTCCCGATGACTGGGCGCGGGATGCCGATTCCGTGCTGGCCGGGACGACGGTCGCATTCGAAACTCTCGAACCAAAATCTTCTGCCGAGGGATACCCTTGGCCGCGTTCGTCGCTCACCGGTATACGGTTAGACACCGCACCTCGACCGGTGACGAGCGCTTGGATACCCGCGTTCATCATTACTTCCTGGCCGTTCTTCAAAGTGGCTTTATCGAATCGTACAAACAGCGCCGACCCTTTACCGCTTCGCGCGGAAGACGCGCGGACGAGGAGGCCATGAATTTTCGTACCCCTCGGAAAGATCACCGAGCGCTCATACGTGACGGTCTCAGCGGCCTCGGCCGTCACCGGGTCGCCGGCTTTATTGCGGCCGGCGTCCAAAGGTGTAAGCAAAATGGCGTTGAATGCCGTTCCAACACAAAACGGAGCTATAA
>Ga0193728_1001665_pt1 | contig 11431 bp, 8 predicted proteins | sample U1c1metaG_FD_143037 | JGI IMG/M metagenome (GOLD analysis project Ga0193728, IMG submission 143037) | Soil microbial communities from a riparian zone of the East river system, Colorado, United States - U1c1 | ecosystem: Environmental > Terrestrial > Soil > Riparian zone | place: USA: East River...
CCGCATGACCGTAAGGAAAAGAACCTGGTGGCCGACCTGCGGGCCTTCGACAAGCTGCCCAGGCAGATCACCCTCGCGGAGATGCGCGGCAACCCAGCGCTAAAAAAAGTAAAAATGCTGAAAAATGTGCGCCTGGTCGTTTCCTCCATCACGGAAGCCGAATACCAGGAAATATTACGAATGGCCGGAATCGTGGCCACCCCGGGGATACCTCTGCCCTGATTGGTCCCTGATAGGCAGAGTCCGGCAGGGTTAATTTGCGATAGTCGCTGCTGGCGTCATTGATCCGTTAGGAAAGATTCATGTCCATATTGTTCCGTGCAGGTATTTTGATCGTTGGTGTCATTGCCTTCATGACCGTTCCTCCCAAAATTTCGAAACAGGACTCGATGTTGCAGGGCATACCTTCCGGAAAAACCCGCGTAATCGATCTTAGCTACGCGATCAATGACAAGCTGGTGCCCTGGCCGGGCGACGAAAAATATTTCGAAGCTAAAATTAACGCCACCGTCGAGAAAAACGGCTACTTCACGCGAAGTTTCTGGATGCTCGAGCATTACGGCACGCATCTGGATGCGCCCGCGCATTTCCCTCCAGGCAAGGCCACCGTGGATCAAATTCCGGCGAAGAAGTTTTTTGGCCCCGCAGTTCTGCTGGATGTCCTCGATGAAGCGGCCAAAGACGCGGACTATCGTCTGCCGATAAGCCAGATCGAAAAATGGGAGCACGCCCACGGGCGAATTCCGGCCGGCTCCATCGCGATGTTGCGCACTGGCTGGGCCTCGCGCTGGCCCGACGTGCAGAGCTATCGAAACCGGGATAAGCAGGGAAAAATGCATTTTCCCGGTTTTTCCGCCGAAGCTGCCAAACTCCTCATCGCGCGCGGCGTAAGCGGATTGGGCTGCGACACATTAAGTATCGACTACGGAGCGTCCGACGATTTCAGCGTTCATCATTTGGCGCTCGGAGCCGGCCTCTATCACCTGGAAAACTTAGCCGACCTAAGTGCCATTCCGGAAGCAGGTGCCTTTCTGGTTGTGGCGCCGATCAAGCTGGAAGGCGGTTCCGGCGGACCCGTGCGCGTCTTCGCGCTATTGCCTTAAAAACCGCGTACCCAGCAACATTCTGTGCGCTTCATACGTCTGAAAGAAGAGAGAGTCCTGCGTAAGGGTGATTCATGAAAAAACACTGGTTACGAATCGCAACGCTCGCGATGGTGTGCGTCGCGTGCCTTAGTTGCATAGGAACGACTGCGGCCGCGCAGGAGTTCCCGGTCGCGGAACGCACCCTGAAAAATGGAATGAAAGTCCTGGTGCAAAGCGATCACAGCATTCCAAACGTCGCGCTCTACATTTTTTATCACATCGGATCGCGCAATGAGCGCCCCGGTACCACTGGCATATCCCACTTTTTTGAACACATGATGTTTAACGGCGCAAAAAAATACGGCCCGGGCGAACTGGATAAAGCCATGGAAGCAAACGGCGGTTCCAACAACGCCTACACCAACCAGAACGTCACCGTCTATCAGGATTGGTTCCCGCGCTCGGCGATGCCGCTTATTTTCGATATCGAGGCCGACCGTATCCAGAATTTGAACTTCGATCCGCAAAAGATCGAGTCCGAGCGAGGCGTGGTGGCGTCTGAGCGGCGCTCCAGCGTGGATAACGACAACGCTGGCTTGCTCGACGAGCAATTGTGGGCCTCTGCTTTCATCGCACATCCCTATCAATGGCCCGTGCTCGGATGGATGAGTGACATCGAGCATTGGACAATCGATGACCTCAAGCATCACTTTGCCATGGGCTATTCTCCCAGCAATGCCACCATGGTGGTGGTCGGCGACGTTACCCCTGAGGAAATTTTTCAACTCTGCGAAAAAACCGTCGAGCCTATCCCTTCCCACGCGCCACCGCCGCCGGTGACCACCGTGGAACCGCCGCAACTTGGCGAACGGCGCCTGGTGGTGCACAAGGCCGCGGAGTTGCCGCTGTTGATGATTGCCTATCACGTCCCACAGACCAATCACCCCGACTTTTACGCTACGAATATCTTGCGCACCATTTTGTTCCAGGGCGAAAGTTCGCGCATGTATCAACGTCTTGTCGATAAGGATCAGATCGCGCTGGATGTTTCGTCCTCGGTCGAGCCGGCTTTCGATCCCACGCTAGCCATTATCGTGGCGCAGCCGAAACAAGGCATCGACCCGCAGAAATGCGAAAAGGCCATTTATGAGGAACTCGAGCGCGTGAAACTTTCCGCCATCACCGATCAGGAATTGGAAAAAGCCAAAAACATTCGCTTGATGGAGTTCTACCACCAGGTGCGCACCATCAATGGACGCGCCAACACCATTGGCACCTACGAAGTTTTTGACGGCGATTACAAGAAACTTTTCGATGCCGCCAAAAACTACGCCGCCGTCACCAAAGAAGATCTCCAGCGGGTCGCAAAAGCCTATTTTGGCGCCGATAACCGCACCGTAGCGTCGCTGCTGCCAGATAACGAGGAGAAGGCCAAGCAATGAGCGTGTCAAAGAAATGTAGTTTTGTTCTGATCGCCCTCGTCCTGATTTTTCCTGCCGCTCTATCCGCGCAATCGATTCACATCGCCACGCACGAAAAAGTAGTCTTCAAAAACGGGCTAACTGTATTGCTGCTGGAAAAGCACGGCGTTCCCATCGTAAATTTAGCGGCCTTGGTGAAGACCGGGTCCGCAGCCGACCCGCCAGGACAAGAAGGACTGGCATCCATAACCGCTCAATTACTCAGAAAGGGCACCCAAAAGCGCACTGCCCAACAATTTGCCGCTGACACCGATTTCACCGGCGGGTCGGTGGAAGCCGACGCAGGCGCGGACTTCTCTACTGTTCAGGCAGAGTTTCTAAATAAAGATCTTACTCACGGACTGGAGTTGTTTTCAGACGCCTTGCTGCATCCCGTCTTTCCGCAGGCCGAAGCCGATAAATTGCTCGCGCAGAGCATGGACAGCGTGCGCGCGGCAAAAGATGACGCGCGTTCCGTGCTCGGCACGTATTACAACGCCTACCTCTTCAATGGCAATGGCTACGGAAGAACCGCCGATGGAGACGAAATCTCGCTGACAAAGATTCATCGCGACGCGATTGTGAAATTTTATGAAACGTATTATGCCCCCGGCAACATCATCCTCGCTGTGGCTGGCGATTTTCAGGCCGCGGAGATGAAGAAGAAGCTCGAAGAGGTTTTCGGTCAATGGCCGTCAAAGCCAGTCACGGCGGTAAAAATCCCCGTTCTCCCACCAGTGAAGGGCAAGAAACTCTTGCTGATCGACAAACCCGATGCCACGCAAACCTATTTCGCTATTGGAAATGTCGCGACCGCCGCGGGGGATCCCGATCGCGTGGCCATCCGGCTGGTGAACACCGTCTTTGGCGGACGCTTCACCTCGCTATTGAACGAAGCGTTGCGCGTTGAGTCGGGCCTGACGTATGGGGCCATGTCCACGTTTGATCCACGCAAGGCCCCCGGCCCCTTCGGGATCTATAGCTACACAAAAAACGAAACCACCGCGCAAGCTATCGATATGGCCCTGCAAGTTTTGCAGAAATTGCATAAGCAAGGCATCACCGCCGACGAATTGGCATCCACGAAGAGCTACATCAAGGGACAATTCCCGCCCTCCCTTGAAACTTCCAAGCAGCTCGCGCAGATTATCGTCATAGATGAATTTTACGGCCTGGACGATCGAGAAATTAATGACCTCGAGGCGCGTATCGACGCCGTTACGCCGGCTATTGCACAGCAAGTTATTCAAAAACATTTCCCCACTGACAATTTAGTTTTTACCTTGATCGGAAAAAGCTCTGAGATTGCCCCGGCGGTTCACAAGTATGCCGAGAAACAGGATGCGCGGGTCATCAGTGAGCCCGGATTCTGGCCCCCTCCGGCTCAGAAATAATCTACTGCATGCGCCAAACCGTCAGACCTTCTTGTGATATTTTCATGAACACTCTTCATGCCTGAACTTCCCGAAGTCGAAACCGTTGCGCGGGGTTTGCGGTTGACCGTTCTCGGCCGCCGGATCCTTTCGGTAACGCTGCGAAAAACCGATTTCATCGACGACCCTTCTCTAATCGAGCGGCACTTGCCAGGCCGCCGCATTGAAGCAGTAGAACGTTACGGCAAGTTTATGTTGCTGCGTTTGTCTGCCGCGCAGGGCGAAGAAAATTCCACGAAGAGCGACGACGCCCCGTCGGCGTTACTCGTTCACCTGGGCATGACCGGACACATCGCTTCCACTGCCGTCGCCGAGCCTTGGGAAAAACACACCCATGCGAGCTTCGCTCTGGATGACGGACGAGAATTGCGCTACACCGACGCGCGCAGATTCGGCCGGCTGGCCTATTTTTCGGCGGCATTGTTGCCCGCCGAATTGGAAGGCTTCGGCGCTGATCCCCTCGAAGTGACCGCCGAAGAATTCGCAACCCGCATACGATCGCGCCATTCGCGTATCAAGGCGCTGCTGCTCGATCAAACCGTGCTGCGCGGAGTGGGTAACATCTACGCGGACGAAAGTTTATGGCGCGCTAAAATTCATCCAGCAAAGTTAGGCGCGAGCATTGACAAAAAACAGGCCGCCGTCCTTCATCGCGCATTGCAAGACATCCTGACGAAAGCAATTGTGATGCGTGGATCTTCCATCTCCAATTTTGTGGACGGCGAAGGCAAGCCCGGCGAATATCAGCAACATCACCGAGCCTACGGACGCGAAGGCGAAAAGTGTTACCGCTGCAAGACGATTATCCGTCGCGCCATCGTGGCGGGCCGCAGTAGCTATTTTTGCCCCAAGTGTCAGATCGGTCCCCGTGGTTTCCGGGCAATATCTTTCACGACGGCAAAGTCACGGCGCAAGTCCGCGACTCCTGAGCGCAGGAAAACAGCCAAATCATCTAGAAATGGCCCGCAACGGACAGCCCGCAAAAGACTAAGGAAGAAATAAATTGGCTGGAAATATTTTAAACGCACAAAATTTAGTCAGGGAGCGCGGATGAACCTACGTCGAGTAATCACTTTTGCATTTGTGCTGCTGTTGGCCATGGGCGTCCTTCATGCCATGGCTCACGCCGCAGGCGATACAAATGATTACGCGGCCGCTGACGCGCAAATCCTAAAAGAAATTCACGAGCACAGCGAAGCCATGGAAAATCTGGAACATTTGTCCGACGCCATTGGCGCGCGCCTGACTGGCTCGCCGCAATTGAAACAGGCCAACGAATGGACCGCGGAAATGTTTCGCAAGTACGGCTTGACCAATGTGCATCTTGAATCCTGGACCATCGCGCACTCATGGACTCGTGGCACCGCGCACGCACGTATCGTGAAACCTGCCGAACACCCTTTGACCATCGCCGCTGCGGGTTGGTCGCCAGGAACTCGCGGCACGTTGCACACACCGGTGGTGTACTTCGATGCCAAGAAAAAGGAAGAGTTCGATAAATTTCGCGGAAAGCTCAAAGGCGCGGTGGTGATTTATCAGGAGCCCGCCAGCTTGTCGCCACCCAAGCCCGAGGATTCCAGAAGCGAATATGTCCGAGCGATGCAGGCTCCGCCGCCGATGAAGGGCGAACCGCCTGCTCCCTCGCAATACGCAGTCTTGCAGGAAGCGGCGAAGGCTCGCACCGACTTTTTCAAACAGGAGGGCGTGGCCGCGGTGCTGCGCGATTCAAATAAGCCGCACGCGCTCCTGAATATGACCGGCATCGGCGGAGAAAAATTTGAGATTGGCGCGATTCCGACCGCCTTCGTGACCGGCGAAGGCTACCGTATGCTTTTTCGCATGTTGAAACATGGGCCCGTCGAAGTGGAATTGGATATGACCAATTCGTTTAGCGAAAAACCGGTGGAAGTTTACAACACCGTCGCGGAAATTCGCGGAAGCGAGAAACCAGACGAAGTCGTGATGCTGGGCGCGCATCTCGATTCCTGGGATCTCGGCACCGGATCGACCGACAACGGCACCGGATCAATGGCCATACTTGAGGCAGCCCGTGCGCTGGCAAAACTGCAACTGAAACCAAAGCGCACCATACGATTCGTGCTGTTTACCGGCGAAGAAGAAGGATTAGTCGGCTCGGTGAAATATGTAGAAACGCATAAAGCAGACCTCGACAAAATTTCAGGAATTCTCGTGCATGACACCGGCACGGGCCGGGTGCTCACCCTTGGCCTGCATGACAATTATCAGGATCGGGAAATCGTGGACCAGGAAATCGCACCGCTGCGTGACTTGAAACTGCTCGAACCTAGCATGCAGCGCACCTTCGGCACCGACCATGCTTCCTTCGATGACGTGGGCGTACCTGGATTTTGGGCCATTCAAGATAGCGCTGAATATTCCAAGACCCACCACAGCCAGTCGGATACCTTTGACAAAGTGTGGAAAGACGATTTGAATCAAGGGGCGCAAGTGCTCGCGGCGTGGGCGTACAACACCGCGCAGTTGCCGGCCATGCTGCCTCGAAGACCAGTGCCAGCGAAAGCACCAGCGCCAAAGCTCGACGCAAATAAAAATGAAGAAGCGAATGCCAAGCCAACAGCGGATTCTGACGCAGCCAATCCCGCCTCAGCAAAAGCGGATCCGCTCAGCGAGATGGATACGAAAATTCTGGCGCAGGTAAAAGCCGATGAACCTGAGTTGAAAGCAAATCTGGAATTTTTGAGCGACCACATCGGCCCGCGTTTGACGGGATCTGAACAACTCGAGCAAGCCAGTCGATGGATGCTGGCGCGGTTCCAGCAGCTCGGCCTCTCCAATGCTCATCAAGAAGCGTGGAGTATCGCCAATCGTTGGACGCGCGGGCCCGCGACCGGACGCGTGTTTTTGAGTGCCGACGCGAAACCGGGAGAAGCACCCACTTCACTCAATCTCACCATGGCTACACGTGGCTGGTCGCCAGCCACGGATGGCACGCTAAAGGGCCCAGTAGTTGGCGTAGCCGTCGACAAAATCGAAGACCTGCAGCAATACAAAGGCAAGCTGAAAGGCGCCATCATTGTTTTGAACAGGCCCGTCGAGTTGCAAGTCCCGCAAAATCCAATGTTGACACCCTGGGGCGAAGAAACCGTTCCCATCGCCTCTCCAAAAAGCGCCAAGCCCTTCGACTTTGCTGCGTATATGAAGTTGCGCACCGCGGAGCTGACCTTTTTTGCCGAGGAAAAAGCCTCGGCGGTATTGATCGGCTCAGAAAAATGGTTTGGCCTGCTCAACATGAGCGTCAGCGGCCGAGATTATAAGCCCGGCGCGATTCCCACCGCATATATCGCGCGCGAAGATTTTATGTTGTTGTGGCGTCTGATGGATTCCGGCCCCGTGCAAGCCGAAGTGAACATCGGCGGAAATTTCAGCGGAAAGCCTGCTGAAGTCTATAACACTGTTGCCGAAATACCGGGTAGCGAGAAACCTGATGAAGTCGTGATCATCGGCGCGCATCTCGATTCCTGGGACTTGGGAACGGGCGCCACGGATAACGGGACCGGCTCAACCGCAGTGCTCGAAGCGGCGCGCGCGCTCATAAAGTTGGGTGTAAAACCTAAGCGCACTATTCGTTTCGTATTATTTACCGGCGAAGAACAGGGCCTGAATGGTTCCAAGGCTTACGTCGCGAAACATCATGACGAACTCAAGAAAATCTCCGCCGTGCTCGTGCACGATAGCGGCACCGGAAAAGTATTGACCGTCGGCCTCATGGGAAATTATGAGGCGCGAGGAACAATCGATCGCGTGATGTATCCGTTGGCGCGTGCCAAAGAAATAGGTTTGGCCGAGCCCACGCTGCGAAAAGAAGACGGCAGCGATCACGTGCCTTTCGATGAGGCGGGAGTCCCCGGCTTTTGGTGCGTGCAGGAAATTGCGGATTACGACAAAACGCACCATTCGCAAGCCGATACCGTGGATCGCGTGCGCTGGGACGATTTGGCGGAGGGCGCACAGGTGTTAGCAGTATTTGCCTACAACGTCGCCGAGCTGCCGGAATTATTGCCGAGAAAGGCGCCGAAACCGTAGGACGCAGTCACCAGTATCCAGTTGACCCAGGAGAATTCTAAATTTTATGCGAGTGGTATTGCAACGCGTGAGCCGCGCCCGCGTCACGGTTGAAGAACGGATCGTAGGCGAGATCGCAGCCGGGCTAATGGTTCTACTTGGCGTAGGCATTGCAGATACTCTCGCGACGGCCACGTCGATGGCGGAAAAGGTTGGGAATCTGCGCATCTTTGAAGACGATGAAGGCAAAATGAATCGCTCTCTGCTGGATGTAAAAGGCAGCGCCATGGTCGTTTCTCAATTTACACTTTACGGCGATGCACGCGGCCAGAGGCGCCCGAACTTTATGGCCGCCGCACGCCCTGAACAGGCCAAAATGTTGTATGAGGAATTTTGTTCAGCCTTGAGGAGCTTGAATGTTCCGGTGCAGACTGGGATTTTTCAAGCCACCATGTCCGTGGAATTCGTCAACGAAGGCCCGGTAACCATCTTGCTCGATTCCGACAAGACCTTTTGACCGGTTGGAATCAACAATCAAAGCAAATCAGGTCATGTTCGCCGTGGCGATAAAACAGCAAAAGACAAATCCCGCCGCTAAGCAAACAGCGATCAAAATCCGGCGCGCAAAAAGCAGCGACGCGGAGCGTATCGCGGAACTCGCCGGCCAATTGGGATATCCCGCGACACCCCCTGAGATTGCCCAGCGACTGCGCCAGATCAAGCCGCCATCGCAGCACGCCGTGCTGGTCGCCGAATCGCATGACCGCAACGTTGTTGGCTGGCTGCACGTCAGCGTTTCTCCGCTGCTCGAGGTGCAACTGCGCGCCGAAGTGAATGGCTTGGTAGTGGAGAACGAAGAACGCAGCCGCGGAACAGGCGCCCTGCTGTTGCGCGCCGCGGAAGACTGGGCACGCACTCGCGGATGCAAAAGCATGTCCGTGCGCTCCAACATAATCCGCGAACGCGCCCATGAGTTTTACCTGCGCCACGGCTACGAACATTACAAAACGCAAAAAGCTTTTCGCAAGCCGCTTTGACTGCTTGTGAAGTCAACGGGCCCCCCACTTGGCGTCCGCTTAGTCCCTAAAGCGCCAACAGTAACCTTCAACCGAGATTTGAAAGCTTGCAGATTGATCTACCACCTAGAACCCGCCTCCACCACCACCGCCGAACCCGCCTCCTGAAGACCCGCCTCCACCAAAACCAGAACCGCCCGAGCTGCGCGGCGCAGAAGCCATAACGCTGCTCGCCCGCGACGACATGCTGTTCAAGTTATTGGTGAAATTCACGGGATAAAAAATCGGCCCAGTCCCCCCTCGATACCAACCCGGCGGTTGCGTCATGATGCCATCAAAAGCTTCGCTCCAATTTTTCTCCACTCCAAATGCCATCGCGAACGGCAAAAATTTCTCAAACATTTGCGGAGTTTTTATGGTGCGATTGAAGCGGTCAGCCTCCACATGATTCAGAAAATCCTCGAAGCCCAGCACGCCCTCCAGGGCGCGCGTTCCTTGCTCCGTGTGCGCCGGCATAAACCAGCCAAATGCGCAGATCACCAGCGCGGAAATAACCCCTCCGATGATGAACGGTAGAGGCGCGATGCCTAGGGCGCGCCCCATGGCTCCGCCACCCCAAATCATCAGCACGCCTACAACGACACCGGCGCCAATATAAGTGGACCGGACACTGTCCGGTCGCCGCTTATAAAAACCCTGCGAGACCAGCGAGTCGAAAATTCCGCTCCTCATAACCGGCAGAGTCTTATAAAAACGGTTCTGAAGACTATCCATCGAAATAGTTTCACCTACGGTGCCCGCCGTAAAGAATCCGTCCAGCAGCGCTTGTTCGTGAGTCTTCAGCGCGCCCCATTGCGAGCGGTCTTTCTGCAATATGAAGTTGTAATCCTTTTCGTGAATAAGCCCGAGCATGCGGTCTTTCTGTACTTCTTCAATGACCATGTAGCCGCGCACCGCCAGATCCACTATCGAGGCAGTAATGTCGCGCATATTGGCGGCGTTATCCACTAGCGTGCCTGCTTCTCCAGGTGTGAGCTGATTAGGCGGCTCGTATTGTGCAGCAATGGGCCGCAGCCGCGGATCCCGGCCGCGCGTCCACCACAGACGAAACATCAGAAAAAAAACTACCACAGGCAGTAGCAGCGGCCAATTACTGCGCAAAAATCGCCCGACTAAATCCGCCGCGGTAGGCTCGCGAATCACTCCCTTATCAATTGCCACCGCCATCGTCAAACCGGCGTGGTAAGGAAGCGCCGCAGTGGTTTGCACTTCGACGGCGTTCCCGGCGATATCAATTTCCGCGTCCTTCGTGCGCGAGCCATACACGCCGGTAAACGCCGTCGCACGAATATTGCTGGCCCCGGCCGGCAGAATAATTTTGGCATGCGCGGATTGGATCGGCACGTCCCACTCGTCGCCCGTCACATTCCAATAAAGTTCATCATGATCCTCAAAAAATTTAATCGCATCGCTGACCGTGTACTCAATGGAGATCGTTTGCACCGAATTATCGGCATTAGGAATGTAAATTTTGAGCTTGCGGTAATGGCGCACCCGGCTGGAGTCAAATTTCAGGCGACGGCCACTGCCATCGGTCACCCGTTTCACATCCAGGAATAACGTGTAATTCAAGCCCTGCGCCGTCACATACTCCACTGGAATGGAGCGATACAGCCCGTGCCAGGGTCCGCCGATGAAGTGAGCCCGTATGGTCTCGATCACATCGATGGTGCCATTACTGGCGACGTCGATATGCGCATCGAAATTCTCGATGCGCAGTTCCTTGGCCTGCGCGGTCGCCACCGTTAACACCGCAATAATCCCGATAAGTGCAGTGAGCGCAAAATGACGTACTGTGGCGCCTGCGAGCCAATGACGCACGCAGCGGCAACGGTTTATAAATGTAAATCGGGAAGCTCGCGCGTTCATGCTGAAGCAGCGGGCGTGTTGAAGCTGACTTTGGGGGCTTCGCGCTCGGCGGGAGCCGAGAGCTCAAAAAATTCTCGCGGCTTGAATCCCAGCATATTGGCAAAAATGTTGGTCGGAAACTGTTGAATCTTGGTGTTCAGATCGCGAACCACGGCGTTGTAATAACGCCGCGCGTTTTGCACCGCATCCTCGATCTGCGTCAGCGAAGCCTGCAACGCAGTAAAGCTTTCGACGGCGCGCAGTTGCGGATACGCTTCGGACAGCGCAAATAAATTTTTAAGCGCGCCCGAGAGCATATCCTCGGCCTGCGCTTTTTCGGCCGGGCCGCTAGCGCTCATAGCGCGATTGCGCGCGTTGATGACCGCTTCGAGCGTCCCTTTTTCGTGCGCCGCGTAACCCTTGACGGTTTCCACCAGATTAGGAATCAAGTCGTAGCGGCGTTTCAGTTGTACGTCAATATCCGC
>Ga0193728_1001666_pt1 | contig 11422 bp, 6 predicted proteins | sample U1c1metaG_FD_143037 | JGI IMG/M metagenome (GOLD analysis project Ga0193728, IMG submission 143037) | Soil microbial communities from a riparian zone of the East river system, Colorado, United States - U1c1 | ecosystem: Environmental > Terrestrial > Soil > Riparian zone | place: USA: East River...
ACCCTTCTGAAATTGAATTCTCTTAACCTGCCATCAGTCTTCACCAGTTTGGTAAACTGTATGTTCTTATTAAATTGCACAAGCATGCTATGGGATTATGGAGAAATAGATAACAATTTCCGTGCTAGGCTTTTATAATGCTTTCCTAATAAAAAAATAATTTATCCACCATATCCTATTTTTGTCCAATGGCGGAACAGGTTTTCCTATCTATTTGTATTCCTGCTTATAAGCGCGCAGATTACCTGAAACGTTTGCTGGACTCCATCCTCATCCAATCCTTCCGCGATTTTGAAGTCATCGTGACGGATGACAGTCCCGATGGATCCGTGGAAACACTGTGTCTTGAATACAAGGAGAAATACCCGATTCAATATTTTCGCAACATCAAGCCGCTCGGAGCACCGGAAAACTGGAATGAAGGTATTCGCAGGGCGGCCGGGCAATGGATTAAATTAATGCATGATGATGATTGGTTTGGAGATGAGCACAGCCTGAATTGTTTTTTAGACGAGATTCGGGCAAATCCTTCAGCTTCATTCATTTTTTGCGCTTATAGAAACATACATCTTGAAACGGGCGGCAAAAAGGAAATCTTTGCCCCGAAATGGAGGCGCAGGATGCTGGAACGCAATCCGGTCACACTATTTTCCAAAAACATCATCGGCCCACCCAGTGCCGTTTTGCACCGGCGGAATAGCAATGTTTCCTATGACGTCCATTTAAAATGGCTTGTGGACATAGATTTTTATGTGCAATTTCTGGCCAACAGCAAATCAAGATATTGCAGCCGCGTGCTGGTAAATATCGGCGTTGGAGAACAGCAAGTCACAAGAGCATCCTTTCGAAATCGCCCAATTGAAATTCCAGAAAATTTCTATCTTCTCAACAAGGTCGGCGTAGAAAACCTGAGTAATATTCTTGTCTACGATGCCTGGTGGCGGCTAATACGTAATCTGGGGATCAGAAAATCAGAAGACATTGCGGCCTCCGGCTACAACAGCGCTATACCTTTAATAATCTTGTCCATGATCAATTTCCAGGCTAAATTACCAGTCTCTTTATTACGAATCGGATTGGCCTCAAAAGTATGCATGTCAATTTGTTATGTTATTCATATCAATAAAATAAAGAGCTGATTACACGAATACACTTATACGGGCTCTCGTTAAATTTTCTTAGCTTGCGGCATAATTTTCCGTTCACAAATCTTAACCCCCTTAAAATGACCCGAATGATAAGGATCGTAGGTATTCTTTTATTGTTGACACCATTACCGTTCATGGGAGTGGAACTGACGCTGACGGACAGGTGATGGAATATTTGTGGAGCCAGGTTTCTGGGCCTGGTGCGGCGTCGTTAAACAACGCTACAAGTCAATCTGTCTCATTGTTCGGACTAGTATCCGGTTCCTACGTATATCAATTGATGGTAACTGACAACCAGGGCGCGACTGGCATTGATACGATGACGATAAAAGTTAATCCCGCCATTATCGACACAGTAACCTTTCAGCCTTCCAATAACCCAACCTAGATGCATATCTGGGGGAATTCGATTGGCAGCGAACAATCTTCAAATGCCGCTCCGGAAATTGGAGCTGCTTCATGGACGAGCGGTGGTAACCAGGTAGGGATGCGCGGAGCCTTGCAGTTTGATTTAAGCAATATTCCTTCCAACTCAATAATAAACAGCGCGAAGCTCATGTTGTATTCTGATCCTACCCCCCTGAACGGTAATCAGGTGGATGCAAATTATGGTACGGACAATAGCATGTTGATTCAGCAGATTACGCAATCGTGGAGCACTTCTACAGTAACATGGGTGAATCAGCCGGTTGCTACATCGACGAATCAGGTTGTTATCCCCACTACAACTTCATCACTCTTAGACCTGAATATTGATGTCACTACTTTGGTCGCCGGGATGATCAATAACAATATGAATTTTGGTTTTTTAATTCGCCTTCAAACGGAAACACCATACGCTTCGAGAATATTCTGTTCGAGTAAATATTCCGATGCAGCAAAACATCCGAAATTGGTCGTTATTTATACCGAAAGGCATTAGCCTGCACGGAGTCCGGTCACAGCCCAAGGATTAAATAATATTAATCTTTGGGCTGGACGTTCTTCAATAAAATTTCCCGGTATCTATTTAAAAAAATCGTTTTACCAAAATGTTTGCTGGCATATTGATAAGCATTTTTAGAAAGCGTATTGAGCAAATCGGGCCGGTCAATCAGCAGTTGCAGGTTTTTTATTCCCAGTGAAACCACTTGCGATTCATCGGTTATTTCATCGATCAGCAGGGCATTGGACAAGTGTTCTAAGTGTAACTTGTTCCCTTCAAGTGCAGTAACCACAGGCACGCAGCCGAAGGCCATTCCTTCTTTTATGAAAACCGGGAATCCTTCATAAGCTGAAGTCAGCGTGATTACGTGGCATAACGCGTAAACTGAATTCATTTCATCCTGGTTCCCGATCTCGCCATGCATGATAGCATTCGCTTTGACCATTTCCGAAAGATCGGCCTGCATGGTTCCCGCAAAATGAAATTCCACAGGCAATTGGCGGTTCATGCAATACTCAGCAATTTGATTGATCAGCCAAACGCGTTTCTGCGGACCTCCACGCCCTGCATATAATATCCTTAGGGGCAATCCATCCTTTCTTGACAGGGAGGCCGGAATGTAAACTCCATATTCGATCACTTCAACCTTATTCAGACATGTTTGGTCAATTTTGAAGGCTTTATACTGTGCTTCAATTTTATTTCGGGTGACACCATCGATGACCAATCTTTTGTCAAGATACCGGCGATTGGCCAGGCCAAAAAATTCCATGCCATGGTTACCGTAAGTAAAATTGTGCAGCAATTCAATCCGGTAGATTTTTTTAAGGAAGGGAAGCATATCGTAAAAAAAAGTGCTGTTGGAACTCAGTACAATGCCTTCTGTGTGTCTGTTCAAAAAAAAGGCAAAATAATGAACGCTGAATAACCGGAACAAGAGGTTGTCGCACCAGAAATGGATATCATGATTTTCGGTCAAAGGAAGACTGTAGAAAGTTTGCTTGAGTTTCTTGTTGATGGATTTCCTGGTAAAAAAAACCATTTTGAATGTATCGGAAACGCTTTCAAGGATATCGAGGTGAACCTTCTGGGCGCCTCCAATGGCGTAACGATCAAAAAAGAAGAAAAGTTTTGAAGTGTTTTTTTTTCGTAACAATGCAAAGGGGAAAATAAAGAGGAGAGAAGGCAGGTAGCTGATGCGAAGCAGTAATCTATAGATTTTGATTTTTGTCAGGTTATGCATATCAGGAGGAATTCAATTGCCCTTTATAAAGGGCAAATTAAGCACATATCACCTAATCGTCACCGGATGAGCAAAACTGTTCCGTGCAAATTGATATTGCCGCAAGGAGTAATGGCGCGAATAATGTAGACGAATCCTCCGCTATCCTGCGGAACGCCATGTAATGATCCATTCCAGCATTCTGATGGATTTTTGGTAGAGAACACGCGCTGCCCCCAGCGATTGTATATTGTAAATTCCAGCAGCTCGATGCCACCCCAACGCTGAATGCCAAAGCAATCGTTATTGCCATCTCCATTCGGGGTAAAAGCATTAGGCACTCGATAGGCTTCCCTGCCCAGTGGAGAAACAATAACAGTCAGCGAATCCGTTACTTTGCAACCTTGTGCACTTGTTGCTTGTAACACATAGGTTGTCGTTGCAGAAGCGGTCATGATGGGATCTGCCGAAGCCGGGTCACTTATTCCGGTCGATGGGGTCCACAAATAACTTGCGGCACCTGACACATGGAGTTGAAAGCCGCTGTTCATACAGGCAATGATATCCGGCCCCAGGTTGACGAACGGAATTGATTTTACGAGGATGTCGCGCGACAACGAATCGGCGCATCCGTTGGTTCCTGTAAAGCGGTATTGAATGGAATAAGACCCGGAGTCCAGACCGGAAGGACTAAATAGGCCGTTGCTAGTGACTCCCCGTCCGGAAAAAATCCCCGAACCCGTCATCCCTGAATTCTCTTTGGCCTGGATAATGACAAAAGCAGGATCATTTTTGCAAACATCTGGCAAGTTATCAAATGAAATCATCGGGCCTGGGATAACAGTAATGGTTGCAGTACCGGCAGTAAATCCATTCAATCGCATACAACCCGTACCGTTATTATCATTAATGGATAATAGCGTATAGCTTTTATCCGTAGTGTTGAGTGTGTTGGGTAGCGCAAACGATTTATTAGATATAATGCCACTGGCAAAGATCACATTTGCGCCGTCAGAGAAAGAAAGGGTGAATGGTGCGATGCCAGCCGTTGCGACAAAGGTCAAATAGCTGCTGTCTCCTGAACAGCCCGAACTTCCCAGAATGCTTCCCTGAGGCAGCAGATTGACGTTGAAAACGACGATGGAGTCGAGCAAATTCACCGAATTGAGGCATCCGAATGCATCCCGGACCGATTTTAAAATGAAAGTGGTTGTATCCGTTAGTGCGAAGGGACTAGGAAAAGTTGAACTATTTGCCAGGCTATTTTGAGCATATCCATTCAATCCAAAAGCATATGTGATATTGAAAGGCGGCGTACCTGCCTGCGCTGAAAACACAAATTCAGCGGGATCGGCCGTGCAGATGGTTTGGTCAGATAATTTGGCTTGCGGGCGTGGATGAACAATCAGATTCGCCGTGTCATCTCCAATTGTCGGAGTTGAACAACCGAGTGCGTCAGTTGCATTCACGATCTTGTAAGTTGTATTTGAAATTGGACTCGTCGAGGTCGCAAAGGAAACTCCCGATTGTACATTGTTTTGTGTAAAATTACTTGTGCCATCAGTATAGACAATCGTAAATGGTGCCGTGCCGGAAGAAGCCTGGAAAGTCAGGCTTCCGTTGTCCCCTTCGCAAATTTCGGACCCGATAAAGCTTCCCTGCAAACTACATAAAGTACACAATGCGTTTACTTCCTGCTGGTTTATCGCCCGATCGTAAATTCTTACCTCGTCCAGTACTCCATTTAGCCAGTAAGGAAAAATGGCGTTATTTAACCGGCCAAAAAAAAGGTCACTGGCATCCGGCGAATAAATAATGTTCGTAGCGTATGAATTGATCAGGATACCGTTAACATAGAATTTTGCATTTGTGCCATCAAACGTGTACACCAGGCAAAACCAATTGTCCTTTTGCACATAGGGAGTATAGGGAGAAAGCACAGACCAGTTGTTACCAAAATCACCATAGAAGTTCTGATGGATTTGATCCACTACCGGATTAGCGCAATTCTGTTGAACGGTAAACAGGTTGTCATCAAATCGCATCCGATATCGGGATTGCAAATTATTATCATCATCCCCCTTGTTAATGATTGCATTTCCGTGGCAAGGGCCCTGGTAAAACCCCATCGGCTTAACTTTTACACAAAGGGATATCCGTGCTGGGTTGATTATGGCTGAATTTGGAATTTGCATGTAATTATCAACCCCGTTGAAGTAATACGCGCTGTTTGGTGTGCCAAATTCATCTGCCGTCAAAGTGGCATTGTTAAAGATCGGATTGTTGCCGTTACCACTTGCGTCATTGGCATTACCATTGAATGGATAGTATGCTACCAGGCCGGCATTCAAGTTGACTTGGGACTGAGCAAAATGAAAAGAAGAAATGGCAAGGACTAGGGAAATGTAAAACTTCATCGGCCTTAACGTGTCAGTAATTTATGTATAACGGGATTCTCCTGTAATATGGTGCATATTTTTCAAGAAATATTATTAACTAATGGATATAGGGAAATGCTTATTTCTTGCGTGACCGAGCTTTTTTTTATTGATTTAAGACAATACCACAAAACCGTTTATTTTTGGAGCTGAAAAAGCAAGCATGATGGCAGAATTTAATTATGGAATTGACCAGCTCACCATCGGAATAGCAGTGGGATTGTCGAAGAACTCGGTTAAAGGTGTTTTATCAGCGGCGGCTATTGAAAAAATCAGAAGAAGTGAACAGCACGTAAAAACAATTATCGGCACCAATACCACCGTTTATGGCATCAACACAGGATTCGGCATCTTGGCGCATACAAAAATTTCGGTTGAGGATACCCGTCTTCTTCAGCACAAGATTCTTCAGAGTCACAGCGTAGGTGTTGGAAACCCTGTCCCGAATGAAATCGCCAAACTGATGATGATCACCAAGGTCCATTCGCTGGCGCAGGGATATTCCGGGATCCGGTTGGAAACCTTGCACCGCATCCTTTGGCATATAGAAAATGATGTCATCCCTGTTGTGCCGGAAAAGGGATCGGTCGGGGCATCAGGAGACCTTGCTCCCCTTGCTCATTTGTTCCTTCCATTAATTGGTCTGGGAGAAGTCTATTATCAGGGGAAAAGGTTGAAGTCAGCCGGGATGCTGAGAGAGGCCGGCCTGGAGCCACTTCAATTGGGGCCGAAGGAGGGACTGGCACTGATCAACGGCACGCAGTTTATCCTGTCTTATGCGGTCAAAGCCGTTCAACGCATGCACAACGCACTCGAGGCTGCCGATATCATTGGCGCAATGAGCCTGGAGGCGCTGACGGGCACTAAAGCGCCATTTAACGAACGCCTTCATGCATTAAGACCTTTTACAGGAAATCAGCTGGTGGCCCAAAGATTACGCTTACTCCTGCACGATAGCGCGATCATGCAAAGTCATGTGGATTGCGGAAGGGTCCAGGACCCTTATTCCCTGCGTTGCATGCCACAGGTGCATGGCGCCAGCAGGAATGCCTGGCTGCATTTAAAGATGCTGACCGAGACCGAGCTCAATTCGGTTACGGACAATCCCATTATCCTCGATGAAAGCAATACCATCAGCGGGGGCAATTTTCACGGGCAGCCCCTGGCGTTGCCGCTGGATTATGCCTGTTTCGCCGCTTCGGAGATCGGCAACATATCCGACAGGCGCTGTTATTTATTGCTGGAAGGAAAATGGGGGTTGCCCCTTCTCCTGATGAGCAATGTGGGATTGAACAGCGGTTTCATGATTCCGCAATACACGACGGCTGCACTGGTTACAGAAAACAAAACCCTCTGTTTTCCCGCCAGCGCAGACAGCATTCCCACTTCCCTGGGGCAGGAGGATCATGTGAGTATGGGTAGCATCAGCGGACGGAAGTTGAACCAGGTGCTTGATAACCTTGATTATATTTTGGCTATTGAATTAATGAGTGCCTGTCAGGCCATTGAATTCAGGCAACCCCTCAAAAGCAGCGAAATGCTGGAATTTGCACACGATTATGTGAGGCAATTTGTTGGATTTGCCCAGGAAGACAGGATCTTTGCCGATGATATTTCTCTGATCGGAGGCATCATCCGTGATTTTTCCTTTGTTGACCAAGTGAATGCCTTTGCAAAACGGAATTCATTGAACCTAAATGAAGGGTATGATTCATTTAATATTTAAGTGTATAAAAATATGGTTCAAACAAAATACGATGCCAAAAAATACAAGACCCCCACAGGAACTGAAATGACCTGCAAGGGCTGGGTTCAGGAAGCCGCATTGCGTATGCTACTGAACAACCTGGATCCTGAAGTGGCGGAACGCCCGGATGAACTGATCGTATACGGTGGCCGGGGTAAGGCCGCAAGAAATTTCGAAGCCCTCGATCAAATCATCGCCTGTCTGAAGGTCCTGGAAAACGATGAGACACTTCTGGTACAAAGCGGAAAGCCGGTAGGCATGCTGAAGACACATGCCCAGTCGCCAAGGGTGTTGATCTCCAACTCGCAGCTTGTTCCGAAATGGGCAACCTGGGAACATTTTGACGAACTCGAGAAAAAAGGACTGATGATGTATGGCCAGATGACCGCGGGCAGTTGGATATATATCGGATCTCAGGGTATTGTTCAGGGCACTTACGAAACCTATGCCGCCGCGGCCAACAAGCATTTTGGCGGTTCATTGAAAGCGACATTGAACGTGAGTGCTGGATTAGGTGGCATGGGTGGAGCACAGCCATTGGCGATCACGATGAATGAAGGCGTGGCCCTGATTGCCGAAGTGGAGGAGTGGCGCATAGACAAACGGATTGAAACAAAATACCTTGACATCAAGCTAACCAATATTGATGAAGCTATTGACCGCGCCGTGGAAGCCAGGAAGAAAGGAGAAGTGGTTTCGATCGGCATCTTGTGCAATGCGGTGAACCTGCTGCAAAGACTGGTTGAAAGAAACGTCGTGCCGGATAGTTTGACAGATCAGACCTCAGCGCATGATCCATTGATCGGGTACTGGCCACATGAAATTTCAAAGGAACAGGCTAAGATATTGCGTGAAAAAAATCCCGGTCAATACATCGATCTGGCCTATCGTTCGATGGTCCGTCATGTTGAGCTGATGCTGGAGCTTCAGAAAATGGGCGCCGTAACATTTGATTACGGAAACAACATCAGGGCCAGGGCGCAGGAAAAAGGGCTCAAAAATGCTTTTGATTTTCCGGGATTTGTGCCGGCATATATCAGGCCGTTGTTCTGCGAAGGGAAGGGCCCCTTCCGATGGGCCGCCCTGAGCGGAGATCCCCGGGATATTGCCGTAACAGATGAAGAGATCGGCAACATGTTTCCCGAAAACGCATCCCTGCAAAGATGGCTAAAGCTCGCGAAAGAAAAAATTGCCTTCCAGGGTTTGCCCGCACGCATTTGCTGGCTCGGCCAGGGGGAAAGGGAAAAAGCGGGCCTTGCATTCAATGAGTTGGTGAGAACCGGCAGGGTGAAAGCGCCGATCGTTATCGGCCGGGATCATCTCGATACCGGGTCCGTAGCAAGTCCCAACCGCGAAACCGAAGCTATGCTGGACGGTAGTGATGCGGTGGCAGACTGGCCCATACTGAATGCACTGGTGAATACAGCTGCAGGAGCGAGCTGGGTAAGTCTGCATCACGGTGGGGGTGTTGGCATGGGCTACAGCATTCACGCCGGCATGGTGATCGTGGCGGATGGAACCGCTGAAGCTGCAGAAAGACTGCGACGCGTTTTGCGCAATGATCCGGGCTTGGGCGTGATCAGGCATGCCGACGCGGGATATGCTTTGGCTAAGGAAACCGCCGCCAGGTTTGGACTGGATATAAAAGAAAGATTGACATAAACAGGATCATCGAATAAGCGTAACCGTTCCTTTAAACGATCGAACGCTGCCATTCCTCATTGCAATCTTCACGTGATACACATAAGTTCCCTGTTCTGCCTCTTTGCCTCGGATGGTACCGTTCCATCCAAAACTGGGTTCATTGGCAGGAGCATTGGCCACCTGGAAGATCTTTCCGCCCCAGCGGTTGTAAATGGAAAATTCTTTTATCATCATGACATCTGGTCCACCTAAAATATAAAACACTTCATTGCGCCCGTCCCGGTTGGGTGTAAACGCATTGGCAATACTAACCTGGCCACCTGTATATGTTTTAATGGTTATCTGACCACGGAGAATACACCCATACGGATTGGCTATTTGCATTTTTAGCGTGGAATTGTAAAAAGGCGTTACCAGCGGCGAAGCACAGGTGAAACAACTTAAATAAAATGCGTCATTAGGAAACCATGTCGCGGAGGCGGAATCACTAACCGCTGAAACAATATGAACAGGAAATGGTTGATTCCTTGCAACAATGGTGTCTGTAGGCTGTAACGTTAACGTATCAGGCTTATAGAAGAGACTGGCCCCATTATTTGAATAGACCTTTTCCAAAAAGGCGCTGTCATGCGGCAGTGCTACCGGCACTACAGTGCCACTATCATTCACCACGGCATAAATAGTACCGTTATCTATCCCTTTGATCAATTGATGGAAGGAAGCGCATTTGGAATTGTTCTTTGCATCCGAAGTAAAAAGCGGTCCCAGCACGTGGGCGTTGGCTGTGGAAGGATCGGCATCATAAAATGAAACCATTAGCCCTTTTGGAATAAATCCTCTTCGAAAACCATTGCAGATGGTGAAGTTAACCTGCAGACTGTCATTTCTTGCGCAGCGAATGCTGTCTATCTTTATGGTGAAATCATCCGACGGTGGCACCTTGATCAGCAACGAAGCAGTGTCTACACAACCGTATTCGCTGGTAGCGACCACTTTTTTGATTATGGTGCTGTCGGCGATCAATAAGGGATTGTCGCAATTCGTGCAGCTGATGTCACGGGGTGTACTCCAAAGATACGACGTCGTGTTGCCCGGACCTGCCTGCGCAATTAATTGTAGCGAATCGCCGGGCTCAAGCGTTGCCTGCGGCGGAGAAATCGTCACAGTGTATTTGAAATTCCTGATCGGCTGGATGTTGTTTACGTAGTTTGTTTCCTGAATAGGACTATTGGGTAATACAAGCGGGATACTGGTTCCGTTATCATTAAAAACAGCGTATAATACATCCAATGAAGGATTATTAACGGGCAGGATAATTTCATAGAAAAGGCCACAGCATTTGCCTTGTACGGTGTCCGGCACCAGAAAGGTATTCCCGATTTTATGGGCAGAGGCTGTGCGCGGATCGGCGTCATAAAAACTGATGGGGGTATTTGGCGGAAAGGGTGCGTACCCATTGTTGCAAACAACAAAAAGAAGCTTGATACTATTTTGCTGATAACAATCGACAGCTGAAATAAACAATGTTCCATCGGGTGTGGGATCCAGTACGGAAAAATTAAATTTTTCAGAAGTATCGGAACAGGCTCCGTTGGTTGCGATCAGCCGGACGAAATAATTCGCCGGATTTGCAAAAGTATAATTGAGATCCAAACTAGTACCCACCACTTGCTCAACCATACCCCGATCATTACTCATTAACCATTTATAGGTACCGCCGCCTTCTGATCTGTTTGTAAAATAAATGCTGTCCAGGTGAACGGAGGATTTCGAAGCGATGATACGCTTATCCGGATAAAAACGTGCCACTACACCACAACCCACAATCACATAATCGCTGTACGAGCTAAAACAGGAAGCGTTGCCGTTATATGCTCTCAGTGTTACCTTGAATTTTCCCTTTGTAGCAAAACTGTAGGAAAAATTAAGGCTGGTGGCAACGACCACATCATTTATCCGCCATTCAAAGTTTGAAGCGCCGGTGGAAGTATTGCTAAAATTGACCGGGCCTCCGGTCGTTGGATAAGCAACATCCCGGGTAAATCCCGCCAGGCTGTTTTCCCCGCAAGGCCTGGTACATTCATCCTGAAGCAGTCCTGCCCTTTGCGTGGCAATGGTGGTGCGCATTCTGGCCGCCTGTCCTGCTGTAAACGCATTATGACAGGCATCATTTCCATAGTCCATAAAATTGGAGATCATATCAGGCACATCTACCGTAAAGCCGGAGACCGTATCGCTGCTGCAGGAATTTTGAGGCTGGCTACAGGAAACTGAATTGGTAACTGATTGGTCCGGGGG
>Ga0193728_1001667_pt1 | contig 11419 bp, 3 predicted proteins | sample U1c1metaG_FD_143037 | JGI IMG/M metagenome (GOLD analysis project Ga0193728, IMG submission 143037) | Soil microbial communities from a riparian zone of the East river system, Colorado, United States - U1c1 | ecosystem: Environmental > Terrestrial > Soil > Riparian zone | place: USA: East River...
CGCAACTAACGAGCCCTATTTTATTGCTCTTATTATAAATATAGACAGCTTAGAACCCTACAAACCACGAATATACAGAGAAGCTGTTAGTGGAGGGGATGTAAAGTAGTGGGAGAAATTAATAGAAGATAAGGTTAACTCCTTAACTAAAAACCATACTTAGGACCTAGTTAATCGGCTAAAAGATAGAGTAGTATTAACTAGTAAATAGGTGTATAAGCATAAGCGCGGCTTAAATGGCGAGATTCTACGATATAAATCGAGATAGGTAGTAAGAGGTTTCAAGCAGCGAGAAGGCCTTGACTATTATAAGACCTTTACCTTAGTTATTAAGCCAATAAGCTATAAGCTACTATTTGCGATCGCGGTAGTAAATAACCTTAAGATCGAATAAATAGATATTAAAACGGCTTTTCTTTACGGTAATATCGACACTAAAATCTATATAGAGCAACCTAAAGGAATAGGAGCTATTAGGGAGTTATATAAGGTCTATAAGCTAAATAAGGCACTTTATAGCCTAAAGCAATTACCACATATCTAGTATTTTACCCTTACGGCTTACCTTAAAACCCTTAGTTTCGAACCCCTTATAGCCGATAACTGTATATTCCACAATAGCAAAGGTATATATATTACAGTCTTTATTAATGACCTTCTTATAGTTGGCCCATCTAAGGCTAATATCTCTATAATTAAAGTAAAGCTAAGTAAGCGTTTTTATATAATAGACCTAGGCCCTTATAAGTACTACCTTGGAATAGAGGTAATAAGAGATTGATAAAACCAAACCCTAAAGCTAAGCTAGCGAAGCTATCTTAAGAAAGTACTACGCGACTTTAGAATATAGGACTGTAACAAGAAATATAATACGCTAATTAATACGCATATAAGGCTATAGAAAGTAGAAGCTAAGTATAAGCTAAAGACAGCCAATATTAAATGGTATTAGAGTGCCGTAGGCTCCCTTATATACGCTATGCTGGGAACCCGCCCTAATATCGCCTACACTGTTTTAGTTATTAGCCGATTTACTGTAAAACCTACACAAGCACATAAGGCTACAGTAACTTAAATCTTCCAATACCTCTAGAAAACAGTTAACTATATATTTATCTTTAAGGGTCTATTAGCAGCACTATCTGGCTATAGTAATTCTAATTAGGTAGGAGACTATAACACTTGGAAATTAACTTTAGGCTACGTTTTTAATATAGGAAGTGCAGTAATTAGCTAGTCCTCAAAACTATAGTTAACTGTTACATTATTATCGTATAAGGCTAAATATATTGGCCAGACGAACGCTACAAAAGAAGCTATTTAGCTATAACAACTACTTAACGAAATACGACCCAAAACAGCGAATAAAGCGTAAGCGATAATTATATACTGCGATAATTAAGGCGCTATTGCACTTGCGAAGAACCCTCAATTTTACGCCTATACCAAGCATATTAATATATAACATTATTTTGTACAAGATAAGGTTAGCGAGGGAGCTGTAGAGCTTTAGTATATTAAAACAGAGAATTAGGTAGCCGACGGCTTAACAAAGCTATTAAACAAGATTAAGTTTAAGAGATTTAGGAAGGTAATTAGGCTAGAGTAGGCATAAGAAGACACGGTAGGTTAGGCTTTTCCCTCCTAATATAGGGGGGTTTTTATTACCTAGAGATGCTAAGATATAAGCTAGTTTATATTTTCCAGCCAATAATATACTGCGATTTTCCCTAAGATATAATGGGTTTTTGGGCGTATCGGAACTAGTGTAGTTTTAGATAAATCTTATTACAATAAGGATATCCATTACGTTTTATCGCGATAAGTCTTAGCATATACTAAATAAATTTTCAGTTACCTTGTTTATTATTATATAAAAATAACTAATTTAAGCCTAGTAAATAAAGTTATATTATCCTTTTTTCCTAAATTTTAGTAGGTGGCTCTATATATAGCTCTATATCCGGCTCTATATCCGGCTCTATATATAGAAGCTCTATATATAGAGGCTCCGTACAAAGCTCTATACGAAGCTTTATACGAAGCTCTATATAAAGCTTTGTACGAAGCTCTATATAAAGCTTTATAAAGTTCCGCATAAAGCTCCGCGCGAAGCTCTGCATAAAGCCCTGCGCGAAGCTCTATACAAAGCTCTATATAAAGCTCTAGGCGAAGCTCTATATAAAGCTCTATACGAAGCTCTATATAAAGCTCCGCACAAAGCTCTATATAAAGCTCTACGCGAAGTTCTATATAAAGCTCTACACGAAGCTCTATATAAAGCTCTATATAAAGCTCTATACAAAGCTCTACGCGAAGCTTTACGCGAAGTTCTATATAAAGCTCTACGTAAAGCTCTATATAAAGCCCTACGCGAAGCTCTATATAAAGCTCCGCACAAAGCTCTATATAAAGCTCTATACAAAGCTCTATATACGGAGGCTCTATACGAAGCTCTACGTATAGAGGCTCTATATAAAGCTCTGCGTATAAAGGCTTTATACGAAGCTCTACGTATAGAGGCTCTATACAAAGCTCTACGTATAGAGGCTCTATACGAAGCTCTGCGTACGGAGGCTCTACACGAAGCTCTATATACGGAGGCTCTGTATAAAGCTCTGCGTATGGAGGCTCTATATAAAGCTCTATATAAAGCTCTACACGAAGCTCTATATAAAGCTCTATATACGGAGGCTCTATATAAAGCTCTGTATATAAAAGCTCTACATAATAGCTCTATATACGACGGTTCTGTCCTATTCTACTTAGTTAGGGTAAAAAAGCCCCGTATAGGGTACTTTATCCTTATCGATTGCGATATTTTATATATTTTCTATTAGATAAAGGATATTTTATACTTACTTATTCGCATTATCCAAAACCACACTAATTAGAACTATCGACTTTATTTATATAACTACTACTAGAGAGTAATAGCTAGACTATAGCTCGTATTCCTAAGTAGGAGTGTTAAATTTATTAGTACTGTAAGCCCCTAATCAAGACTGGGTATAAAGTTAACGATCCCCTCCTATATTCTAGAATAATATAAATATAATAATTAACTAATCAGAGTACTAAAAATATTATTTTTTGGGCGGGAGAGGTGGAACCAGGCACGGCAAGTCGCGCGTAGGTTTTGGATTTTAAATATCTATCGTAGTTAGGTTACTACGTTGCTATAAAGTTCGGCGTCGTTTTAATAGGGGAAGTTTAATATAGTTTAGCAGCGCGAAAGAAATTTAATATAGCCTATTATAACTATAATACGCTATCTCCTATCTCTATATAATTAAATACCTATAGCTGTATTAATTCTAGCCTTAGGCGTAACGCCTTAGGAGACACGAACTTTCCTTTTACGCTTACTTCCGCTATTATTTATTAGCACTAACACGCCTACTATGTAGGTATATCATAGCACTAACTAATATTAAATATTGGTAAGAGCACTAAATTATAGTACCGTAGTTACCATTAGACTATAAACCTTACTTTAATTACTCCCTATAGGGAATTAAGGTGGCATTAGTAAAAAAAAAAAGGATTTAGTATAAAACTAAGTCGCGAGTTATTAACGAAACCGCTCTAAGTTTTCTACAACTACTAGGGAAGTTAATTTTGGTATGTTAATATACTAAATATAGCGCCTTGGCGGCGCCTTAGCTATTTACTTATACTTTTCCCTAAATTCTTCTTCTTCTTCTCCTTAGCTTAGTATCTTTATAAAATAGTATTTATTTAAGTTATACTTATAGACCTTAAGTAAATCCTCTATAGAATATCTATATATTACCTATTAGTTATAGCGGTAGCTATTATAGATAGGGAGACCGTTAATAGGGCGCGGGCTTTAGTATATTACTGGAGTAGAGTGCGACTGGACCTATACTTTTAATAAAGTCCAAAATTTCCCTAACCCGGCTAGCTTTAATAGAATATAACCGTGTAAGGTGTCGCGCTATATTTAACGCAGAGGGAAATTCGCTTATTACTTAGTAAAAAGTTAGTTAGCTTGCGGGCTAATTAAAAATCCGCCTATAGAATTACGTCTAAGCTTACTAAGGTAACGTGTCCTATTACTACAAAACAAAGTAGCGCGATAATTAACCTTATATCGCGTAACTACCTCTTAGCACGGTATAATTATTTTAGTGGTTAGTTTCTATAAGCTCTTCTATATAGACTTATTATACTATAGCGGAAGCTAGTAAAGGTAAGAATATAATAAAATACTCTAGTATGTTTAATATACTAACCGGAGTATAGAAATATAAAGGCCGAAATAATAACTAATTGAGGTGCAAGAAAAGAACTAAAAGTTTAACTGGTTTCTGCTAAAAGCATAGATCGTAAGTAATACTGACGACGATGACCTTACTACTTAGGCTACGACTAGAAGCTACTCCAGCATCTACTAAGCAGTTAGATATTTCGTATAACTTGCTAAACTCGCTTCTTAGCTAATATACGGATAAGCCACCTATAGAAAAGCCCCTTAGGAATAAGCTATCTCTAGAAGAGCCCCTTATAGGTAATATTAGTAATCTTAATTAATATACCAATAAACAATCCACAGGAGAGACCTCTGCGGATCCGCATGGCAGTATTAGGGAGGAGGGCAATATTATTAATCTGACTATACCTGTAAGAATACCCTACCGCTCTAAAAACGTAGCTAAATGTATAGGCTACACTAATAAAAAATACGATTATATTACCTCCTCACTCGACGCCATTTAATGTAGTGAGTGGCTTATTAATTAGCGACAATACTAAGCTTCGCCGGTTTCCTATAGTTGCTAACCTCGCCCACCGGTTATATATCTTGTTAACGCTATTAGATATATTTATAGAAGACATTCTAAAAGTTACGCAGAAGCACGTAGACAATCTTTATAAGAAGGACGAGTGGAAAACTTTTATAGGAAGCTGTATAGGTAGAAAGAAGAGTAATTCATCTATATATAAATCGTCTTCTAACTTAAACGAGGAGGAATTTAAGGCAGTTATACAATGTATTGCGAATTTAGACGGCCTAGGGGAGTACTTTAGAAAGCCTAAAGCTAACAATCCCTATTAGGGTTATATTAGAATATCTTACTAGGGAAATTCCCTAATAAAGACTTAGAATACCGAAGCAAGATAGCTAAAAGGGAATTACGGCAGCATAGCGAGGCAGAAGGAGTTAAAGCTAGATCTTATAACTATAGTTATTAAGGATATAGAATCGTAGCGACCTCACAAAACTTAACCGAAATTTGTCCGACTCGCCAAGCCGCAGACAATATTACCCCCTCCTAATAACTGGAAACCCGCGCCGATAGACAATAAGTGTTTTCCTATAGTAGAGTGCAGAGAGCCGGTTTAGGAATGCCTTAATATGCTTTAGGAATATAAACGTAATTCCTAGGATCTAAAGAATGCTAAGGTATATATTAACTGTGCTTTAAAAGCCGCTAAGGCGCTTTAATATTAATGGAGCCGAAGATATATTTACTGTTTTCTATACTGTGGATTAATAATACAGCTTTTACATTTTAATCGGTTAGGTCTTATAGTAAGTAAGCCACTAGATATTAAGATAGATACGGCTAAGTTTATACAATGCTTGCTTAGAGTATTTTATTATAAACCTAGTAGGCTTAGATACCCTACCAGGAAGGAGGCGCTATTCTATAAATATAATCCAGACAATAGACTGTTTTAAGTAGTTACTATAGATGGTCGATAACTATATATCAATAATTAGGAGGCAGGTCCATCTAGAGATTACCTTATTAGTCGCGCGACTATAGCCTTTAAAGTAAAACTTGTTAACCCTAAAGAAAAGGAAAAAATAGGCTAGGACTGGTATTATAAGAGTAGCTGGCCTTAAGAGCTTCGGAAATATAAAGGGCACTACCTTTTAGGTCTCTAGGACCAGCCTAATATAATAGAGTTGCTTGCCTACAGTGTTGTTAAGGCTGAGAATAAGAACGACACTATAGTTTTTAGGCGATAGTGCTCTTCTAGGCAATTAATAACCCTTCTTAAAACTTTCTATAATAGGGCTAAGGTCTAGAGATTCAACTTTACCTAGTATACTAGGAGTGCAACTTCTACCTTAGAAGATCTAACGGCTTTACTATATAATCTAAGGCGACCTAAAGGTGGATTATAGTAGGACTGCGATAATAGGGAATATAGAGATAATGTCACTGCTTAGGTCAGTTCGTCCTTTAGTAATACTATTTCTTTATTAGATTTACTGCCAATAATATCCTTAATCTAGTAATAGGCCTTCTTAGCTATTAAAGTAATAGCTAAGAGAGGTATAGTCTATAGAGATATTTTATTTACAAATATTAGGATCAATAATTAACATATACTAAAGGTTTGCGATTTTAATATAGCGGCGTCTACTAATGATTAAGGTATAGGAGCACAGGATAGAACCGGCACAGTTGCTTTTATAGCTACTTTATTATTAAGCGAATCTTCTGCACTATCTATATATTAACTAATCCACGATTGCAAATCTATCTTCTAGCTGTATGCTATTGACCTACTAAGTAAAGTTGGTATTAGAGATATTAAAAAGGAACTTGTAGCTATTACAGGCCCTAGTAAGGGTATTAACCTAATAAGGATAGCGAAGGTAGAGGTTATTACGCGGTTAAGTAATTTTAAGAGAAAAATAGAGCGGCTTAAGGCTTACGCTTCTCTAAATACGCTAAGGGATTTATCGTTATTCTTTTATCTTACCAAGCTTATAAGGGAATTCGCTACTAATAACTACAGCAATAACTACAAAGACGCGAAAGAGGGATTTAAAGATGTCTGCTTCGACCGCTGTATTGAAATCATTAAACGAGCTCTTGATTTAGGCGTTAAATAAGCTCTTAACTTAGGCGTTAAACAAGCTATAAAGGGAATTGCTAAAACATCACTTTCCCTTTAAGCATCTGGCTAGTATCTATTTAGAATTACTCGACTAATAGTTTAATAAGGAGCTAAGGGATTTAGAGGCTTTTTAATTAGTACTAAGTACTTATTAAAGTACTAGATAGGCCGCTCGGTCTTAACTATCTAAAAATATACTACTTAGCTTGCTGTAATTTAAGACTAAAATCGTCCTCTATATCGTACTTCTCCTCCCTTTACTTCCTCCTCTAATTAGGTATAATAACACCTAACGGCTAGCACGGATATCCGCTCGCTTAAAATCCACAACTAAGACGCTAACTGTACTCGTCCTATAGAATGTTCCGCGGTTTAGATCCTTTTATAGTACCTATAGGTTGTATAAAGCCTATAAAGCCTATAAAGCCGTATCCGATTTGTCTGCAAAGTACCTTTTATTCTCCCCTATAAGAAAGTTAAAGAGCGGCCGCCTAGTCTAGCTAAGGAAGAGTATACTAATATAAACCCTACCGTAGTAGTAGTATAGGAGCTCTAGTATAACGGATCCAATGTAGATAGGGACGAATTTCCCTTGGATAGGACGAACGTAATCGTAGATGTGCTATTTATACTAGAGGTAGCCAAGATTAGGTTTTATTATCCTGTTCGCGACAAGAGTATATCTATATAACAACAGCCTAACTTTAAAAAGCGCTCCGCGGGCTCCTTTAACATATAGTGGCTTACAGTCTATATTACTCCTATAGTCTATAGCAAGCTGTTGCCGGATAAAGTAGAGAAACGCCCTTTAGTCAATATGCTTCCCATTATAATCTTAAAAGTTAGGACACTACTTATCTATTGTACCACTATAGGCTAGTCTATATAGACACCACTACGTACAGTATAGTCGCTCCTTAATTCTTAGCCTGGATATTAGTTCTACTAGCTTCTTACTACCAGCTATACCTTTCTTAGTTCTTCTACCTACTTTTTATTCTTTTACAATCACCGCTTAGTTCTCGGTCACACCTTAACTACTACCCTAACGCGGGAGTAGTAAGTTTAGGGTGAAGTCGTCTCCCTTATTATATCTATCATTATCGCCACTAATATCTTTATCGTTGCAGGTTGCTTTACCGCGAGACTATAATACAATTAGCGATCGCAGAAACCCACTTTCGCGCTTATATAGGGTGTAGGTATATCGCCTAGGGCTATAAGATCCTACTTATTTACTATAAGAGGGCGGACATAGTAAAATACTGCTAAATAGCTTTATTGACACCTAACCCAGTACGCGTAATAATCTCTATTATAATAAGATAAGGAATTAATAAGCTTAAGAGCCTATAAATAGGAGGGTACTAAAGTTAGAAGTCAAGAGCTTAGCATACTGTTATACCAAAAGGTAAGTTAATTGTAAGCCGTTATTAACAAGTGTCGCATAGCAATTGGCAATCGTCCTATTGTATTTACCTAAGGATTTTTAATACCTATCTAACCAGTGTTCGTAATAATAATTTTATTTATTACTTCTTAACGATATATTTATTTATAAGGAGTAATAAGGATTAGATAATCTGAAAGTCCTTATAAATGAATACTTATAATATTATAAATATATAGAGACTTAAAGCTCTTATAGTATTGTAAAAGGATATTAAGGTATAAATATAAGACTAATTTTACGCCGTACATTCTAATATATACGCAAGAGTTAAATTTTTTAGATTTGCCCTATAGATACTAAGGATAGTCTCCTAGCAACGTATAAGGCTTAGGCTAGTAAATATTAAGCGATCGGAGTGCTTAGAGTTATAGGTAAGGGGAGGAGTTATAAGAGGCTAGAGGAAAGAGCTACTAGTGAATTTTTAGGGGGGTAGAGACCTCTATAGAGACTTTAACTACGACAATTTAGTATAATACTATACTAAGACTAGTAATCTACGATATTGCAATTATTTATTTATATCGTGATAAATCGGCTCTCTTATAAATACGATGGGATAAGTAGCTAATTTATTTATTTATTTATTACTGCAAACACTACATCCAACGTCCTATACTAACAGCTACTATCTTAACACTTATCTTAATATTTATCTCGATACTTATCTTAATATTCATCTCGACACTTATCTTAACACTTATCTTAGACACTTATCTAGATTAATTATTATCCGTTTCCGTAGTAATCGTATTTTGGTATGTCGTCATACCAAAACCGCATAACGCGACTTAACCCTAACAATTGGCAACTTTCTTATTATGCTGCCTATGCTTATCTAATAGCTACACAACCGGGCGTAAGCTCTATAATTAAAGGCTAGGTATAATCGTCTTCGCTATAGCGACGCCGGTAGCGGTTCTCTTTAGTACTTAATATATCTAGTAGTTACAAACAGTATCTAGCTTTAAGCGTTAGTGGGATTAGTATATAGAAAGCACGTAAAACTGTAATTAAAGCGGTAAGGAATAAAATATATACGCACATATATAAATAGATAAAAGAGTTATAAAATATAAATTTGAGAATAGACTAAGAGCTACCTAGTTATAAGCTTATATTAGAGAATTGTAAACTAGGAGAATCTCTATTACTTAACGAGTATATATATACAGACTAGAAGGATTATAAGTACGACAACTTACGCCGCCGGAGATACGTTATCTGTTCTATTAGTAAAGTATATAAGATCCTAAAAGCTAGTAGCCCTAAAGTACCGCTAGTTATACTAGCCGCACTAAAGCCCTATATACTAGCGATGCGGTTTAAAGAATATCTTACCTACCTCTTAACCAAACCCACTATTAGTGTATATATATATAATTAAGCGGTTAGTAAATAAGGGGAGTACTTATATTAAATTAAGGTTATAGAGCTAAAACTCTATATATTGCTTATTTTCTATATAGGTGGTTGTTAATTAAGGTTGGATTTTCGTCACCTTATAACTTCATACTATTTCTATTACCCTTTTATTACCTACTAGCAATGTCGATTAAATAGCAATAAGGTAATAGTTTTAAAATCGACGTTAGTGCCGACGTTAGTCTTTTTTATCTACTTTATATATATAATAAGGTTCTAGGACCTCTTATAATAAAACAGAGTTATTATACTTTTAATTATTTAGTTTTCCAATCAATAGTAGTTAAAGAGATTTCAAGGAACTTCGACCGTATAGTCAAAGTTGTCTAATTAGTCAGATTCCTGCCAAGAGGTTCCCCCCACAAGTCTTATCACATAATATCGTTGCGGGCTTGTTTTCTATTAACTTAAGACCAAGTTACTCTCTTATCTAAGGTTGCAATTACAATATTTCGCGATGCGAATGTTAGACCGGTTAACTTTTTAAATCTTAACGTATAAGAGTAGAACGGGGTACCTAAATCTCTAGTAAATATTAGTATATAGTACGGAGGCAGCGGTTAAAAGTTCCTGGCCCCCCCCCTATATACGCTAGCTATTAGTGGCTTAATATAGCGTAAGCAATACTTAGCACGCACCGCGGGATTACAGCGTAATAACTCTCCCCTTAATACTATACCCTATAAACTTCTAAAATCCTTATTATATCTTACTATTTATAATAGGCAACTTATACAGCATCTATATAAGGGCTTAGGCCCTTACTATAAATATTTATAGCAATATAAATGCTAATATTTAAGCTACGTATAAGGGGAACATGTAGATAGGGGGCTATAAGGACACGATTGTAGAACAGGATAGATTGGTAAGAGAGACGAATCCTTAAGGAGGTAAGGCCTCTAGGATCGTGGAGACTATATACTACAGGCACGTGCCTCTAGCACGTAACCAATAGACGTCTAAGGGGTGTCCGGGGGTTGTCCTAAGGGCAACCTAAGGTGACCGCAATAATATCCCTTACATTGCCCCCCCTTCTTACGGTTGGCCCCCAATCGCCATTACCTTGCGGTAGAGAGAGATCCTAAGGGCTCGTCCCGGAAGGGGTTTGGAGAGATATTAGTATGCTATTATATATTATCTATCTATCTAACCCCTACTTTAAACTCCTAAAAACCTTAATAAGGGAAAAATATAACTAGAGAAAAGACGTAAGGATTACTAGGAGACCTATTAAAAGCCTACTAGAAGTATACTAGTAACTACTTAGGCTAACTTATAGATATTTATATAACTCTACTTCTAAGCCTTTATACTAGTCTATAATTAATTATAAGTATTATAGGTAATTTAGTATTCCTTATATAGTTCCGTAGAACCTTTTAGTATAGGATTTAACGTATAAGGCCTTAGCTTACCGTTGTCTTTAACTACTAAGATATAATCCATAATCTTCTCTTATAACCCTCTACGTCACTAGTATATTACTTCTATATTCGCCCTTAGGCTATTAAATATAGTTAAGGTATTAATTAGTTAATTAAGGAGACTTATCTCCTAAGATTTAGTATATATAGTTTTAAATCTAGTAGTCCTGTGCCATATAATTAGTATAGCCTTACTACTTAGTAAATAGGAGGGACACTTCGCAATAGCATC
>Ga0193728_1001668_pt1 | contig 11416 bp, 8 predicted proteins | sample U1c1metaG_FD_143037 | JGI IMG/M metagenome (GOLD analysis project Ga0193728, IMG submission 143037) | Soil microbial communities from a riparian zone of the East river system, Colorado, United States - U1c1 | ecosystem: Environmental > Terrestrial > Soil > Riparian zone | place: USA: East River...
AGATACATGTAGACGCTGCGCATTTTCTTGAAGACCGATGGAGGAACATCGTTCCCGATCAACACGGTATCTCCAATGTTCATCCGGGCATGGATGATCGCTTTCCCGGCTCCGGCGGGCGCGCCTGGTGCCTCGCTCTGATTCATAATCACCGTGATCTTGCCGCCGAGATGCTCTTCATAGAAGCGGAATGCCTCTTCGCAATTCCCGCCGAAGTTCAGCTGCGTATAAAGCTTCATCCATGTCTCATCGTATTGGAGCAAGCGAGAGTTTCCGGAACTCGACCTCGGATCCTTCCGACTGGAGAGCGATCTGGCCGTGATCGGCAGTCGCGTCCGAGCCATCATTCACCAGGTCGCCGTTGACCCAGACTCTGATCGATCTGCCGACAGCCTCGATCACCATCGTGTTCCATTCGCCGACGGGCTTCTCAGAGCTGTCGGTCAGATTGAGGATGCGTCGCGCCTTGCCCTCCGTGGTCCCCCATTGCGCCGGTGGCCCGCGCCGACGCTCCATGTCGGGAACGCGGATGTCTTCCAGGATGCACCAGAAATCACCGGCGTTCCCGGATTCCATCTGCACTTCAATAGAACGGGGGAACATCCCGTAGAGAGCGCGCGGGGTCGACGCGTGCACCAGAACACCGGCGTTCCCTGGCGCCCCTGGGAAGCGGTATTCGACCTCCAGCCGGTAGTCGCGGTAGCTCGAATCGGTGATGAGATGCCCGCGGGGCTCTCCGAGGCTCACGAGCATCCCGTTGCGAACGATGAACGGATTGCGGAGGCGCACGTTCAAGTCAGGTGCGGGAACGTCGACGTGCCAGCCCGAGAGGTCTTTGCCGTTGAAGAGGGTTTGTGGCCGGGGTTGCAACGCATCGCGCGGCCTACAGCCGGAGACCGTGGCCAAGCAAACCGCGAGGATCAGGAATGACTTCATGAGGCCCCGGTCAGGATGGTTGCTGTTTTGCCTACAGCATTCTTGCGAGCAAATGGCCAGATGTCAAACGACATCCCGCGCTGCGCTTTGCGCGGCTCGCTCCAGAGAAGAGCTGACAATCGTGACCCTGTCGCAACTCCTTTACCCGACCTAGACAATGTGCGGCGGTGCGCGCATGTAGCGTTCTGAAGTTTCTTTTTCCAACGCTAACGGTGACGCGCATGGCTATCTCGCTCGACAAGCTGCACGAGCACACGATCCGCCCGGATATCTTTTCCGAGCTGCGGCTCCTGTATCCGTTGTTCGAGGAGGCCCAGCGCTCGCGCGTCGCCCATGGAGAGCGTCTCCGGGCGATCTTTCAGGGGAGATCGGGCTCCGCGCTCGGGGGCGGGGCAGAAGATCCCGACATGCTTCTAAAGGCGATCCCGCGCGGAGAGAGGACGGGAGCTCCGAGAGTTCTCGAGCAAGCCTATTCTCGTGCCTTCCAGGATGAAGCGGAGGCCGCCGCCGCGCTCCGTGAATCGATCGAGCATCATCCAGCGTGGCCCTGGCTATCCAACGTCAAAGGCGTCGCGCACCTCCTGGCGGCGCGGCTGTTGTCACGTCTCGACGTAGCCCGCGCGAACACGCCGTCGTCTTTCTGGGCCTACTGCGGGCTCGCCACCATTCCCGGCGTCGCGTATCGGTGCTCGAGATGCGGACTCGACGTCGCTTACCCAATTGGCTATCAGTCTCGCGCAACCCACTGCACTCGCACTGGTCGCCAGTGCACCGGTGAGCTTGCTGTCGTCGGCAGTGAAGCTGAGACGCGCGTCGCGCCCCGCCGCACGCTGCTGGGCGGACGGGCTACCTACGACGCTCACGCACGCGCGACGTGCTATCTGATCGGCACTTCGATACTCCGCTGCGGCGGCCAGTACCGATCGTTCTATGACGCAGAGCGGGCCAGGCTGGCGGCGGATCGAAAGGGGTGGACACCAAAACGCTGTCACCTCTCCGCGCTTCGGAAAATGGAAAAAATGTTCCTCCGCGACCTCTGGATCGCGTGGCGCCGCGCCGTCGATTTGCCGATTGTCCCGGCGTATTTCCCAAGAATTGAATAGATGATCTGCTGCGATAAAGCCCGCTAACCGAAGCCTATGTCAAAGAGTCACCCAATCAACCCGAGCGTATATCGGTTAGCGCGGCCGCGCAGGCAAAGGAAAACCTCAAATCGAATCAGCTCTGGCTTCTTGGCGATGCTTGCGATGGGAACAGTATCCACCTCGGCGGCAGCAGTGTGATTCAATCGGTGAGCGGCGGATGTGCCCTGCTGGAGAACTGGACGAGCGTTCAGGGCGGGCACGGGAAGAGCCTCAACGCCTACAATCCGCTCATCCATCAATGGCAGCAGTACTGGATTGGACAGAACGGCGTCGTGACAGAGTATCGTTCCAGCAGCTTCGACGGTCGGAGTCTCTCGTTCTTCACCGACGGCGGGCCGGGTCCAAGTCCGATGGGCCGCCTCACGTTCACTCCAATCGACAGCGTAACGGTAAGACAGCACGCCGAGGCGTCGGCGGATGGCGGCAAGACCTGGAGCACCGTTTACGATCTCTACTACCACCGAAAGCGCAGATGACTCCGATCGGGAGCTATACAGCTAGCGCTGGAATCGATACCCGGCTTTTCTGACTGTGATGAGATGACGGGGCTGCGCCGGGTCCGGCTCCAGCTTGTTGCGCAGACGCGCCACGTGCTGATCGACGGTGCGCGAGGTGACGCCGAGGCTATAGCGCCACACCTCGTGCATCAGCGTCTCGCGCGAAACGATGTCTCCACCCGACTCGATTAGGAACGCGAGGAAGTCAAATTCCATTGGACTGAGATCGACCGGGTGGCCTCCGCGCTGCACACTTCTCGTCCTCAGATCGACGACCACATCGGAGAAGCGAAGCTGAGATGCGCGCTCGGCGCCATCCTTTCCGGACGCGCCCTTCTGGGTTGATGATAACCGGCGAATGATTGCCTCTACGCGCGCCAGGAATTCGAGGACGCCAACGGGCTTCACCACATAGTCATCGGCACCAATCCGGAAACCCTGCACTTTGTCCACCTCCTGATCGCGCGCGGACAGAATGAGAACTGCCGCGGCTCCGCCCCGCGATCTGTATCGGCGCAGAACCTCGAATCCGTTGACGCCCGGAAGCATCAGGTCCAGCACGATGAGATTCGGCTCGTGCTGCTCGAGCCACTTGAGGCCGAGCTCGCCGTCGGTGACGCATTCGACCTTGTAGCCTTCCACTTCGAGACTGGTTCTGAGGCCAAGCGCGAGAGTCTCATTGTCTTCCAGAATGAGAATCGACCGATCGGGCGCGGGCTCGGTCGAACCTGACGGCTGCCATGAGTGCGTCATGGGTTTTCTCCGTTCCGGGACGCGAGCATCTCGAGCGTGAACCGGGCTCCGCCTGTCGGGGCGTCCACAAGATCGGCGTGCGCACCCATCGCCGTCGCCAAACCGCGCACGATCGACAAACCCAGGCCGGCGCCACCGGTGCTATCCTCCACCGTCCCTCCCAGACGGGTGAACGGCTTCCACACCCGCTCCCGATCGGAGACAGGAATGCCGGGCCCGGAGTCGTCCACCCAGAGGTGAACAAGTTTGCCATCGTGGCGCGCGCCGATGGTTATCGTCTGGCCGGGCGGACCGTACTTAGCGGCGTTGTCGAGGACGTTGATCAGTATCTGACGCAGCGCTCCGGGATCGCCGCGCGCTACGACTGGATTTGGAATGTCGAGCTCGATCCGCATCTTCCTCGCCTGCGCCAGAGGCGCGAAGAAATCCGCGGCGGTTCGCGCCACCTCTCCCACATCGACGGGAGTCGACTGCACCTGTGCATCCGACTTGGCGGCCGCCAGTACTGAATTAGACAGCGAGATCAGGCGATGCGTCTCGGTCTCGATAATCTCGAGCGACCGCTCCCGCTCGGCTTCGCTGCGCGTGCGGCCGAGGCGCAGCAGCTGAACGAACATCAGTATCTGCTGGAGGGGCGTCCGCAGCTCGTGCGAGACGTTCGCCAGGAATCTCTCGCGCGACTGCACCAGGCGGATCTCGCTGCGCAGAGACGCGAACCCGGCGATGGCGAGTATGATGCTCGCCGCCAGGAGGAGCATCGACGCCGGCACGTGGGACTCGGGAATGCCTCCGACCACAAGCAGGCGGGCAACATCGGGCCTCAGCGACACCAAGAAGATGGTACCGCCGATATATCCCAGCGGGGACCGTGCGTAGTAATCAGATGATCGGCCGCCGTTCGGCTTCTGGTAAATCGTCTTGCCCGCCATATCCGTGATGGTAAGCGTGAGCAGTGAATCGGCCGGCATTCCGGATGGCCATTTCCCATGCATGCTGTCGGCGGAAATGTTGGAGGTCCACGATGATTTCGAACTCTCGTGCGAATAGCCGGGCACCATCGGAGGCAGCACCCGCACGATCCGGTACATGGCCGAGTAGTCGGACGTGTCGCGGACGCCGTAACAGGAACGGTAGCCATACACGGCGAGGAGCCTGGCGGCGGAATCGTAGGCCGGAGCGTACGAGATTGCTTCGCGCCCGGTTGGAGCGTCGACGAACAGATATCCGAATCGGGCGAGTCTTATCCATGGCCTGACTGCAAGCTTGGGAAGCGAATCGCGAATGATCCGCTCGATCTTCGCGTCAGGGCGCGCACCCGCGAAGCTGACGGCGCGTGATGGCACCATCACTCTGAACCTGTAGATCGGCCATTTCTCGCTCGGACCACATCGCTCGGTGGTGTCTGGTACCGCCGCGAGAGCGGTGACTGGCGGCAGCTGACCAGCGATCCACGGCTCGCTCGGATGGATGGCCACGTACGCCTGAAAGAGCGTCCGGTCGCGTGCGAAGAGGTAAGCGCGAGACGTGTAGATGTAGCTCGCGAACATGGCGTAGTCTCTTACCGTCCGTTCGGCCGCAGCCTTTCTCTCGCGCGCGTTGAGCATCGATTCCCGCACCGAGAGCGCGGAAACGATCACGATACCGAGAAGCGCGCCACCAAGCAGCAGGGGCCGAGCTCCGTATGATCGCATAGCACGGAGGATTGACATCGTATTGGACGGGTGTACCACCAAATACAATACGGCCCGTCGGGAATTTCCGCTTGGCGAGCGATGTAAGCGAATTGTAAAAACTGTTCTTGTTCTCGCGAGCGAGTGCCGTGAGGAACCGGATCCGAGGGGTGCCAGTCGACACGAATTGCATACAATCGCGCTACACCTCTGGCACAGCTTTGACACTTTCCGATGTCTTTCAGCGGCGTGTCACGCCTCACACATTGCGCATGACAAGTGCGGAGCCCCGCGCGGCGCACGACGACGACAACACCTTCGACGTCGAGGCGATGCATCGACTCCGCACTCACTGACGTAAGTGTTCACGACTTACGCAAACTCAGAGCACGGAGGTTCCATGAGGGTGCTACGTAGTGTGAGCAGTGCGGTTGCGCTTCTCTTTGTCGTCACGTCTGCGCTGCTTGCGCAGGCGGGCGTAACGATCAGCGGGACAGTCACGAGCGACCAGGGCGTTCCACTCCCCGGTGCAACGGTTCTGCTGCAGGGGACGAACATTGGAGCTCAAACAAACGAAGCCGGGCGCTTTACGTTCGTGGTCCCGAGCTCGCGCGCCAACGGTCAGGCTGCGGTGCTGACGGCGCGCGTCATTGGTTACTCGGCGGCATCGATACCGATCACGTTGACTGGGGGATCGACCATCAGCCACGACTTCCTGCTCGCCGTGAATCCGTTCCATTTGGGCGAAGTGGTTGTGACCGGCGCCGGAACCTCGACCACTCGCGAGAGATTGACCACCACGATCAATACTGTCGACAGCTCGACTCTTCGCCGAGCGGTGCAGCCTCAGAACGTGGTGTCGGGCCTGGCGGCACAGGCGCCCAACGTCGAGGTGCGGACGCAGTCGGGTGAGCCCGGCGCGTCGGCGTCGATAAGAATCCGTGGCGCAACGTCCCTCACCGGCGCGAATCAGCCGCTGTTCATCGTCGATGGCCAGCCGATCGACAACTCGACGACTTCGACGCAGGGCGGAAATCAGGGCACTGTCACGACGAATCGCGCCGCGGACATTAATCCGGACGATATCGAGTCCGTCGAGATCCTGAAGAGTGCTGCGGCCGCAGCCATTTATGGCGCGCGCGCGTCCAACGGAGTCGTGGTGATTACGACGAAAAGTGGTCACGCCGGCCCGACGCGGTACGGCGTCTCTTCGACCGAAACCTGGGACAAGCCCAGGATTCCGGACATCCTTCAGCGCTCGTACGGCCAGGGCTCCAACGGCGTCAACGCGGCCTGTGGCGGCCCCGATTGCGCCGTGACGGCGCTCAGCTGGGGTGCGCCATTGGCAGCCGGCACACCAGTGTACAACCACGAGAACGAGCTATTCGACACTGGGCTCACCGCCGACAACAACCTGCAGATCTCGGGCGGCAATGACCGCACGACGTTCTTTGCTTCGGGCGGCCTCACCAGCCAGGACGGATACTTCATAGGGCCGAACAACAAGTACAACCGCGCGACGGCGCGGCTGAAGGGTACGCAAGTAATCTCGTCGAAGCTCACGATCGGCGGAAACTTCAACTACATCGACGATCGCGGCAAATACGTGCAGAAGGGCTCGAACACATCGGGAATCATGCTCGGAGCGATGCGGACTCCGCCCAACTACAACAATCTCGACACGTACACACCTTCGGGTCTGCAGCGTCCCTACAGATTTCCGGAGCCCACGAGCATCGCGCAACTCCAGACGCACGCATACTACGACAATCCCTTCTTTGTCCTCGACAATCCGGGGAACCGTAGCGAGCTGGGGCGCTCGATCTCCAACATAAACGCAGACTGGAACCCGATCGACTGGCTCAATCTCAAATACACGTTGGGCGCGGACTATTACAACGATTCACGCCTGGCCGCGCTGCCGCTGACATCAGCCAACGACAAGCGGGGCAACGTAATTCGCTTCACCGCCACCAATCTCGAAATCGATCACAATCTGCTCGCGGTAGCGAAGCACGACTTCACCTCGAACATCGACGCGACCTTCACTGTCGGCCAGAATCTCAATTCGCGCCGCTATCGTCAGCTGGCCGACGAGGGCGATGGTCTGATCGCGCCGTTCCCGCTCGCGATTCAGAACACCGTCAACAAGGGCGCGAGCAATCTGCTCAATCTCGTTTTCCCATTCTCCGGAACCGCGGAGTTCCGGTCGCTCGCGCACATCGAATCATATTTCGCGCAGGGCGAGGTGTCGCTGTACGACCAGCTGGTCCTCAACGCGGGAATCCGGAATGACGGCTTCTCGACCTTCGGCTCTTCTACGCGCCGACACAACTTCCCGAAGGCGTCCGCCGCGTGGACCTTTACAAACGCGCTTGGCGATCGCGCCAGGGGTTTGCTCAGCTACGGCAAGCTGCATTTCGCCTACGGCGAAACCGGAAAAGAGCCACCCTTGTACGCGGCAGTCACCACGCTGACATCGGGCCAGACATTCGGCTCGGGCTACAACGACGCGATCCTGTCCTCGATAAACGGACAGGGTGGTCTCGTGACCAGTCAGACGCTCGGCAATCCCGCGCTTCGTCCGGAGCGCAACCGTGAGAACGAATACGGCGCCGATCTCGCGTTCCTCAACAACAGAATCGATCTGGCCGCCACGTATTACACGAGGCGCGCGGACGATGTAATCCTTGGAGTCCCGGTGAACAGCTCGGGTACCGGCGCGCAGTTCGCGATAAAGAACGCCGCCTCGATCACGAACAAAGGCACCGAGCTGACGCTCAACGTTCGGCCATTCACGAGCAGCGCATTCGCATGGGATGCCGGTGTGCAGTTTGGACAGAACCGCGGAAACGTGAAGAGCCTCAACGGCGCCGAGTTCATTCCCTACAACAGCGAAGGATTCAATGGAGGAATTGGCTCCTCCACGGTAGGGTTTGCTCCCGGGGTGATTCGAGGATCGGACTTCGTGCGGTGCGGACGCGGTTTGATCCTGGTAGACGCGGCAAGTACCAACGTGGATGCAGTGTGCGGCGCAGATGCCAACGCCAAGCATGCGCTCTATCTCGACGTCAACGGCAGACCGATCGTCGACAACACCGATCGTGTCATCGCTGATCCCAATCCGAAATACACGATGGCGTACCGGAGCTCGGTCACGCTCGTTGGCAAGCTGCGCCTTTCCGGCCTGCTGGACGTCAGAAGAGGCGGCCAGGTGTGGAATCAGACACTCAGCGTGCTGAACAACTTCGGCACTTCAAAGTTCACTGAGGTCAGGTCGCAGCAGGGTCAGTTCGGGAAGAACTACCTCACCGACGTGTACCCATACGTCGCCGGACCAGGTGCGGGTAAGGTCGCATTCCACAATTTGCAGGAGTGGCAGGCTTGGTTCACGGGTGACGGCGGCGGATTTGGCCCGGTAGGCGCACAGGCGGTCGAAGACGCGAGCTACACGAAGCTTCGCGAAATCTCGGTGAGCTATACGCTCGACCAGCAGTGGGTGAAATCACTCACCGGATTCTCGACCGTGGATGTGAGGATTGGCGGGCGCAATCTGAAGACATGGACGCACTACAAGGGCTACGATCCCGAAGTCAACCTTGGCGGTGCGGAATTCCTGACACAGGGCATCGATTACTTCATCAATCCGCCGACGCGCTCGTTCGTTCTTGCGCTCAGCTTCAATCGCTAAGGCTAAAGGAGAACATAGAGTGATATATCACATCAAGCAGTTGAGCGCCGCCGCCGCGTTTGCGGCGTTGCTCGGCGCGACAGCCTGCAAAGTGGACTCCCTTACAGGGGGAGAGCTGAGCACGGATCCAAACAATCCAATCACGGCCACCAACACCCAGATCTTCGTGGGCATCCAGTCCGCGCTCTGGAACCTGTGGGGGTCCGACCCATCGCGTGTAGCGGGAATGTTCACGCAGCAGTTGGCCGGAACGGCGAGGCAGTACGCGTCGCTCGCGAACAACTATGCAATTACGACGAACGTGACGAACGGGTACCAGCGAGCTCTGTACGTCTCAGGCGGTTTGACAGACATCAAGAGGCTGCAGGCGGGCTCGGTCGTAGCGAAGGACGACATCTTTCTGGGAGTGGCCCGCGTGCTGGAAGGTGCGTTCATGGGCACTGGCGCGGATCTCTTCGGAAATCTGGTCTACAAGGAGGCGGTGAGCGGTAATCCTACGCCTCATATCGATGACCAGCTGGCAGTCTACGATTCGGTTCAGACGGTCTTGTCGGCGGCCGTGTCCGATCTATCAGCGGCCGCAAGTACAAGCAATATCGGTCCTGGACCCGCGGATCTTGTATACGGGGGAGATCCAGCGAAGTGGCTGGCTTTGGCACACACACTAAAAGCGCGGTTCTACCTCAACACCGCCGAGGTGAGGCCCGCTGCGTACGCTCAAGCGCTCGCCGAGGCGAAGCTTGGGATTCAAAGTGATGCCGGCACGTATTCCGGTGCCTTCACCCAGGCAACCGGCGAGCAGAACTTCTGGTACCAGTTCGATATTGTGCAGAGACCGGGCGATATGGGCCCGGGATTTTTCCTCGACAATCTGCTCAAGGCGCGCAGCGATCCAAGACGGACCAGCTACTTCGCTCACAACGCCGCCGATCAGCCGACGGACTTGAGCGTCGTTCGTCTCGCGCCGGACTATCAGCAACCTTATGTGAGCTACGATGAGAACACTCTGATCTGGGCGGAAGCTGCGTACCGAACAGGCGATCAAGTCACCGCGCTGGCGAAGCTGAATGAGGAGCGTGCCCATTACGGACTTCCCGCGGAAGCCGCCGCTGGCCAGGCACTTCTGAATGAAATCCTTATCGAGAAGTACATCGCGGACTTCCAGCTCGGCGAGCAGGTGTGGCGCGACTATACTCGTACCTGCACGCCCAATCTGGCTCCGTCGCCAGCTGCGGCCAGTTCTCCGAGCGGAGGCAGCATTCCCGGGAGGATGATCTACGATGTTAGCGAATTGAATACAGACCCGAACTATCCTGACGACTCGTCCATATTCTGGAATCCCGACGATCCAGTCAATGCGACGTCCGACGGAACGGGGGAGGCGTGTCTGGGACGCTAGACCGCTAGGTCTACGTTGCAGCGATCAGGGAGGCGGGTGCCGGTCACGTGCGCAGACACGGGGTCGGTGCCCTCCACTGATGCCGCGCAAATCACATGAAACGAATGGTTTTTGTGGCCCTGCTGGCGTGCTCCGCATGTCAGAGATACGTCGCCCTCGATGTCGCGCCCTCGCTGATCGGGAGCGATGTGCGCGTGAGCCTCAACAGCGAGGCAGCGGGAGTTTCATTTTCCCGAATTGGCTCGCGAGTGCGACAGGCGGAAGGCAGAGTCCTCTCTGCGAACGACTCGACCCTGGCAATCGGTGTGACCGGTGTTACCCGATTGGGTGGATTCCAGGATTCGTGGGGTGGTGACACAGTCGTGTTTCATCGTTCGGAAATCGTGGAAGTCGAACGGAGAGAGGTTTCCAGATCGCGCACGCTGCTTTCGGTTGGCGCGTTTGTCGTCGGCGGCATTTTAGCGCACACCCGGCTGACGGGAGGAGGTGGGACCGTGACTGGCCAACCGCCTCCGGGCGGTGGGCACTGAGACCGTTCAGCTCGCGAACGAATTTCAAAGGCTGCGTAGAGCGCGCGGGGTGGACGCGTGCACCAGAACGCCGGCGTTCCCGGGAGTCCCCGGGAATCGGTATTCGACCTCCAGCCGGTAGTCGCGGTAGCTCGAATCGGTGATCAGATGCCCGCGGGGCTCTCCGAGGGGTCACGAGCATCCCGTTGCGAACGATGAACGGATTGCGGAGGCGCACGTTCGAGTCAGGCTGACTGTACGAGCGCGAGCCGCACGCTGCTTCACTGAACGGCAGTGATTCGAACCCGCGGCGTCAGAGAATAGTGTCGCGCGTGCGATGCGGTCCCGCACGACCGGTTTAGGGAGCGAGGCCGAGCTGCTTCATGTACGTCTGGTTGTCCCAGAACAGCCACTCGTGGTCCATTACGCCGGCATCCGTCCAGTGTCCGATCGTTGCCATGGTAATGTCGAGCTTTTTGCCGCTCGGTTGGACAAACTTTCCGTTGCCGATCGGCATGGGCTTCGAGAAGGTTCCAACCATCCGGCCGGTGACGGCAGTCCAATGCCCGTTAGCGATCTTGATAGGGTGTTCCGTGATCTTGAGATCGGGTATCGCGACGAACATAGCTTTCAAGTCCTCGATGTGTTTGTCGAGGCCGTGGGTATCGTGGCCGTCCGGCCAGCTTACTATGATGTCCTGCGCGTGGGTTTCCTTAAGGCGATCCCACTTCTGATTGCTGAACACATCGAAATCCAAGGTGTCGAACTTCATCAGGTTCTGTGCGATCATCTTGGCGGAGTCGCCTAGCGTCTGCG
>Ga0193728_1001669_pt1 | contig 11416 bp, 4 predicted proteins | sample U1c1metaG_FD_143037 | JGI IMG/M metagenome (GOLD analysis project Ga0193728, IMG submission 143037) | Soil microbial communities from a riparian zone of the East river system, Colorado, United States - U1c1 | ecosystem: Environmental > Terrestrial > Soil > Riparian zone | place: USA: East River...
CGCCCGAGCGCGCGCCGGTCCGCGCGGCGCGGGCGCGCTGGAGAAATTTCGCTTTCGCTTTTGCCATAAATAAAAAAGACAGCCTCGTCAGGCCGTCTCGCCCTCCTTCACGCATCTTTCGCCCGGGTCGTCAACACTTTCTTTCTTCCTTTCCTCCCTCAATTAACTCAGTTAGAAGCTACCCTTCGCTTTCAAGAGGTTCGCGCTCGCCTCTTCCGGCATCACGACCGGCATTGTTTTCAACTCGTGGTTGGCCGCGTCACTCCGTGCGCCCCGGGCGGTCGTATCAGGAGGTCCCCATCACCGCGAGGAAAGGAAGCGAAGAACCTTCTGGCCCGGGCCAGGCGCGCCAGCGCGCCGCCCGCGGTTAGGACTCGACTAGAGGCTCCGGGCGCTGGAGGTTCAATGGGCTGGGGGGTGGCCGGGTGGTCACCAGGAGAAAGTGGCCGACGAGCAGCTACGCCGGGCGCGCGGGGGCCACGGTTTGCCAGATGATACGGGAGAGTTCTTGTCGCCTCGAAACCTCGAAAGTGGAGGGTTTCACGGGTTACGGCTGCGGCGAGCACGCGCGCGCAATTTGTTGCGAAGGAGTTCGAGTTTCTGCTCTCCAAGTTCAGTGAGTGACGCAATGGGTTTTTTAAGATCGAGCGCGGCGTTAGTGAAAACGTGGACCTGATCATTATCCCATCCCAGTTCCCTCGCGGCTGCCCAAATTCCCGAATATACTTTTTTTCGCCACTCGGGATTGTTGGTCCGGCGGAGGCTCGGAATCTTTCGGCCGAGTTCCTGACGAAGCCACTTGATCGCGCCTTCGCCTTGCTCTTTCGTCAGTTTGCGGTACGACGCAACTTTATAGCGATTCTTCAACCGCTGTTGCCAGCCGCCGTACGATGGTGCTTTGCCGGCCTGCTCATCCGTTTCGCCTAGCTGGCGAATTAGATCCTGGATCGTGTGGGCTGTTTCTTCAGAAATGTCTCCGGGCTCATGTGAGATTTGCGGGCGAACGACCTTCTTCTGGTTTATATGGATGCTGCCCTCAACGGTCTGGGCCACGATGCTGTTTTTGGCGTGCGCGACCTGATGTGCGACGCTTCTTTTGGTAGGGTCGGCTACCCCTCCTGAGTAGAATGATTCCGTGCTTAGAAGCTGGCGGAGTTTGGTGCGACATTCAACCGCCTTCCCTGGCATCATGACCTGGCTCAACCATAGGAAAGGGAGGCCTTCGGGTTTTTTGTGGAAGAATGTCTCGGGAAGGTTAGGATTGATTTCCGGGTCGAGAAGCACTGCGATTTTCCAGTGGGCTTCAGCACGTTCCAAAAGGCGGAGGTCTTGCGGCACCTGGCTGGGCGAGCAGAACAGTTCGAAGATTGCGCGTGTGCCTTCCTGGTTGTATTGGACCATATCGTTGCGCCCGCCGGGGACTGCGCACACTTCCGTAACAGAAGTGGTTGTCGGGAACTCGGAAGACAACAAGTCACGAAGCGAGTTCTGGAAGGCGGCGTGGACCTGGTGCTTCGGAAGGGCCGTCTTCGCCCATTCACAAAAGAACTGGAACTCAGTTTTGTCCGTGGCGTTGGTGTTCTCAGGCCGATTAGCAGCAATCATACAATTTTTGGCGTGATCGCAGAAAACAATAATTTGCGGTCGAACGCAAGGGTGTGGTGGTTGTTAAAATGCCGGAAGGCAAGAAAACAAGACTTCCGGGTGCTCCCTAGGCTTAGGGCTAAAAGTGCGAATTCGTTATTGCCGCAACTGCACCGCTACGCGAAAATGTGACCCTGATAAGAAAGGCGTATGTTCGATACCCTATCAAAACGAAGCAGGCAAGCCGTAACCGCAGAGGTGGACGTGTACAAATACGATGAGCTGCCGGACGGCTTGCGGAACCAATTAATCCATATCTGCAATGAAGTGGTTTCACGGTTTGCGGCGGTCGCTGTCCGGCGAGACCTCAATGTCTTCTATTCGGGCGCTCAACAAGCATTGTGCCATGAGTTCGGGCTATTGCGGCTCACGGACAACGCCAGGACGGCAGAAGAGGACATTTGGAACTTTTTTCTGAATCAGGAGAAGGTCGAGCGTTGCCTCGACATTATTGAAATAGTTTTCGCCTGCATGGTCCGGTACGTCCAGGCCGATACTCACGTGAACTTCGACGGCATGCACCAGATCCGACGTGCGGCGAAAGAGGTGAATGCCCGTTTTCAGGAACACGCAATCGGCTACGAATTCACCGAAGGCCGGTTTATTCGCATAGATTCAGGATTCCTGCACAAGGAATCTGTGAGCCCGGCAATGGTCCTCCTCCGGGAAAATTACCTGTCGGGAGCCAACGAAGAGTTCTCCAAGGCTCACGACCACTTCAGGCACCGTCGCTTCGGCGAGTGCATCAACGAGTGCCTTAAGGCATTCGAAAGCACCATGAAGGCGATCTGTCATAAGCGCGGCTGGAGCTACAGTCAAACCGATACCGCCAAGAAGTTGCTCTTGGCGTGCGAGCAGAACGGGTTGTTTCCTTCTTATATGCAGTCCTCCCTGTCAGGGCTTCGTTCGGTTCTCGAGAGCGTCCCCACTGCGAGGAACAAGTTGAGCGGTCACGGCCAGGGCGCACATCCGATAGAGATCTCCGAGGAGGTCGCAGCCTTTGTGCTTCATTCGACGGGCGCCAACATACTGCTTTTGGGTTCCTTGGAGAAGCGACTGCGGTAATTGGCTTTTCATGTTCTCGTTGATTATGCAAGCGCTCGCTTGAGGCGGGTGAGGGCGCGGCGGACGGAGGCGCGTGATTCGGCGGACTTGCCGTACCAGACCAGGCTGAGGCTCCTGTTCATTTCCCGCATTTGTTCGGCGGACACTTGGGCGAAGCGCTGTTCCGGGAGGGACCGGGCGGCGATGGTCGGGAGGAAGGCGGCTGCCGTTCCGGTTTCGACAGCCGACATGAGCAGGCTGAAGCTTTCGACCTGGATGATGGGACGGAGGTTCAGACCGAGCGCGGTTGCGGTCGTCCTCGCCGTTTTGGCGAAGAACGGGTCGCCGCCCAATTCGGCGAACGGGATGGGGTGGCCTTCAAAGACCTCAGCTCCTTCTTTGGTTCGCAGCAGCGTTCGCGGCACAGCAAAGACGTGCTGGATGGGCGCGATCAACTCGCTCTGGAGGTCTTCGGTGATTGCTTCCGTCCGGATGATAGCCAGGTCAATGCGTCCGGTGCGTATTTCGCGCAGGGCAACTTCGGTTGGGAGGCTGCGAACCTCAAAACGCAGCGGAGGCTCGCCGGACATGAGTTCCCCAAGGTGCGGCATCACGAGCCAGCGCAGCACCGCCTCGTTCGCCCCGAGCATAACCGTCTCGGCTGCGTCAACCGCCGCGTTCATCACGTCGTCGAGGGAGCCAAAGAAGGTGTGAGCAGCCAGGACAACGCGACGACCGTTTTCATTCAGTTGCAGGGTCTTGCCGACGCGGTCGAATAGCGTTGTTCCCAAAGCTTTTTCGAGTTCCTTCAGTTGACGGCTAAAGAGGCTTTGCCGGTTTGGGTCAGGGCCGGCTGCGGTGACAATAGTTCCCGCCTCGACCACCGCACATAATGTTTGGAGGCGATCTATTGAAACCCCGGCTAGTGTGGCGCTCTTAAAGGCCATGCATGACTATAAAGACATGATACATGTATAATCCTGTCTTCACAAGAAAAGATTCTCTGGCATACTGGCCGCATGACTCGATTACAAGATTTGCAGGTTGGCGGGATTCTGAAGGGTTTGATCCCCGGCCAGTCGGTCACCATTCGGCACGTTGAGTTGCACAGTGAAGACGTGGTTTCCGTTACGTACGTTGACGGGGAGGGCAAGGTTGAGCAGGCGTTGGTCTATCGAGATCAGGAAGCGCAGCTAGAACTGGTGCAGCAGAGCCGGCCGCTGAGTTTTGTGGCTGACGGCAATTTGTTCCGATTGGTGTCGGAGGCCCAGCGGCTTCGGTACGCCTTCCTGTTCGATCATTGGATTGCCGTAACCACGTCGGCGGTGGATCCGTTGCCGCATCAGATTACGGCCGTGTATGAGACGATGTTGAACCGGCGTCCGTTGCGGTTCCTGCTGGCGGACGATCCTGGGGCGGGCAAGACCATCATGACCGGCCTGCTGGTGAAGGAGCTAATCATCAGGGGGGATATTGCCCGATGCCTGATCGTGGCTCCTGGCGGGCTGGTCGAGCAGTGGCAGGACGAGCTGGACGAGAAGTTCAGTTTGGCGTTCGACATCATGACGAACGAGGGACTCCAGGCAGCCCGGACGGGCAACTGGTTTCAGGAACATAATTTGTGCATCGCCCGCCTGGACAAGCTGAGCCGCAATGAGGACGTACAGGCAAAGGTGTCCGCAGTGGATTGGGACCTCATTATCGTGGACGAATCCCACAAGATGTCCGCCTCTTATTATGGGGCTGAGATCAAATACACCAAGCGATTCAAGTTGGGGCAAGTCCTGTCGCGCTGCACGCGCCAGTTCCTTTTGCTGACAGCAACGCCGCACAATGGCAAAGACGAGGATTTTCATTTGTTCCTGTCGCTACTGGATGGCGACCGATTCGAGGGCAAGCCTCGGGACGGAGCGCATGTGGCCGACGTGTCGGATGTGATGCGACGGATGGTGAAGGAGCAGTTGGTCACCATGGAAGGCAAGCCGCTGTTTCCCGAGCGATTCGCCTACACGGTAGATTATACGTTAAGCGCCCAGGAGGCCGAACTTTACCGCCACGTCACCGAGTATGTGCGCGAAGGTTTCAACAACGCGGACAAGCTCAATAACAATAAGCGCAAAGGCACCATCGGTTTCGCGCTCACTTTGCTCCAACGCCGCCTCGCCTCGTCGCCAGAGGCCATTTACCAATCGCTTCGGCGGCGGCTGGAAAGGCTGGAAGACCGGCTACGCGAAGAGAGGTTGCTGCGGCGCGGGTCCGCGACTGGCACCACGCCGCTCTCCGATTCGGCGGACCTTTCCGAAGAGGACATCGAGGACCTGGACGACGCGCCGGAAGCGGAGCTGGAGCAAGCCGAGGAAAAAATCGTGGATCAGTCCACGGCGGCGCAAACGATCGCGGAACTGGAAAAGGAAATCATTGAATTGCGGGCGTTGTCCCAGGAAGCGGCGCGCCTGCGACGCACAAGCGGTGATGAAAAGCTCAAACGGCTACTGGAGACGCTCGACCTGCCCGAGATGTTCGATGCGAACCAGAATCGCCGGAAGCTCGTTCTGTTTACGGAGCATAGGGATACGCTGAATTACCTGGCGGAGAGACTCGCCGACCGGTTGGGGAACCAGAACGCCGTAGTTATCATTCACGGCGGAACTCCGCGCGAGCGGAGACGCCAGATTCAGGAATCTTTCGAGAATGATCCAGAGGTGCTGATCCTGGTGGCGACTGATGCGGCGGGCGAGGGTATCAACCTGCATCGCCGGGCGCATTTGATGGTGAACTACGATTTGCCGTGGAACCCGAATCGTATCGAGCAGCGGTTCGGCCGGATTCACCGCATTGGCCAGCGTGAGGTTTGCCATCTTTGGAACCTGGTTGCGCACGAGACGCGCGAGGGCGAGGTATGGCATCGGCTGCTGTTAAAGCTCCAAACCCAACGCGAGCGACTCGGTGGGGCTGTATTTGACGTGCTGGGACAGGTCTTCCGGGATCAACCGCTCAAAGATTTGCTTATCCGTGCCGTCCGTTACGGCGAGCAACCTGAGGTCAAGGCGAAGTTGAATCAGATTGTGGACCGGGAACTCGACACGGAAAAGCTACTGGCGCTGATCGAGGACCGCTCGCTCGTTCACGAGCGGCTGGATTCCGCCCGGGTGCGAAGCATTCGTGACGAGATGGAGCGCGCCCAAGCCCGCCGGCTGCAACCGCATTATATCGGCTCATTCTTTCTGCGCGCTTTCGAGGAGTACGGCGGCAACGTCCATCGGCGCGAACCGTTCCGCTATGAAATTCGCCACGTCCCCGCCCCGATTCGGCAACGGGATCGGGTGGTCGGGCAACGCGCGCCGGTGCTCAAAGCCTACGAGCGGGTCACGTTTCACAAGGAGTATTTACGTGTGGATGGCAAACCGCCGGCAGCGCTGATTGCACCGGGGCACCCGTTGCTTGATTCGGTGGTGGACCTATTGCTGGAACAGCACCGGGACCTGATGCGGCAGGGGGCAGTGCTCGTGGATTCGAACGACAACGGCACGGAACCGCGGGTGCTTTTTTATCTGGAGCACAGCATTACTGATGGCCGCCGTGATGCTGCGGGAAATCCCCGGGTCATTTCCCGCCGATTGCAATTCGTAGAAGTGTTCCGCAATGGACGCCTGGTGAATGCGGGCTATGCCCCCTACCTCGATTATACGCCTCTGACACCGGAACAGAAGAAGCTGGCCGAGTCCGTTCTGCATGAGCCCTGGCTGGGCGACGGATTGGAGGGCCGGGCCAGCGCCCATGCGATCAAGACTATTGTGCCGGACCACTTGCGGGAAGTAAAAACGCGGCGCGAAGCGTTGATTGACAAAACGCTGACTCAGGTGAAGGCGCGGTTGCTGGCGGAAATCCGACATTGGGATGAGCGCGCGCACTTCCTGCGCGCTCAAGAGGAGGCCGGCAAGAACAAGGGGAGCTTGAACTCGAACAATGCCCGGCAGCGAGCGGATGAGTTGAGCGGGCGGCTGCAGAAACGCGAGGATGAGTTGAGCCGGGAACGACAAATCACGGCCCGGCCGCCGACGGTTCTGGGAGGCGCGCTGGTGATTCCGGCCGGTTGGTTTGCAGTGGCTGAGGCGAATAGTGGCGCCTTGGTGCTGCGCGAAACGCCTCCCAACAACGGCGCGGCCAACGGGGAAATTGAGCGCCTGGCGATGGAAGCCGTTATGGCTTATGAACGGAAGGAGGGCTTTGAGCCACGGGATGTGTGCAAGGAAAATCGCGGTTATGATATCGAATCACGTTATCCGGCGAACCACGCCAAAGCGGGGCAGTTGCGTTTCATAGAAGTAAAGGGCCGTGTAGCTGACGCGGACACCGTGACGGTGACGAAGAATGAAATTCTCACCGCGTTAAACAAACCTGAGGATTATATCCTGGCGATTGTCTTCGTTGGGCCAGATGGTGCGGCGAAACCGCGCTATCTGGCGAAGCCGTTCGAGCAAGAGCCGGATTTTGCGACTGCCAGCGTGACTTTCCGCATCAAGGAATTAGTGGGTCGAATGGAAACCGTGGCCATATGAATCCTCCAAAATTCTTCAACCAAATCGCCCTGAAAGCCGGCAAGCGATGGGAACAACTGGAAGCAGATCCGGAGCTCGCCGGGCCTTGGCATCAACTTTTCCGTCAGGTGCAGAGCCCCCGGCATGTTCTTTCGGAATTGCTCCAGAATGCTGACGACGCAGGCGCAAAATCGGCTTCGGTTCGCATCGAGGATGGCACGTTCATCTTTGAGCACGATGGCGGTGATTTCGACGCAGAACAGTTCGCTTCGCTGTGCCGGTTCGGATTTTCCAACAAACGTACCTTGCACACGATTGGTTTTCGGGGCGTCGGATTCAAATCCACCTTTAGTCTTGGAGATACGGTGGAGGTTCACTCGGAAACATTGGGAGTTTGCTTCAGAAAAAAGCGATTCACGGAACCTGTGTGGCTGCCCGGTGCAAGGCCAAGCCAACGGACATTAATTCGGGTTCGCATTGCGGACCGCAACCGGGTGTCAGCGTTACGAAAGAATTTTGAAGAATGGGCACAAAGTCCGGCTTCATTGCTCTTTTTCAACCGCCTCAAGGAACTCACGATTGAAGGTCAGGTTATCAGGCGGCAGCCCCTCGGCAAAGGGCCAGTCGAGGGTTCTTCGTGGGTGAAGCTGGTTGGCGCCGGCGTCGAAAAACTTCTCATCGTCCAAAGCGACCTCGCTCGGTTTCCCGCTGAAGCAGCAGGGGAAATATATGCTGAGCGTGGCGTCGCCGCAGAAGACCTGCATCTTCCTTCTTGTCGTGTCGAGATTGTGCTCGGTTTGTCAGAAACGAAACGGCTTTACGTTGTTCTGCCCACTGGCGCGGAACTGAGCCTGCCGTTTTCGTGCAATGCGCCGTTCATTCAAGACACGGCCCGCTATGCGATCAAGGACCCGGCCATGTCACCGACAAACCGCTGGCTGCTGGAGCGGACCGGCAAGCTTGTAGGCAAGGCTATGCTCCAATGGCTTGGCAACAGCGAATTGCCACTGAAAGACCGCGCGGCAGCATACGACCTCCTCGAAGACGCGACTGAATTCGCTCCTGGCTTGGACGGGGCTTGCAGCCAGATCATCATGGAGAACACTCTGGCGGAACTGAATGGCCAACGCCTCGTTCTCGCTGCCGGGGGCAAGCTCGCGAAAGGCGGTGAGTGTCTCGCTGTTCCAGAGGAGCTATTTTCCGTCTGGCAAACGGACCAATTGCTAAAGTTGTATGGTTCCGCCTATAGTCATCTGCTCGCACCTGAGGTTTCGAAGTCGGCACGCTCCGCTCTCGAGTGCCATGGTCTTCTCGCGAATGTTGATTGCGACCGAGCCCTGCAACGATTGGAAGATAGCGAAACTGTCCCACGCCCCAACACATGGCCGCAGCTTCACGCACTCTGGTCGTTCGTGGAGAAGGAAATTGAATCTGATTGGAACAATGAACGCCGCCGCCGCATGAAAATTGTACCGGTTGACGGAAGCAAAGTTCTTCATCCGGCCAACGCTGTCGTTCGTCTTTCGTCCAGGCGCGACTTGCTGTCCGCTGAGGACTGGAAATTCGTCATGGACTATGCGCCAACGATGGATGCTGATTGGCTTGCCTGGATTGCAAAGCGCGGACCGAAAAAGACCGCATCAGCGAATGAAGAAAACGATCCCGGCTACGGTTTGCTTCAGGCGTTAGCCTTGCATGAGCCAAGTCCGGTGGACCGAATCGCTGCCCAGGCGTCGCTCCGGATCTTCAGCGGCAAGCAACCTGCACTCGATCATTGCGTACGCATCGCTCACGTCATGGCTGCGCTTGGAGCCAGTCTTCCCTCGGGATTCCGTTTTGTAACTAAAGAGATGTTCCTGCGTGAGAGCAGTCACGGGGTCGTGGTGGACGAAACAGGCCGGGTTGAAGACATAGTGCCTGCGTCGTGGTCAAAGGAGCATCTGCTGCATGAGGACTATTCGCGGAACTTCGGTTCTTGCACGGCGGAGTCTTGGAAGCAATGGATTCGCACTCCAGGCAGCGGACTGATGCTCTTTGTTCCAATTGTCGAGACGAGTCAACATTTGTCCAGTCGGGCCTCTGTGACACGGTTCGCCACGGGGCGTGGCGCCAATGAACCCGCTCAATTCCATTATCAGCGTTCGGACTTCACTGTCGTGGACTTTGGCTTCCCGCCTGAACTGGCAAGACATTGGGAAATGCTAGCGAAAAAGGACGGAGCAATTTGGGCAGCGGTGATGGAGGGCATTTTGACCGCTCCGATACATCACTGGAAAGACGGAACAAAATCGGACATTCGCCACAATGGCACCGCCTATTACAAAGCCCTTAATTGTGGTTTCATTCCCGCTGAGTGGATTGTCCATTTGCGCTCTGTGGCTTGTTTGGCGGACAGTCACGGCAAACTCCACCTGCCGGCGGAACTCCTGCTTCGGACGCCGGACACCGAACCTCTGATGGGCGTTGAATCATTCGTCCGGGCGGAATTGGACGTCGAGGCCACAAAACAGCTTCTCAAATTATTGAACGTCCGAGATACGCCCACTGGAGCTGATAAGCTTCTTACCCGGTTGCACGGGCTGTCCGCACTGCCACGTCCCTTCGATCACCTGGCGCAAATCTCCCGGCTTTATGAGGCGCTTGACAGAATTGCGATCCGGTGTGCCCCTGCCGAATTGACGCCGATTGTTGAAGCGTTCAATCGGCGGGCGCTCGTTCTTACTGACGCTGGCGAGTGGATGACCTCTGGCGAGGTTTCGATCTTTCCTGATGAAGATAGCAACTCCCCAACCGTTCACGCATCGCTACGCAATCTTCCGTTGTGGCCTAGAGTTGGAGTATCTGAGCGGCCGGCTTTGGAACGCACGATTGAATGGCTAAAGACTCTCAAAAGCAGCTCAAAATTCGATGCCAGCGCCGCGAAGCGCGTCCGCGCCGCTCTGCAACGGGATCCTATCCGTATTTGGGGCGAGTGTCAGCATTGGCTAACGTTGGATGCGACCTGGGAGCCCGTTGCCGCGCTTAAATATCGGTTGACGATGCAGGCGCTGATGAAGTGGGGCGAACTTTTTCCTGTGATTAAGAGCGCGACGGCCAACCTGCAAATGTTGAGCGCAGATATAGCGCAGTTACAACCGTTCGTCGCCATCCGCAACCTCGCAGAGGCCGTCGAATTCCGCATCACCCGGATTGTGGAAGCGCCTGGTAAGGGCGGCGGGGAGAACTGGCTGCCTGAACTCGCCGCGGGATTGTGCCGCGTGAAATTCCCCAGCGACGAGGAGACTGGTCGTGTCAGGAATATTGCGCAAAGGCTGAAGCGAACAACGTGGCACGCGTTTACGGATTTGGACGTTACGCCTTACTTGGAGGGTGTGCCCGCTGGCGAGCCATTCAGGCCCAAAGCCCTCTGGCAGGATACGAACTTTTACGTAGCAGGCGAACCCACCGCGCGTCTTCACAAGGAACTGGCGGAGGAAATGGCGCGACCGTTTTCGCATTCCCAGGTTGCGGATGCAATCGCGGCCTGCATTGATCGGACGCCCGAATTTGTTGCTGAGTATTTGGCCGCCAACTTTGAACTGGATGCACAGGCGGAGCTGCCGCCAGGCAAGGAGCAAACTGCGTCAGGTAATGGCAAAGAGGAGTCTGCGAAAGAGAACGAGAATGAAGCGGAGTCCCAAGAAAGGGCTGGCCAGGATCATCCGGGCGACGAACAAACTGAAGGGTCTGAAGAAGAGGAAGGGGCTGAGGAGGAATCGGCGGATGACGACGAAGAGACCGAAGGCGAAAGGTCAAAGCGGGACAAGAGAGAGAAAACGAGGGAACCGAGCTTCATGGACAGGTATGCGCAGTCGCGAGGGTTCCGCTGGCACCGTGACGAGCACTGTTATAGGCATCCGAATGGCGCGAAGATCGAGAAGGGAGAAGCGCCATTTGCGTGGTATGAGCACGCAAATGGGAAAGGCGTGAGCAAGCGCTTATTTGTCGCGCAAGAATCGCTGACGACGGGGGTGGAAATTCCGTACGAACTGTGGCGACTGATGGAGGTCAATCCTGATTCCATCGCGCTGGTTCTGGCCGACGAGCATGGCAAACCTAATGAATGGAGCGCTGGTGACGTGCATGCGCTCAAAGCATCAGGGCAGATTCATCTGCATCAATCGCGATTCATTTTGAAGGAGATAGGAATT
>Ga0193728_1001670_pt1 | contig 11415 bp, 15 predicted proteins | sample U1c1metaG_FD_143037 | JGI IMG/M metagenome (GOLD analysis project Ga0193728, IMG submission 143037) | Soil microbial communities from a riparian zone of the East river system, Colorado, United States - U1c1 | ecosystem: Environmental > Terrestrial > Soil > Riparian zone | place: USA: East River...
GAACGGTCCATCGACGGTGCCGCCATGGACCTCCATGCGTTGCTGGAACATCTTGCCTTTCTCGACGCACGCAGGGAGGCCTTTGGCCTCGACGTTCTGTCCCGCCGGCGCGCCTGCTTCGACGCTGACGATGTTGGGGTGGTACAGCGTTTCCATCGCCTCCTGGTTCTTGTGAGCCTTGACGAGGTCGACGAGCTTGGTTCCGATTTCGAGTGCAGTCATAGCGAGCTAGTAATACCCGGCGGCGACAGGGTGTGGTCAGGTTTATGCTCCGCGCGTGCACGACTTCACTCCCGTCCACGCGATCGCCGGCGGCATCCTGATCGCACTCGGCCTCGCGATCATCCTGATCGGGTCGGGGCGAATCGCCGGCCTGTCGGGCATCACCGCCGGGCTGATCAGCCCGTTTACCGGCGGCGATCGATCGTGGCGCGCGAGCTTTCTCGCCGGCGCGCTCGTGGTCGGTGCGATCTTCGAGCTCGCGGCGCCGAGCACGTATGACGTCGCGGCACCGCATCGCCTGTGGGTGGTCGCGCTGTCGGGCGTGCTCGTCGGAGTCGGTACGCGACTCGCGAACGGCTGTACGAGTGGGCACGGCTTGTGCGGCATGGCGCGGCTGTCGAAGCGATCGATCATCGCGACGATGACGTTCTTCGCGGTCGGTGTCGCGACCGCCACGCTCGCCGGGAGGTTCGCGTGAACCCGCTCGCGCTCCTCGGCGGCGCGCTGTTCGGCGCCGGCGTGTGCATCTCCGGCATGGTGCGGCCGTCGAAGGTGCTCGGGTTCCTCGATTTCGGTGGTGCGTGGGACGCGACGCTGTTGGTCGTGATGGCGAGCGCGCTGGTCGTCACCGTCGTCGCGTGGCGCGTGGTCGCGCGGTTGCGCGCGCCGCGGTTTGGCACCGCGTTCCCGCCGCCGCCATCGCCGCTCGTCGACGCGCGCTTGATCGGCGGCGCGGCGCTGTTCGGCCTCGGCTGGGGGCTGTCGGGTTACTGCCCGGGCCCCGCGCTCGTCGCGCTCGTCGCCGGTGTCCCCGCGACGTTCGTGTTCGTCGCCGCGATGCTCGCCGGGATGTTCGTGATCGAGCGCGGCGATCGCTCGAATCGTCCCGACGCTTAGGCTTCGTTGTCGTTGTGCTCGACGAGGAAGTGCGGCCAGTTCTCGATCCGCGGCGTCGTGCCCGTGCCCGTCGCGATCGGCGGAACCGTCTGCGCGCGCGTGCGCAGGCGCGACTCGCTCGGCTGCGCTTGCAGCCCGCAGCGCGACAGCACGAAGTCGACCGCGCGCACGCGCTCCTGCATCGACACGCTCTCGATCGGCAGGTAGCTGATGCCGTGCTGCTCGAGCATCAGCTTGACCATGCCGTCGATGCGGAGCACCGAATCCCACGACACGCCGGCGCGCGTGCCGTCCTCTTTCAACAGCGATTGGTGCGGGCGCAGGAAGAACACGATGCCCTCGCTGACCCACTTCATGTAGTCGCGGAAGCGCTGGTCGTTCATCATCGCCGCGGCGTTCGTCGTGTGCTCGGCGACGTACGCGAGGTTGTCGAACGCGCGGTCCGAGACGAACTTGCCCTCGTGCGAGCGCTCGACCTGGACCTGGCGCGCGAACACGCGCTCCTGGTACTCGGCGACCAGCTCCATGTCGGTGCGCAGCGCCTCGAGCGCGGTCTCCATCTCGGCGAGGATCGCGCGCGCGACCTCGCTGATCATCGGCAGGCCGTAGCGACGGCTGACATAGCGACAGAGCGTGGTCTTGCCCGTCGCGTGACTCCCGACGAAGTAGATCCTCATCGCGAACGGATCTACGGGATCGATCTGACATCGTCCGAGACCCGTGCAGTCCCGCGTGGTTGCGGCGAGGTCAGTTCTGGGGCCGAAACAGCGGCGCTTCGAACGTGCTGATCGCGGGCGACGACCAGGTCGCGCCGTGATCGCTCGACGAGTACACGCGCAGCGAGCTGTTCGGACCGAGCACTTGACTCTCGGCGGTGCGGTGCACGAGGTAGGTCAGGCCGTCATAGATCGTGAGGTCGGTGTTCTCGTCGTGGACGCACGGCCCGGTGCGGCAATCGAGGTTGGTCTCGTCGAAGCCGTCGAACAACAAGTGCGACTCGACGATCGGCGACGCGTCGCTGCCGCACGCGGCGAGCAGCACGAACGCGAGGACCTTCATTGCCCAGCGCGTATCACGCGGTCGGTTCGACGTACAACGAATGGCTTACGACACAGTGTGGACATCGAAAGTGAAGCACCGCCAGCGTGCGCTCGCCGTAGCGGATCGTGTCGTCGGAGCCGGCTGCCTCGAGCGGAGCGCGGCAGCCACGGCAGCGCTGAGTCGCACGCAACGTCGCGAGCTGCGCCGGGCGAGTGCGGATCGCCATCGCGGGCGATTCGCCGGCGGCGTGGCCGCGCGGGCGAGGGCGCAACACCTCGGCGCGCGGCACGATCGCGAACCGTTTGTCGGCGATCAGGCCGATCGCGATCGTGATCGCGACGATCACGCAGGTGCCGGCGATCGTGGCGAGGATCACGGGCGAACCAGGTCGCGGGTGATCGCGGCGATGTCGGGACAGCCGCACAGCGCCATCGCCAGATCGAGCTCGCGGCGCAACAAGCCGAGCGCGTGTGCGACGCCTTCGCGACCGCCTGCGGCCAGCCCCCATAGGACCGGGCGGCCGACGAGCACGGCCTTCGCACCGAGCGCGATCGCCTTCACCACGTCGCTGCCCCGGCGCACGCCGCCGTCGAGGAGGATCTCGGCGCTGCCGCCGATCGCGTCGGCGATCCGCGCGACGACGTCGATCGTCGCGGGCGCGGCATCGAGCTGGCGGCCGCCGTGGTTCGACACGACGATGCCCGCGGCACCGGCGGCGACTGCACGAGCGGCGTCGTCGGCGCGCACGATGCCCTTCACGATCACCGGCAGCGAGGTGATCGAACGCAGCCACGTGATCGCCTCCCACGTCAGCGACGGATCGAGTAGCGTCGCGAAGTACGCGGCGAGCCCCGACTCGTTGTCCTGCGCGGCGACCGGCGCGTACCCGGCCGCGTAGAGGTTCTGCACACCGAGGTGCGGGGGCAGCGCGAAGCGATTGCGCACGTCGCGCTCGCGGCGGCCGAGCACCGGGGCATCGACCGTGAGGACGAGAGCGCGGCAGCCGGCGGCCTCGACGCGGCGGACGAGCGCTTCGGTCGCGGCGCGATCGCGATAGACGTAGAGCTGGAACCACACCGGGCCGCTCGCCGCGGCGACGACGTCCTCGACCGCGGTGTTCGACAGCGTCGACAGGATGAACACCGTGCCGGCATCGCCCGTGCCGCGCACGCTCGCGAGCTCGCCGTCGTCGTGCGCGAGGCGATGAAACGCGGTCGGGGCGACGATCACCGGCATCGCGATGCGTTCACCGAGCACGGTGGTCGCGAGCTCGCGGTGGGCGACATCGACGAGCACGCGATAGTGGAGCTCGTAGCTCGCGAACGCACTGCAGTTGCGACGCAGGCAGTGTTCGTCGTCGGCGCCGCTCGCGTAGTAGTCCCACGCGATCCGCTCGACGCGGGTCCGCGCCAGCGCCTCGAGCTCCTGGAGGTTGAGGCAGTCGATCATGCCGGTTCGGTCGTATCGTACCGATTGCCGACGATGATCACGACGCGTGAGTGCGCTTAGTGCGCGCGGCGCGCACGCGCCTCGGCCGACACGCCGATGTACTTGTTGCGCTCGAGCCAGTTACTGAGGTCGTGCGACGTCGCGCGGCTCAGATGCTCCATGTCGGCGCCGAGGTATTGCTCGAGCGTCGCGAGTGCGGTGTCGATCGCGACGTACTCCGCGCTGCCCTCGTCGATCTTCGCGAGCTCGGCTTCGAGCTCGGCTTGACGCGCGAGCACGCGCTCGCCCATCGGGTGACCGCGGAGGGCCTCGACGCTGTTCTCGTTGTGAATGATTCCCTTGCGATTCTTGGGCGCTTTGTGAGTCGAGGTATTCATGGTCGGGGGTAGTTCATCGTTCGTGCCACCGGTGATTTCGGGCGCGGGCGCGCGCCGCGCGATCGCGCTCTCGAAAGAGCTTGCATGTCTGCATAGAACGCGCATATTCATGCAGTAACCATGCAGCGCGCCACGCTCCCGACCGTCGCTGCCTCCGGCTCCGGAGGCTGCGTAGAGCCGCGGGCATGTGCTCTCGCACCCGACCGAGCGCTGGAGCACGTGTGAAGCTGCCGGCCGGCTTTCGCTACGCGGGCGTGCACGCCGGGCTCAAGCCGGTGCGCAGGGACGTCGCGCTGATCGCGAGCGATGCACCGTGCGTCGCGGCTGGGCGGTTCTCGCAGAACGCGGCGGCCGCGGCACCGATCCTCGACGCGCGGCCACGCTTGCCGAGCGCGGCGATCCAGGCGGTCGTCGTGAACAGCGGCAATGCGAACGCGTTGACCGGCGCGGCCGGGATCGCGGATGTGATCGCGTTGCGCGAAGCCGTCGGGGCGGCGCTCGGTGCGCCGGCCGATTCGATCGTCACCGCGTCGACGGGAATGATCGGCGTGCGGCTGCCGGTGCACAAGTTGATCGCGGCCGCTCCCGCGCTCGTCGCCGGCTTGACGGCGGCCCCCGAGCTCGCGGCCGAGGCGATCCTCACGACCGACACGCGCACGAAGCTCGCGTCGCGCACGATCGAGCTCGGCGGCCGCGAGGTCACGCTCGCCGCGCTCGCGAAGGGCTCGGGCATGATCGCGCCGCAGCTCGCGACGATGATCGCGATCGTCACCACCGATGCCGCGATCGAGCCCGCGCTCCTCGACCGCGCTCTCGCCGCCGCGATCGAGCCCAGCTTCCACTGCCTCGTGGTCGACGGCGACATGAGCACGAACGACACGATCATCGCGCTCGCGAATGGACGCGCCGGCAATCCACCGATCGAAGCCGACGGCGAGGGATTCGCCATGTTCACCGCGGCACTGACCGAGATCTGCATCGAGCTCGCGCGCGACATCGCGTCCGACGGCGAAGGCGCGACGCGCTTGCTCGAGGTCGCGGTCACCGGCGCACCCGATCCGGCGATCGCGCGCGACCTGGCGCGCTCGATCGCGGCGAGCTCGCTCGTCAAGGCCGCGATCTTCGGCGCCGATCCGAACTGGGGCCGCATCCTCGCGACCGTCGGCGCACGCGCAGGCTCCCAGCACTATCCGATCGATCCGCATCGCGCGACCGTCACGATCCAAGGGCTCGTCGCCTATGCCGGCGAGCCCGTCGCGGACTCCGCCGCGCTGCGCGCGCGCATGCGGGCGCCCGAGGTCCGCGTCGAGGTCGCGCTCGGCGCCGGCGCCGGCTCGGCGACCGCGTGGGGCTGCGACCTCGGCTACGACTACGTCAAGATCAACGCGGACTACTCGTCGCTGATCGTGCAGAAGGAAGACGGCGGCCTCGTCAAAGATGATCGGCTGACCAACTACTCCCCGACGTTCAAGCGCACGCTCCTCGTCGAGGCGCTGTCGTACATCGCGCGGTTCGCGGGCTCGCGCTGCGTCGTCCGCGTCGGAGGCATTGCGCTCCAGCGCCCGGCGCTCCAGCAATCGCTGTGCGCCGACATCAAGCTGCTGCGCTCGTGCGGCCTCATGCCGATCGTCGTCCACGATGGCGACGGGGCGATCGAATCGCACCTCGTCACGCTCCTCAACCTCGACGGCGGCCACGCGATCGGCGTGTCGGGCAAGGACGGCGGCATGATCCGCGCGCGCCGCGGCGCCGGCGAGCTAGGTGCAATCGCGAGTGTCGAGCCGGCGATGCTCGAGATGTTCCTCGGTCAGGGTTACGTGCCCGTGGTGTCGGCGCTCGCACTCGGCGACGACGGCCAGAGCTACGCGGTCGATGCCGATGCCGTCGCGGGCGAGCTCGCGGTCGCGTTGCGCGCGCCGAAGTTGATCTACCTTGTCGACGCGCCGGGCATCGTCGAAGCCGGCGAGCTCGTCACCGATCTCAGCGCGAGCGCGCTCGCGGCCCAGCTCGCGACGCCGCTCGCCGGCGCGATCGTCAAGGCATCGCGCGGCGGTGTCGGCCGCATCCACGTGATCGACGGCCGCACGCCGCACAGCGTGATCGCGGAGCTGTTCACCGACCGCGGCGTCGGTACGCTGGTGACCCCGTGAGTCAAGGGACGCGCGTTCGCCGCGGCGTGATCAAAGAACTGATCGCGGCGCGCCGGGTCGCGACGCAAGAGGAGCTGCGCGCGTTGCTCGCGGCGCGCGGCCACGGCGTCACGCAGGCCACGCTGTCGCGCGACCTCGCGCACCTCGGCGCGCATCGCACCGCGCAGGGCTACGAGCTGCCGGAGGTCGCGGCGCTGCCGGCGATGCCGGATCTGATCCGCTCGATCGACGACAACGGCACGCTCGTCGTGATCCACACCGCGCCGGGGGCGGCGCAGGTCGTCGCGAGCGCGCTCGATCGTGCGAAGCCCGCCGAGATCCTCGGCACGATCGCGGGTGACGACGCCATCTTCGTCGCGCCGGCGCGCGGAGTCGCCGCCGCGAAGCTCGCGAAGCGCGTCCGCGAGCTCGTGCGCCGCTAGTTGACCCGCAGCGAATCGACGAACTTCTTGACGTCCGCGGGAGTCACGACGGTCGCGAGCAACATATAGATCCGCTGCTTCTTGATCACCATCCGCAGCTTCGCGCCGTCCTTGCTGTCGGGGCTCAATAGATCCACATCGCGCGCCGGCAACCCGTGGTACGTGAAGTCCTTCGCGGTGACGACCTTCGCCTTCTGCGCGATCGGCGTCTGCGCGTCGTCGAACATCTGCTTGGTCGTGGCCTTCGGCGCCTTCGGGCTGCGGTCGGTCCACAAGAGCACGAACTGCGCGCCATCTCCGAGCCCGGAGTACGACACGAGGTGGAGCGTGCCGCCGTCGATGTCTTTGGTGCTCTCGCTAGGGCCGCCGGGGAAGCTCGCGCTGAAGCCACCGGCCTTGGACTTGTACGCTACCCAATCGTCGGCCCATGCTGGGGTTGCGACGATGCACAACGCGACCGCGATCACCCATGCGCGCATGGGCGGAGCATCTCAAAGCAGCTTTGGTTTGCCGAGCCCCAAGCGCTGGTGATCCGCGAGCGTGCAGCGATTCTGGATCACCTCGATGCCGGCTTCCTGCAGCCGCTTCGCGGCTTCCTCGTTCTTGATGCCGAGTTGCATCCACACCACTTTCGGGTGCGGCTGCATCGCGAGGATGTCGTCGACGTGAGCGCTGATCTGTTCGCCGCGCCGGAAGATATCGACGAGGTCGACCGGTTCTTTGATGTCGCGCAGCTGCGCGCGCACCTTTTCTCCGAACAGCTCTTCACCGAAGAACCTCGGGTTCACTCCGATCACTCGATAACCTTCTTCGTGAAGGTATTCGGGGACGTAGTAAGCAGCTTTCTCGGGCTCGTTGTGCATCCCGAGAACTGCGATCGTGGGGGAGCCTTCGAGGATTTCGCGAAGGCGCGCGTCCGTCACGGGCGGCATCGGAATAACTGTACCGCGCCCGCAGGAATAGCCAAGATCCTGGCTTCGTTGCATGATGCATCCGCATGCGTAGCGCTCTCATCTTTACGGCTTTGTTATCCGCGGCGTGTCATGGGAGCGATCCCGCGACGAGTGCAGGCTCCGGAACTTCCGGCCCGACGACGCCGAGTGCGAAGCCAGCGCTCGCTCCTGTGCCCAGCGGCTCAGCATCGAGCGGATCTGCTACAGCGCAGCAGCCACCCATCACGCCTACACCGGTGCCGGCGCCCGCGATCGAAGGTCACGACTTCACCTCCGAGGCCAAGGCGCTGCTCGCGGTCGGAGCGTGCGGTGACGGCCCGACGCCGGAAGGCATCACGGCCGAAGAAGTCACCGCGCACTGCGAGGCGGTCAAGAAAGCGCAAGCCGACTACAGCGACTCGTGGGTGAAGCCCGCGCGTGCGTTCTTCGAGGTGCACGTCCCGAAAGACGTGCCGAAGAAGGTCGTCTATCCGTTCGCGGGCGGCGATCTATCGACCGCGCTCACGGTCTATCCCGATGCCGACGAGATCACGAACATCTCGCTCGAGCCCGCCGGCGATCCGCGCGACATCGATACGCTGCGCGGCAAGGATCTCGACAGGGCGCTCGCGAAGGTCGCCTACGAGCTCAAGTTCCTCTACCGCGTGAACTTCAGCAACACGATCAACATGATCGATGCGATGCGCGGCGGCCAGTTGCCGACCGAGCTGATCTTCGCACTGTCCGCGTTGAAGGTGCATGGCTACGAGCTCGTCGGCCTCCACTACTTCAAGCTCAACGACGACGGCTCGCTCCACTACCTCGACGACAACGATCTCCAGAAGGCGCCGCCGATCGGCAAGGCGAAGGCCGAGCTCCGCAACTGGCAGTTCGCGAACGCGGAGTTGCTGTTCCGCCGCCCCGGCGGCCGCGTGCAGATCTATCGCCACATCCGCCAGAACCTCGGCAACGACGAGAGCAAGGGCATCGGGCCCGGGCTCAAGCAGGACCCTCGCGTCATCAAGTATCTCGAAGCCAAGGGGCCGGTCGCGGCGATGACGAAGGCCGCGAGCTACTTGTTGTCGTGGGAGTCGTTCTCGATCATGCGCGACTACCTGACGTCGCACGTGGTGTGGATGGTCTCGGATGCGACGGGCGTCGCGCCGAAGTGGGGCAAGCCCGCCGGCTACGAGTACGAGACGTATGGCGACTTCGTCGGGCCGCACATCCCCGCGGGGAGCGGCATCTCGAAGGATTGGCGCACCGAGTTCGATAGCCAGCCCAAGCGCGAGCTCGGGTTTCGGTTCGGTTACTACGACAAGAAGAACATGAACCACCTCATCATCATGAAGAAGAAGGCCTGAAGCTCGAGCTCGACGCCGGCGAAGGGGAATCCGAGGAGCTGTGGCCGCTCTTCGATGCGCTCGCGATCGCCTGCGGCGGCCATGCCGGTGACGACGCGTCGATGCGGCGCGTGATCGAGGTGTGCGCGGCGCGCGGCCTCGAGGTCGGCGCGCATCCGTCGTACGTCGATCGCGAGGGCTTCGGCCGGCGCTCGATCGCGGTCGCGCCCGACGTGCTCGCGGTGCAGATCTTCGAGCAGTGCGCGGCGCTCGCCGCGATCGCACGCGAGCACGGGATCCGCGTGACGTTCGTGAAGCCGCACGGCGCGCTCTATCACGATGCGGCAAAGGATCCGGCGCTCGCCGCGGCGCTGATCGACGGCGCTACGCGCGCGTTGGGCAACATCGCGGTGCTCGGACCATCGTGGGGTACGCCGGCGCTCCAGGTGATCGCGGCCGCACGCGGGCTCGCGTACTGGCGTGAAGGCTTCGCGGATCGTGCGCTCCGTCCCGATGGCTCGCTCGTGCCGCGCAGCGAGCCGGGCGCGTTGATCGAGGATCCCGCGGCCGCGGCCGCACAGGCGAGGGCTCTCGCCGTTAGCGTCGATGCGATCTGTATCCACGGTGACTCGCCAAACGCGCTCGCGATCGCGCGAGCAGTGCGGGTGGTGCTGTGATGGAGCGCCTCGGCGATCGCGCGCTGCGGTTTGCTCGGCCGCATGCGGCGCCGGCGCGGATCCTGGCGGCGGTGCGCGCGTGGCCGGGCGTGTGCGATGTCGTGATCGGCGGCCACGATGTTGCGATCTATTTTGCCGGCGAGCCGAACGACGACTACGACACGCGCATCGAGGAGCTCGCGGCGCTGCCGATCGATCCCGTCGCGGGCCGCGATCATCAGATCCGCGTGGTCTACGACGGCGAGGACCTCGCGGTGATCGCCGCCGCGGCTCGGTTGGCGATCGCGGACGTGATCGCGGCGCACGCGGCGCGCACGTACGAGGTCGCGAGCATCGGGTTTCTGCCGGGCTTCGCGTACCTCGACGGGCTCGATCCGCGCCTCGAGCTGCCGCGCCGCGAGACGCCGCGGACGCGTGTGCCCGCCGGCGCGCTGGCGATCGCGGGCACGCAGACCGCGGTGTATCCGTTCGCGTCGCCGGGTGGCTGGCACTTGCTCGGCCGCGTGATCGACGGGCCGATGTTCACGCCGGAGCACGGCGCGCGGCTCGTGTTCGGCGATCGCGTGAGGTTCGTGCCGTGAGTCTCGTTGTCGTGCGCGTGCTCGGGCTCGTCACGGTGCAGGACGGCGGCAGGCCGGGGCACATGCACGAAGGGCTGTCGCCCGGCGGCGCGCTCGTGCGCTCCGCGCTGGTCGCAGCGAATCGCGCGGCCGGCAATCCCGATTTCGCGCCGGCGATCGAGGTGCTCGGCCGCTTGATCGTGCGCGCCGAGGCGCCGATCGAGGTCGCGACGGATCGCACCCCGCTACGCGTGCTCGATGGCGAGCTCGTGATCGAGAGCGAGCCGCAACGCGCGACGTACCTCGCGATCCGCGGCGGTGTCGCGGCGCCGCTCGTGCTCGGCTCGGCGAGCGCGCAGCTCTCGGCGGAGATCGGTGGGCTGCTCGTCGCCGGCGCCCAGATCGACCGCGGTCACGCAGCCCATCACGCCCGCGCGCCAGGGAGCCCGACGGCGACGGCGGCGAGCTCGGGGCTCGCGCCCGCACGCGGTGGCGCGATCCGCGTGCTCCCCGGCCCCGACGCGCAAGCGTTCGCAGCGGATGCTGTCGCGGCGCTGGTGTCGGCGCCGTATCGGATCGCGCCGGCGAGCGATCGCGTCGGCACGCGGCTCGTGGGGCCGTACATCGCGCGGAGCTTCGCCCCGGATCGCTCGCGCCCGACGGTGCGCGGCGCGATCGAAGTGCCGCGCGACGGCCAGCCAATCGTCCTCGGGCCCGAGCATCCGACGACGGGCGGCTACCCGATCGTCGGTACGATCTGCTCCGCTGACCTCGATCGGTTCTTCGCGATCCGGATCGGCGGCGACGTGGCGTTCGAGGTAGGACACGCGGCGACATCACGCGCACGATCGTGATCCGATCGCGTCGAATGAGGACGCTCGGCGATCGCACGCGCGCGCGTTTCGTTAGCATCGTGATCGCAAATGGGTGCGATGTGTCCGAAGTGCGCCTCGCCGGTGGCACTTCATGAAGGCAAGCCGAACGTCACGGCGGCGGGTGTCGAGCTGTGGCATTCAACATGTTGGGCCGTGCGCCACGCACGCCCCGTCGAGGAAGTCGCGATCATCGCGCCGCGAACGCGGATGGCGAGCGCGCTCGATTGGTGGAGCAACGCGGCCGCACCGCGCGTGCTCGATGCCGGGCGCTGGCGCTTCGTCGCCGGCGGGGTCGCCGGGGTGCTCGCGCTCGTCCTCGCGATCAAGCCAGCGCACCCGATGCCGGCGTCGGTCGCCGCGCTCGAGCTGTGCGACGACGACGAAGCTCTCGTGCCCGCGTATCACACGACCTCGCGCGTCGACGCGCCGCCGCAGATCCGCGAGCCGGTCTACACGGTGCCGGTCGTCGT
>Ga0193728_1001671_pt1 | contig 11414 bp, 9 predicted proteins | sample U1c1metaG_FD_143037 | JGI IMG/M metagenome (GOLD analysis project Ga0193728, IMG submission 143037) | Soil microbial communities from a riparian zone of the East river system, Colorado, United States - U1c1 | ecosystem: Environmental > Terrestrial > Soil > Riparian zone | place: USA: East River...
TTCGAGTTCGACAAGGCCGGCATCGATCCCGCCGTGATGCGCGATCACGCGGGATTTGCGGGATTTCGCGTGCAGTTCGTGACCGACTGGAAGGATGACATCGCCGCATTCCTGGGCGCTGCATACTTCCGCGCGGTGGGCGGCGATACCCGCCAATACGGATTGTCCGCGCGCGCTCTGGCGGTGGACACGGCATTCCCCCGGCCCGAGGAGTTTCCGCGCTTCACGTCCTTTTGGTTCGAGCGGCCGGCGAAGGGACAGGCATCGATCACGCTGTATGCGCTGATGGATTCGCCCAGCGTTGCCGGTGCGCTGCGTTTCCAGATCGCGCCGGGCGGCACGCAGGTGATGGACATCGACTCAGCGCTCTACCCGCGCAAGCCCATCGAGCGACTGGGCATCGCGCCCCTCACCAGCATGTTTTTCTACGCCAAGAACGATCGGCGCGGGGTGAGTGACTGGCGGCCGGAAATACACGACTCCGACGGCCTGTCGATCTGGACCGGGGGCGGCGAATGGATTTGGCGGCCGCTGACCAATCCTGCGCAAAATCACCTGAATTCATTTTTCGATGAAAACCCGCGCGGTTTTGGCCTGCTGCAGCGGGATCGGAACTGGGATCACTACCAAGACGACGGCGTGTACTACGATCGGCGGCCGAGCCTGTGGGTCGAACCCAAATCCGGTCACGGCTGGGGCAAGGGCGCGGTGCAATTGTTTGAAATTCCGACCGTCGACGAGACCTTCGACAATATCGTGGCGTTTTGGAATCCGGCTGAGAAGACCAAAGCCGGGCAAGAGATGCTGTTCAGTTATCGCCTGTACTGGGGCACGCGCATGCCCTACTCATCGCCGCTGGCGCAAACGATTGCCACGCGCACAGGCATCGGCGGCACGGTGGGCCAAAAGCGCCAATACTATGCCTGGCATTTCGCGGTGGATTTTTCGGGCGGTGAACTCGGAGCGCTGGCGAAAGATGCCAACGTCGAAGCAGTGATCAGCACCTCGAAGGGCACCACCGAGCACATCACGGCGCACTATGTCGAGGAGATCAAAGGCTACCGCGCACTGTTTGATATCCGGCCGCCGGAGGACAGCAACGACATCATCGACGTGCGCCTGTACCTGCGCATCGACAGCCGCCCGTTGACGGAAACGTGGATTTACCAGTGGATGCCGCCGTCCGTGAAAGAGCGCAAGGCGGCTTTGGGGACAGTTTAAGGGAGATCGCATGGATCAAAAACCAATCGGGCAAAAATGGTGGTTCAGAGGCACCGTGGGAGTCTTGACGTTGCTCAGCGGGATAGCACTATTTGCCGCCGCAGGCCTTGGGATCCATACGTTCGTATCGGCGCTGATCGCCTTTCTGTGCTTGATGGGCCTGGAGCGCTTGTTCTCCGGCTTGCTCGGAATGATTGTCGCACTGGTGCGCTCGCGCCGGCCCGACAGCGCGTAACTTAAGCGCTCGCGGCTTATTTGCCGCCCGGCTTTTGAAACTTGAGCAGCCGCAACTTCTGAGTGTCGCCGGACGGCCTGCGCAGCTCGCTCTCGCGCCGCAAGTACGGCAAGGCTTGCTTCGGGTTCAAGATCACCCACCGCCATTCACTGAGTTGCTCCTTGAGCAGGGGCAGCAGCGCCGGTCCGGCTTTCGATTCGGATTCTGATTCTGATTCGGAGTCGGATTCGGATTCGGATTCGGATTCGGATTCGGCGTTGGCGTTGGCGTTGGCGTTGGCTTCGGATTGCGCATCCGCCGTCGGAATCAGCGTTGAGCAGTACAGTTCGAAATATTCCGTGAACAGGGTTTCGTACTGCTGCATCGGATCCAGAAACGCGGGATCGCGGACCAGATCGGTGCCGAGATGACCTGCGCATAAATAACTGCACGCCTTGCGCATGTAGACCGTGTGTTCGGCGACGACTGCGTGCTCATAGTCGAGCGTGCGATGAAAATGCGCGAGTATCTTGGCGCGCGCGGCGCCGCGCACGCTGTGCTTTCTCAGATACTCAAAAAGCGCCTTGCCGTGAATCAGGCGCAGCGACGCATGCCTGAGCGCCACCGCTTGATTGCGCAGGACGACGAAGTCGGCCACTTGGCGCATCAGACCTGAGTGCTCGAGCTCCCATGCATTCCAGGATACCGGCGTCGCGAGGACGCGCTGCGCGACCACGTATTCTTTGGCATCGTGGCTGCGCAACGCGCGCGCAATGCGATCGGTGGACTCGCGCATGAGTCGTGCGTGACTGAACGCGCTGCGTTGCACCAGTGGCTTCCCCCCGTTGCGCTCGGATGGGCGCAATGAATATGTCGAATGATGAGCTTAGGCGGAAAGGCGCGCAATGCATAAAGGTCGCCAATGCGCGACGTCGGACACACTTCGTTGTAGGACAACTTCGGTGTAGGACACTTTGTTGCAGGACCAACTTCGGTGTAGGACACTTTGTTGCAGGACGACTTTGCTGTGGGACAACTCGCTGTCGGACAACTCGATTGTCGGACAATTTATTTTAGGCGAGTATCGGCGGCGCCAAATGAATCTGATTGCGGCCCGCGCGCTTTGCGACGTACACCGCCGCATCGGCCTGGGCGAGCAGAGGCTCTCCCCAGATGCCCAAGGTGTCGCTGGTGGCAACGCCGATGCTGCACGTCACGCTGATCGGGTTGCCGAAGCCGCTCACGCGCACGTCGGCCACCCGCTCGAGAATGCGCTGCGCAATGGGGGTCGCCGCCGCCGCATCGGCGCTGCTCAAGATCACGACAAACTCTTCGCCGCCGTAGCGGCCGATGACATCCGACTGGCGCAGTTCCGCGTGAATGGGCCCGATGATGGCGCACAAGCACGCGTCCCCCGCCTGATGCCCGAAGGTGTCGTTGATCTCCTTGAAGTGATCGAGATCGATGAACAGCAGCGCGATCGGCAAGCCGCGCGCCTTGGCGCGCGTGCAGGCCGCGTCGAGCCGCTCGATCAAGGAGCGCCGGTTCAGGACACCGGTCAGCGGGTCGGTCTGCGCGCGGCGCTCGGCGTCGGAGAGTGCGACGCGTTGGGCCCGCAGGCGATCGGCGACGCCCAGTGCGACCAAGATCGAGGCTGCCACCATCGACAACGGCAGACCGTAGTAGTACAGCGCGTCGGAATCCACAGTCGATGTCGCGAGAAACCGCAGCGCAGCGGCGATCGTGAATCCCTCGAGTAAACACCAGGCGATTAGGAACCACCCGGCCGCTCGATTGCCGTGCCGCCAGGCGAGAAAGCACACGATCATGGTGAAAACGGCGCCGATGACGAACATGATGTTGCCGGCGTCGTTCACCACGCCCTCGAAACCGACGAACTTGGCGACATTGGCCGCGGTGATCACGACGAAGGCCACGGCGAACCATCCGAAGATTTTGTAGACACGCGGTGAGAAATGTCTCAGATCGGCGATCTCTCGGGTAAACAGACACGCGACCGCGCCGCTCAAGCCGATCGGCACATTCCACGCGAAAGAGCCGATCGGGACGGCATAGGACAGCAACGGCCAGTCGAAGCCCTGCCCCGATAGATAGGCTACATACAGCGCCTGCAGAGCGAACATCGTTGCATACAAAATGAACAGCGGGTCTTTGAGCACAAACCAAATGAGCAGCGCCGCGCTCGACATCGCGACGAGTGCGCCAAAGGCGAGCGCGATCATGCGCGCACGCTCCGTGCCCAGCGCCAGGGTGCCTTCCAGCGCGGCCAGCGAAACGCTCAAGATCTGTGGCTGGCTGCTGCCGGACGTGACGTGGGCGTAGAGGGGCTGTGCGGCGGAGACGCCTTCCGGCAACGTATAGACGTGATCGCGCGTGCCGAGAAATTCCGAGAGCTTCGTCACCAACGGCAACGCGACCACCTTGCCGTCGCGATAAGCGATGAGATCCGCATGCAGTGCGCGCGTCATATCCAGGATCACGACCGGAATGCCGTCGGTCTGCGGAGGATCTTGGGGGCTGATGCGAAGCCAATAATCGCGCCAGTAAGCGTGTCCCGGCGCCTTCGAGAACGGCTGGAATTGATCGTCGAGCGAGCCGCTCGCGATCGCCTCGGGCGTCGGGTGAGTATCGCTAGGCGGAAGCGCTCGAAGCTTGATCAGCGTTGCCGCGGCGACCGTGCTCTGTGCCGGAACCAGACTCCCGAGCCAGACTAGAAGACCGGCTGCGAGGAGGGCACGCACGAATGTCCGCGGTCAGTACTGGCGCGACAGGAGCCAATGGGCGAGGGAGCGCAGTGCGTCCGCACGCTCGCCGAAGGGCGCGAGCGCGTGAATGGCTTGATTGTGCAACAGCCGCACCCGCTGCTGCGATGCCGATATGCCGATCACCGCAGGATGCGTGGGCTTCGCGCGCTCAGAGTCCGCGCCGGTCGCCTTGCCCAGCATCGACGCATCGCCCGTGACATCGAGCAAATCGTCCTGGATCTGGAATGCGAGACCCACTGCATTCGCAAACCGCGACAGCGCGGTATAGAGGCTCGGATCCAGGGGCGGCGCGCACTCGGCCGCCATCAATACACTGGCGCGAATGACGGCGCCGGTCTTGCGCGCGTGCATGTCTTCCACCTGGCCGATGTCGAGCCGTAGACCCTGCACCGCCAGATCGATCGCCTGCCCTCCGGCCATTCCCAACGTCCCGCTGGCTTGCGCCAGCATGTCGATCAAGCGCAGCCGTATCGCGGGGGACGCGGGCAACTTCGGATCCCGCGCCAGCAGCTGAAAGGCCAATGGCTGCAGCGCATCGCCCACCAGAAGAGCCGTGGCCTCATCGTAGGCCTTGTGACAGGTGGGCCGGCCGCGGCGCAAATCGTCGTTGTCCATGGCGGGCAAATCATCGTGTACCAACGAATACACGTGGACCAGTTCAATGGCGCAGGCTGCGCCTTCCACGTCGTCCTCGGACAGCCCCACCGCGCGAGCGGTGGCGAATACCAAAGCCGGTCGAATCCGCTTGCCGCCGCCCAAAACGCTGTAGCGCATCGCCTCGTGCAAGCGGGCAGGCACCACATCGGCCTCGGGTAACCGGGCCGCCAAGGCGCTTTCCATGCGCATGCGCCAGGTTTCCAGCTGGGTGCCGAAATCGTCTAAGTCTTCCTGAAGGATGCGCCGATCAGCAGAGTCGTTCACGGCCCTCGGCTCACGCGCTTGATGTCGCTGAGCGGAATCGCGGTGACCGCGGCGAAGCGCGTACCGCCATCGCAACGCGGGTTCTTGCCGACGCCGTATTTCTCCCACTCGGTATCCTCGATGAGGGCCTTGTAGGTGGGGGCATAGCCCTCGTCGGACAGCAGGTAGCAGGGTTTCTGCCAGCCAAACACGTTGTAGGTCGGATTGCTCCACGGCGTGCACTGGTAGGTCTGATTGCCGGCCAGGAAGTCCAAGAACAATGCCGAGTGATTGAACGACCACGCGGGTTTTCCCGCAGGCCGCTTGCTGCGGCTGAAAATGTTGCGGAACAACTGTTTGCTGGCATTGCGTCCCAGAAACACGTCCTGTCGCGGTGCATGGTGATAGCTGTATCCCGGCGACACCGTGATGCCCTCTACGCCCAGCTCCATCGCGGTATCGAAGAATGAGGCCACATCGTCCGGATCTTCGCCGTTGAACAGCGTGCAATTCACCGTCACTCGAAAGCCTTTGCCGCGTGCCAGCTTGATCGCGGCGACGGCCTTCTCGAAGACCCCCTCCTGGCACACCGACTCATCGTGACGCTCTTTATTGCCGTCCAGATGGATCGAAAAAGTCAGATAGGTCGAGGGCTGGTATTCGTCGATATGCTTGGAGAGCAGAATCGCGTTGGTGCACAGGTACACGAATTTGCGCCGAGCGACGATGCCGGCGACGATCTGCGGCATTTCCTTGTGAATCAAGGGCTCGCCGCCCGGTATGGACACGATGGGGGCGCCGCATTCATCGACCGCGCGCAAGGCATCTTCCACCCCGACCCTCTTCTGCAGGATTTCCTTGGGATAGTCGATTTTGCCGCAGCCGGAACAGGCCAAATTGCACTGGAACAGGGGTTCCAGCATCAAAACCAGGGGGTAGCGCTTGTCGCCGCGCAGCTTGCGCCCGGCGATATAGCGGGCAACCTTGTACATTTGCAGGAGTGGGATAGCCATAGCCTATATTACCAGCACCTCTTGCCGGTGGTCTCGCCAGATTCGGACCCATTCCAGCTTGAACCACGGGGTAAAAGTTCCATTTTTATCCATAGTCATTTCTCGATGGAGCGCCTCAGGATCGATCCAGCGCCAGTCGTGAATCTCGTCGGAATTCGCCTCAATAGGCTCGCGGCACCGTCCTATGAACACCGAACACAGCTCGTTTTCCGCACCCGTTGCGTCAAATTGCGCCTGATATTGAAATTTGAACAGAAATTGCAAGGGACATCGAATGCCCAGCTCTTCGTACAGCCGCCGCTGCGTCGCCGTCTCCAAAGTCTCATCTCCACGCGGATGACTGCAGCAGCTATTGGACCAATACATCGGCCATAGCCGCTTGGAGGCCGCGCGCTGCTGGATCAACAATTCGCCGCCCTCATTAAAAATCAGCAATGAAAATGCGCGATGCAGGACCCCCTGACCCTCGTGACATAACTCTTTACTGAGGAAGCCGAGGCTGCGATCGGCCTCGTCGACCAAAATCAGCGCATCCGGATCCGCTGCAACATTGTTCATGGCGGGAATGATAGCGGCTCGCGAAAGCGCTGTGTCGTTCCGGTGCGCTGCTAATTCAGCGAACCGTTCTCACGGTACCAACGGATCGCATCCTCGAAGGCCTGAACCGGCGGGCGAAACTGATAGCCCAGTTCGCGCGACGCTTTTGCGCTCGAGAAAAACATGCGCTTGCGCGACATGCGCACGCCCTCCAAGGTGATTCGGCCGCTGTGGCCGGAAAGCCTGGCGAAACCTTCCGCCAGGTAGGCCATGGGCAGCACCACGCCATAGGGCAATCGCAGGCGCGGCGGCTTGCGCCCGACCAGCGTTGCGATAACGCCCAGAATTTCTCGTAAAGTCATGTCCTGTCCGCCCAAAATATAGCGCTCGCCCGCTTTGCCGCGCTCATACGCCAACAGTTGCCCGGCGGCGACATCATCGACGTGCACGATATTCAACCCCGTATCGACATAGGCAGGCATCCTGCCGGCCGCCGCGTCGAGCACGAGCTGCCCCGTGGGCGTGGGTTTCACATCCCCGGGCCCCACCGGCGTGGAGGGGCTGACGATGACCACCGACGTTCCTGCACGCGCCGCTTCCCTGACGACTTCCTCGGCCATGTACTTCGAGCGCTTGTAGTGGCCGATCATATTCTCGAGCGAGTTCGGCGTTTCTTCGTCGCCCGGCGTGCCGTCGGCCGGAATTCCGATGGTGGCGACACTGCTGGTGTAGACGATGCGCTGCACGCCGGTCCGTCGCGCGGCATTCAAGACATTGCGGGTGCCCTCGACATTGGCTCGATACAATTGCGAGGGATCGGGCGCGCCCAGCCGATAGTCCGCGGCAACGTGGAACAGCCCCTCGCATCCTTGGGCGGCGCGCTCCAGCGACTCAACATCAGTGAGATCGCCTTCCTGCACGTCGACGGCGAGACCTTTCAAGTTGCGCCGATCCGAGCCTTTGCGCGCCAGCACGCGCACTTGCCATTGCGCCGCCAGCAGCGCTCTGGCAACCGCCGCGCCGACAAATCCGGTCGCACCCGTTACCAGCGCTCTCATGCCAGGTGAACACTGATCGCGCGCAAGGAGCGCATGGCGATGCGGTAGCGCTGCGCGAGGCGAATGAGCGCGGCGATCTCGCGCGGCGCCACAATCAGGCCGGCGATCAGCCGTCCGATCTGCACCTTACCCAATCGGCTGGCATTGACCACGGCGCGCGGCAAGCTATCCGCGGCCGTATCGACGATGACACGCACGGCGATAAAGGGCAGGTTGTGATGGGAGGCAATGGCCGCGACGGCCGCACTCTCCATATCGACCGCCGCAGCTCCGGTATCGCGAAATGCCGCGGATTTATCAGCGGGTGTGTCGATCGCACGCGTGCTGGTCAGCAAGTTACCCGCACTCACCGCACGCAGGGGACCGATCGCGGCGGCGACGCGTTCGCGCCAGGATCGGGATGCGAGGAACCGGGCACCGTCCGCAGCAATCAATTCGCAGGGTAGAACGACGCTTCCTGCCGCAAGTGCTGGATCAAGGCCACCGGCCATGCCGAACGTCATGAGCGCGGCGACGCCGGCATCGACCAGCGCGCGCGCGGCCCTTTCGGCCGCATCACGGCCGATGCCGCTGACGGCCAATAACGCTCCGTCGCTGAAAGCGGCCAACTCGCTCAAGGGTGGCGCTCCGCCCCGCCGCATCGAAGGTCCCAGCGCGCGGGCCTCAGCCTCGAGCGCCGCGACGACGCCCACTCCGCTCAATGACGGGTTCCGCGACTCAATGAGCGATTCCGCGACGCGTGAGATTTCGGTAGGCGGCCAGCGCCCACAGGGGAAAATAAGCCGAATAGCCGTGGTAGCGCAGATAAAACACGCGCGGAAATCCGGGAGCGGTGTAGCTCGGGTGGCTCCACAGCTCATCCGCTTGCCGGGTATGCAGCAGGTACTCGATGCCGCGGCGCACCGCGTCGGATGACGCTTCCCCGGCCGACATCAGCGCCAACAGCGCCCAGGCGGTCTGGTACGGCGTGCTGCCAAAATCTTCCGCGGCCCGCGACTGCAGCGCATAACTATCGTTGCTCTCGCCCCAGCCTCCGTCTGAATTCTGCTGATGCTTGAGCCACGTTACCGCGCGCTTCACCATGGGGTCATCCGGCCCAATGTGCGCCTGTGCCAGCGACATGAGCACCGACCACGTGCCGTAGACGTAATTGGTTCCCCAGCGGCCGAACCACGAGCCATCCGCTTCCTGCTGCCTGCGCAGATACGCGATTGCCCGAGTGAGCGCCGGCTTGTCCTGCGGCCGGCCGATGCGCGCCAGCACGGTAACAACCCGCGCGGTCACATCGCTGGTGGGAGGATCCAACAGTGCGCCATGATCGGCGAAGGGAATCTTGTTCAAGTAGTAACAGGTATTGTCGGCATCGAAGGCCGCAAAGCCGCCGTCGCGACTTTGCATCCCCACCAGCCAGTCAAGCGCACGGCGCACGCTCTCATCGTAGCGGACCGAATCGCGCGCCTGATGCATGGCCCAGGCAACCACGGCCGTGTCGTCGAGGTCCGGGTAAAAGTCATTCGCGAATTGAAATGCCCAACCGCCACCGGGCAGATTGGGCCGCCGCACGCGCCAATCGCCGGGCTCATCCAGCAGCTGCTTGGTTTTCAACCAGTCGAGCGCGCGGCTCGCCGCTTCGCGCGACGAATCATCACCCGCTTCCTGCATCGCAAGACAGGCGAGCGCGGTATCCCAGATCGGTGAAACACAGGGTTGGCAGTAGGCGCTGGAAGGCCCCACCACCAGCAGCTTCTGCAAGGCTCGCTTGGCGGTGACGCGCTGCGGGTGGTCTTGCGAGTAGCCCAAAATCACCATGGCTTCCAGGGCGTTGACCATCGCCGGGAAAATCGCGCCCAGTCCACCCTCGCCGTTCAACCGTTCGAGCACCCACGCTTCGGCGCGCTTGGTCGCGCGCTCTCGAATGCGGGCCGGAATCAAAGGATCGATCATGCGTCCCACATGATCGAAAACCAGGAATGCCTTGGCGAGCATTCCGCTGCGCTTGAAATAGTGGCGCTCTTTCTCGGGCGGCGTCGTGAACAGTTCGCGGATGCCGATGTTGCGCGGATTCTTGGCCTTCGGCTTGCGCGTGCACAAGATGAACAAAGGCACCATCACGGTGCGCGACCAGTAGGACACCTTGTCGATGTGAAACGGAAACCACTTCGGCAGCAGCATGATTTCCACGGGAATGTAGGGCACGCCGCGCCAGGGCAGCTCGCCGAACAGCGCGAGCGCGATCCGCGTGAACACATTGGCTTTGGCGGCGCCGCCGCGCTCCAAGATCGCGGCGCGGGCCCTCGCCATGTGCGGCGCTTGGGTGTTGTCGCCGGCGAGTTTCAGGGCGTAATAGGCCTTGATGGTGCAGCTCAAATCCAATTCACCGTTGTGATACAGCGGCCACCCGCCGTGCTCGGCCTGGCGCGCGCGCAAGTGATTGGCGATCTTGGCCTCGAGCGGCGCATCGATCTCATCCAAGAAGTGCATCATCATGATGTACTCCGCGGGAATGGTGCAGTCCGCCTCGAGCTCGTAGAGCCAGTAGCCTTTCTCGTTCTGCTGCGCGATCAGCGCGTCGCGCGCCTCAGCGATGGTGCGGTCCAGCGGTGATGAATCGGGTACGCGCTTCAGCGTGCGCGAGACGATGTCGCTGCGCGCGTCCGGCAACTCCGCGGGGAACGGAGTGGGTTTCGGCGAGGTTCGATTCACGACCCTGAACTCCCGTAGCGGCGCAGCGCGTGTTGTTCGCGCTCAGCGTCCTGTTCGCGATCAGCGTCGTTGTCCCTCATGACGGGCGTCGGTCGCGGCCGGCGTGCCTCGGGGAGCCGCGCCAGCGGTAACCCGCGCGCCGCCAGCGCAAATAGGCGCCGCAGCATCCAATCATTGCCGATGAAGGTGTTGGTCATGAGCATGGTCATGCTCACCGCGGTTCTCGATACCTTGACCTGGGCGCCGGCGGTGAAACCGGGGTTGTGCGCAATTTTGCGCAACGTGAGGACGGCAAGACCGATGGCCCACAGGCAGAAGCGGCGAATGCCCTTCTCCTTGCCCGGGATTAATAATGTGTAATCCAGCGCATTGCGCAAATGCGCATGGGCTACGGCCACGAGCTCGGTCATCCCCAAGCTGAAGCGCGGATCGTTGATTTCGTTGGAAACTTGCCCGAGATCCACGCCATGCCGGGTAAACACGTCCTGCGGCAGCCAGCAGGCGCCGCGGCTGCGATCTTCCCAGACATCCTTGAGAATATTCGTCATCTGTAGCCCTTGGGCGAAGGAGGCGGCAAGGGCGTTTAAATTCGCACGGCGGCGCGCGATATCCGCGGAATAATCGCAGAACAGCTCTGTGAGCATCTCGCCCACGACCCCCGCGACGTAGTAGCAATAGTCGTCCAGGTCGCTCGATTTGGGCAGGCCCTTGACGCTGGCATTGAATTGGAACCGTGGCATGCCGTAGCACATGAGCTCGACGCAGCGCTGGATGGCGGCATGTTGGGCCTCGCCCAGGTTGGCCGTCACCCGCACGACGCGGTCCATATTGCTGACCAGATCGCGCTCGGTCGGCAGAGTCCGGTCCGACAGCCGGTGCACCAGATCGCGCGCCAGGGCCGCGGAATCGCCGATTCCGCCCACCACCGCGCTGAAACGTTGCAGGAAAGCCAGCGTCTCGGGGGCAGACAGCGCGGGTTCAT
>Ga0193728_1001672_pt1 | contig 11412 bp, 14 predicted proteins | sample U1c1metaG_FD_143037 | JGI IMG/M metagenome (GOLD analysis project Ga0193728, IMG submission 143037) | Soil microbial communities from a riparian zone of the East river system, Colorado, United States - U1c1 | ecosystem: Environmental > Terrestrial > Soil > Riparian zone | place: USA: East River...
CGAGACGCCCCGGGTCCAGAATGCGAAGTTAGCGGCCGCCTTGGCGTACTTCACGGACCCGGCTCGTCTCGTCGAGTGGATGGGGAGTGTGGCGGCCCTCGACCCGGTCCCCGGCGGCGAGTTCCGATTGGCCTACGGGGACGGGTTCGCCGTGGCCGGGACCTACCTCGAGGTCGATGTGCCCCGTCGCGTGACGTTCACCTGGGGGTGGGCCCACGAAGACGCCGTTCCCGCTGGCCACGGCGATTCTGTCCTTCTGCCGGAGATCCTGCCGGCCGGGTCCACCCGGGTCACCGTCACGGTGGACAACGAGGACGGCCGCACCCGCGTCACGTTGGTCCACCACGACCTGCCGACGGCCGAACTCGTCGAGGGCCATCGCGTGGCCCGGGAGACCTACCTCCACCGGCTCCGAATCCGAGCGGCGGGGGGCGATCCCGGGCCTGACCCGCACGGCTAGTGCGACGCTGGGCAGTCCCCAGTCGAACGTGGGCACCGCTGGAAAGGGAATTCTCGCCGGCGACCGCCCAGTTCGCCGATCGTGCGGTGTCACAACAGGTGACAGGTCGGGAGGTCGAAGTCGAGGTGATGCAAGGATGGCAAGTTGACCGCGGAGCTACTGGGTCTGGCCCGAATGGGCGACGGTCGGGCATTCGCCCGGCTCACCGAACCCTATCGGCACGAGCTGCAGGTGCACTGCTACCGGATCCTGGGCTCGGCCCAGGATGCCGAGGATGTCCTGCAGGAGGTGCTGCTGGCGGCCTGGCAGAACCTCGACGGCTTCGAGGGACGTTCGCCCATCCGGGCCTGGCTCTACCAGATCGCCACCAATCGCTGCCTCAACGCGCTTCGGTCTGCTAGCCGGCGCCCGCAGATGGACGCGCCAGTATTCGACCCCCAGCTGCCCGAGCCCACCCGGATGGGCGAGGCGTTCTGGCTCGAGCCCTATCCTGACGTGCTCCTCGGGGGGCTGGCCGACGTCGACGCGGGTCCCGAAGCCAGGTATGAAGCCCGGGAGGCCATCTCGCTGGCTTTTGTGACCGCATTGCAACTGCTTCCGCCTCGCCAGCGCGCGGTCCTTATCCTGCGCGACGTCCTCGGCTTCCGCTCCCGAGAGGCAGCCCAGATCCTCAACACCACCGAGGAGTCGGTGTCCAGCGCCCTGAAGCGAGCCCGTAGCACGCTGGAGCACAACTCAAGTGGCTCACAGGGGCAAGAGGCGCCGCCCGAGCCGAACTCGCCTGCCGAGCAAGACCTGGTGGAGCGGCTTACCAGGGCTTACGAGACCAACGACCTGGACGGTGTCGTCGCGCTGCTCAGCGACGACGTCTGGCTGCGCATGCCGCCCGTTCCGATCGAGTACCAGGGACGCGAACTGGCGACGCGGTTCTTCGCCGTGGTAGCTTTCCGGCCGGGCCGTGCGTTCCGGCTGGTTCCGACCCGGGCCAACGGCCAGCCAGCGCTGGGTGTGTACGTTCGGGACCCGCACGGCGGCCTGTTCCACGCCAACGGGCTGATGGTGCTCACCCTGGCCGGAAGTCTGGTGTGTGCCATGACGCGTTTCGACAACAGCGTGCTGCCCCGATTCGGCCTGCCCAGAACCCTGCCGGGCTGAATCATCTCGATCGGCTCGTCTCCGTCGTATTCACGTTCAGGCAATATCCAGCAAGCGACGAGCCGGCTTCGTGTTATTCGCGGAGCGAAACTGAAAGCAAGAGAGGAACAATGGCTGACTGGCCTTGATGAGGACGTTGAGGCGTTGCCTCAGCTGGCCCAGGCGCGCTTCGTCTTCGTCTGGTGCTTCCCCGAGCAGTGTCCAGGCGAGGCGCTGGTCCTCGATGCCGAACCGGATCTGGTCATCTGGCCGGTCTGGCCATAGTGACGCCCAGCCAACCAGGGAGGGGAAGTCCGCCTGCAGGACCCGGGGCGGGATTTCGCCGTCGGGGAGATCCAGCCATTCACGACTGGCCTGATCTGCGACCGGATCGCTCAGGGCCTCGTAGATAGCCCGCGCCGGGGGAGGCTGCGCCCAGCTGCGGAACGCTTGCACCTTTTGACCCTCCCGCCCGGAGCCAGCAAGTCACCCGCCGCGCTTGAAACGGAAAAGCCGCGCCGAACGGCGGCAATGTGGTCCGCGTTACCGGATGCTGGCTGCACGCGGTGGCGGTGGCGGCCGGCGCGGATGGGCTATGCCGGTCAGGCTGCCCTGGGTGATATCTGGACGATGAGGTCGGCGTCGAGAGCTGCCGAGATCCGGTCGAGCAGCGGGATAGTGGGGATGACGCCGCCGGCTTCTAGCCGGGACAGGGCGGGCTGGGTCATTTTTGCCCGGGCGGCCAGTTCGACCTGTGACAGGCCCAGCGCAAGGCGCCGCTCGCGCACGGCGAGCCCGATGCGGAAGGCACGCTCGGCCTCGGAGTATCCCTCGCGGTACTCGGCGCTGTCACGCCGTCGGCTGGCAAGATCCTCGTGGGAAGCATCCCCGCCGGTCCCGGCGGTCTCCTCATTCATCTGTCGTCCCTCATCTCAACTGACCTCGCGGTCGAGACTCTCGTGGGCCGCGCCGTGCTCGGCCTCGCATGTCTTCTGCGCTTGCAATGCCCGTGTCACCTCGGCTGCCTCGGTACTGCGGGTCTTCCTGAAGACGGCCAGCAAGATCACCCGGCGTCCCGGGCGAGCCAGTTTGTCACCCGCGGCTGCTGGACCTTCCCGCCCAGATGCCGGGTGTCTGGCTCGCCCAGGTCGGCGGCGCGCTCGGCGAGCAGTCCCGCCAGGAAGTCAACCCGGCCGAAGTCACGGTCGGCCAGCTGCCCCGGCCAGGACCGGACCTCCGGCTCGACCTCGATCTCGTACAGCCCGGCCATGCATCACATGCTATATGCATCTGATGCTATAGGCAACCCCGGGGGCGCGCACCAGCACCACCTGGCAGGCGCGGGCACAGGCGCTGGGTCCCTGGCGCACGCACCTGCGTCACGGGCGGCGCACCTCATGTCTGCGGAGCTGGACCGCGCCCAGGCCGGCGAGCGCAAGCAGGCGCGAAGCGGCGAGCCGATGCGCGACCCGGCGCACCCAGGACCGCACGGCCATTCGCGCCGCGCATCCTCGGTGCGCCACAGGCGCACGGCGACAGACAACATGAGAGCTGGGCCAGCGTCAGCCACGACCTTAGGAGCGCCAGAGTGCTGAGCTCGCCACGACCGACGAGATGCCAGCAGGCTGGCGCCCGCAGGCCGAACCCCCGGTCACGCGTAGCAAGCACAATGATGGGCCGGACGGCCGGACACAGCTACAGATCGCCGATTTAGTGCGCCCAGGCACGGCACCGCCCCGCATGGCCGACCAGATGCACGTCCGCCGGTTCTGCGTGCGCTGGTACACGATCGTCATCGCGGCATGGTCGCGAGAATGACGTCGCTGAGGCATCGTGTTGCATGGCCTCACCACCCGACCTCGTGAGCGGCGCCCGCGACGACACAAGTGTTGGCCCCGTGTGCCGCCGGGTAATTCGTGCTCGTGGCGCCGAACTCGCGCGATGTGGCGAGAAATCGACAGGTGGCTTCGATGGGTTCACGCGTTGTTCTCCGCACCAGCACGCGGATTTCGCCCTGGCGGCTTAGGAATGCTGGGGCGCCGAACACGTCGGCGCGGACGGGAGTTCCGGTGACCAAACGAAAGACCTTCGCCTGCCTGGCGGCGAGTGCTGCTGCGGCCGCGTTTTCGCTGTCTGCATTGCAGGGCTCGGCTAACGCTGCAGCGCACGCGCCCGCACCGGTGAGCAAGCACGTGCTGCTGGTTTCGGTCGATGGCATGCACCAGAGTGACCTTGACTGGTACGTCGCCAACCACCCGAGCTCGACGCTTGCCAAGTTGATGCACACCGGCAGCGAGTACACGAATGCGTTGACCTCCAACCCGTCGGACTCCGACCCGGGTGGCACCGCGCTGATGACCGGCGGTAACCCCAAATCGACCGGCGTCTACTACGACGTTGAGTACAGCCACAAGGTCGACGAGGCGGGCGCTGCCTGCACCCCGGGCCAGCCGGCGACCGGTGGTGACGTCATCTACGACTCGCCGGACGACGCGTTGGCGAACGTCCCCGACTTCATCGACCCGGCGAACGGCGCCTTCCCGTCGTTCGACGAGAACGGTTCGATCTACCCGCAGGGTGTTGACACCAACCCGGCCGCGATCATGAACCTGAAGTTCGACCCGAACACGTCGCTCAACTCGGGCACGTTCCCAGTCGACCCGCAGACCTGCAAGCCGATAACCCCGTGGGACTACCTCGGCGACAACACGATCTTCCAAGTCATCCACAACGCCGGCCTGCGCACCGCTTGGTCTGACAAGCACGAGGTCTACGCGTCGTTCAATGGTCCGGGCTCGAACGGCCAGAGCATCGACGACCTCTTCTCGCCGGAGATCGACTCGCAGGCTGTCATGCCGAACGGTGTCCCGTACCCGCAGGACGACGACTGGGCGCACATCGACGCCGCCACCAAGCAGTACGACGGCTACAAGGTCCAGGCCATCCTGAATGAGATCGACGGTCTCGACCACTCGGGCAAGACCCACGTCGGCACCCCGGCGATCTTCGGTATGAACTTCCAGACCGTCTCGGTCGCGCAGAAGATCCGCTCGACTCCGACGACGTTGATCGGTCCGGACGCGGACGGCAACTACACCACCAGCGCTCCGGAGCCAGGTGGCTACCAGTGGGTCAACGGCCAGCTCGTTCCCGGCCCCGTCCTCTCGAGCGCCCTCAACTACGTCGACGCTCAACTTGGCCGCATGGTCTCGCAGATCCACAAGGACGGCCTCGCGGGCTTGACGACGATCATCGTCACGGCCAAGCACGGCCAGTCGCCGCAGGATCCGAACAAGCTCATCACAGTCCCGGACGGCCCGATCATCAACGCGATCAACGCCGCCTGGGCGCAGACGCACCCGAACAACACGAGCCTGATCGTCGCCGGTACCGACGACGACCTGTGGCAGTCCTATCTGTCGGACAACTCGCAGGCAGCTTGCGACTTCGTCAAGGGCTACCTGTGGAACCACACCGCTCAGGGTGACGACGTCAACAAGAACCCCGTCACCGTCCAGCACTCGGGCCTCGCTCAGATCTGGGCCGGCGCTGACGCCGCCAAGTTCTTCGGAGTCCCGGTCGACAACGGCCACTACCCGGACGTCTTCGGCAAGGTCCAGGAGGGCGTCGTCTACTCGGGACCGACCAAGCTTGCCGAGCACGGTGGTATGAACACCGGCGACCGTCACGTCCTGATGGTTGTCAGCGGCCCGGGCATCCCGGTTCAGGTCCAGTCCAAATCGGTCGAGACCACCCAAGTCGCGCCGACGATCCTCGCCCTCCTGGGGCTCGACCCGAACAAACTGACGGCCGTTCAGGCTGAGGGCACGCAGGTCCTTCCCGGCCTTGGTCGACCGCACCGGGGGCGCTGACCCTGGGGCGGCTAATCGGCAGCATTAAACAGGAGGCCGGAGCGAACCGCCCCGGCCTCCTGCTTTCGACGATCCCAGAAGTTTGCTGATCACCTGGTGTCGAAATCACGGCAGGCTGTTCATAGGTGCTCGCTCATCGGGCAGATCCGGACGACGCCAGCGCACAGATCGATCTGATCGGTGTGCCCTGGATGATCATCAGCCAGGAGCCGTCAGCCGCACCGAACGGCGGATCTCGCGCGATGGCCCCGTAGCGGCGCTGATCGCGCAGCGTCACGAGGTTCGGGTCAGGTTCTTGAACCTGCCGATTCGGGGGGGGCGGGCAGCTGCTTATGTCATCCGGTCGGGCGCGTGCAGATCACCCGGTTCTGTAGGTGGCGGTAGTTGCCGTTCATTGGTCAGCGGACCTGCGTCTCTGCACCTGTTCTGGCGTTGATGTGGTGCAGGCTTCCTGGTGGCTGCGGCGGGAGCATCAGGGGGGCCGTCCTGCTGGGGCGCTTCTCAGCGCTGCCGTGATCGGCAGCATGATGCTCGTCGCAGGGTGCCATACCGGCCCTGGCCCGCAACACATACCAGTAGATGGCGGCGGGAAGACCCCATACGAGCGGGTCCTTGCCATCACGCAGTGCATGCGCCAAAACGGGGACCCATCGTTCCCCGATCCCCTCAGCAAACGGGGCATTCCCCGCCTCGGCGCGGGGAGAACTACAGGAGAGGCCAGCAAGGGCAACGTCACCGGTGCTCCAAGTACCACGCGACACTCCCGCCGCGCAGCCGGGCCGTTGCGATCACCGGGGCGGCCAGCGGCGTGGTGACCACCGCAGCCAGGGCGTTCAGGCCGCGGACCAGCAGGGACCTTCCCTGGATCCTCGTGTGCCCGAACCCGGCGCCCTGCCTGCGTGCCCGCAGGCGCGTTTCTGAATCGAGTCCATGCCGGTGAACGCCCAGCACCTCGCTGCCGGGCAGCAGCGGCGCTTGGCCGGCCAGCTCCGCCGGCAGCCGGCGGCCCACGGCGTCGACCTGGCGGACGTTGTCCCAGGTGAACGAGCGCAAGAACGATCCCAGCGTGGACGGCGCCCGGATCCCGCCGAATAAGCTCGGCATCGCGGCGTGCCGCAGAACGTCCATGTCCTCGATGCTGGCCGCCATCCCCGCCACCTACAGGTGAGCGTTCATCCCGCACGGGCGCCGACGCTGACATGCTCGCGGACCAGGGTCCCCAGGCCCGCCCGCTCGGCCAGGGTCAGCACCGGGACCAGGCCGGCCCGCGACACGAGGTTCGGGTCATCAAACGAGGCGTGCGTCTTCAGCGGATCATGCGACAATCGCACCTGACAGGTGTCCTCTCCAGCCGGGTGATGGAAGCTGCAGCACTCCCATTGTCCAGCCCAGAGGGCACCTTTCACGTTTATCCGGCCCAGGCAGCCCTATTTACACGGTGGATCGAGGCGAAGAGTAGAGGTTCGGGAAGGCTCTCCTTGTAAATCCACGGTTGTCCGGCACGACATAGGATCCCCAACCCGCCTGCTGCGCCTGCTCGGCCACAGCTCGGTGGCCGTAACCGCCCGCTCCCTCGACCACCTGACCAACGGCCAGGCAGTGGCCGAGCTGGCCCGCGCCGAGCTGCCCGCGCTGCCATCCAGCTAGCCCGTCCCCGGTCAGCGGCCCGACGGCCCCGGCTCGATCTCGCCTGATCGTGCTGGTCCCGGTACCGGGCATCGCCCATCCCGGTGGGCCGCGACAGGTCAGAAGACCGGTTATGCCACATTTACTGCGACGGCCCGCCCGGCGGTGACCAGAGCCGGGCGGGCTGATAGGGCAGTGGCGTCCGCTTTCAGGAGGAGTAGCGCAGGGCTAGCACGTGGTCGCGGTAGGCCGATACCCCGTGGTAGCCGACCGCCTCGCAGGCCCGGCCCGTCGTACACGAGATCCCGGACAGGCGCGCCGCCGTGTTTCCCGCGGGCAGCATCTTCTCCTGGACCGACCACGTGGTGCCGTTCCATTTCTCCAGCACCCCGACCTGGGTGCCGGCCGTCGTCTGGGCATCGCCGGCCGCCTCGCAGTCGGTGGCCGAGACGCACGAGACCGCGTCAGCTGGCTGGATGTGGCGCCCGAGACGGTAGCCGGCGCCTGGGCGAGCCAGTGAGAGCCGTTCCAGGTCTCGGCCAGCGAGCGGAAGGTGCCGCCCTTCTGGTACGAGCCGACGGCCTCGCAGGAGTCAGCCGCCGTGCAGGAGACGCTGTGCAGCCCCGCGGACGACCCGCCGGCCGGCACCGGGACCGGCCGGATCACCCACGACGAGCCGTTCCAGACCTCGGAGAACAGGCCCTTGGTGTCGTCGCCCACCGCGCGGCAGGCGCTCGCCGCGGGGCAGGCGACGGCGTTCAGCAGGCCGCCGCCCGCGGCCGGCGCGGGAACCGGCTGGATCTTCCACGCCGAGCCGTTCCAGCGCTCGGCCAGCAGGGCCGGGGCGCCGGTGCCCTTTGCGGACTCGCCGATCGCCGTGCATGCCGTGGTACCCGAGCACGCCACCGCGCCCAGATCACTGTTCGTGGCGCCGGCGGGAGCCGGTGGCTCGGCCTGCGTCCAGGCGCTGCCGTCCCAGCGATCGGCGACCGGGACGAAGTCGCCGCCGGAGGCCTTGCTGCCGACCGCCACGCACCACTGCGCGCTGCGGCACTTCACGCCTTCCAGGTCGTCAGTGGCTTTCCCGTCCGGCACCGTCCGCACGGTCCAGTGCGACCCGTTCCAGGTCTCCGCGAACTCGCCGAAGCCCCGCAAAACCCATAGATCCCAGGTCCCCTGCCGGAAAGTCGTATCGCGATGACGTTTCGGGCTTGCGTTGACAGTCTCAATCGGGTTCGACCAGAGCCGAGAGCTTGCCCTGCCAAGCACGCAGCGCGTAAGGGCTGGCCCGTGGCCTCGGGGTGCTGAGTCATTATCAGCGACTTATCTCAACATGGTGTTATTCTCGTATATGATCGACATGAATTTTCGAAATCTAACAAATACTGGGCGATCAGCGTCGGGTAAGGGGCGGGAATGTTACGGCAGAGCTGTGTTATGCGCCCGAGCGCTTTGGTGCTTGTGTTCGCAATTGGTGTCTGCATGGTGCTGGCCGGCTGCGGCGGAGGCGGATCGTCGTCCTCACCGATCTCAGAAGCGAGCGCCTCCGGCGGCAGGAGCGGTAACTCTGCCCCAGCGTTAGGCGATAGCGCCTCAAGCAAAGGCAACAGCTCCACCTGTGCCACCTTCGCGACGGCATACAAGAAATTTCTCGCGGGACATACTCCGCCGGAGAGCGAAACTGGGAATAGCGAAACTCCACTACAGGCGCTGTCGGATGCGGTCGCCATGATCAATGCCTCGGGCCAATTGAAGCAGGATCTCGCTGACTTGGGAATTGACGCCGGCCTCATCGCAACAGGCTCAACCGAGGGAGGGCAGACCACGCCCCCCTCGGCGTTCTACTCCGACCTTCAAGCGGTCGGGAAGGACTGCGGCATGACGTTCGCTCAGCCTCCGGCCTCTCTCGTTCGCGAGGGATGAATCAGGCGGCCCGATATGCCATCTCAACGTCGCCTCGGCCACCTTCGCTCAACGGGGCACCTTGGTCGCGGTCTTGCCCGGAGGGGTGGGGTGGGCTGCGTCAGGTGCGGGCGATGGTGATGGGGCGCTGGGTGTGCTGGGCGAGGGCGGTGAGGTCGTTGGGGTCGGTGGTGAGGATGACGGGGTCGTGGCAGGTGGAGGCCAACGCGGTGACGATGGCGTCAGTGGCGGTGATGGTGCCTGCGCGGCCGGTGGCGGTGCGCAGGCGGGCGGCTTCTCGTGCGTGGGGCTCGGTGATGTCGCGGACCTGGCAGGTGCGCAGGAGGCGGTTGGCGTGGTAGTCGCGGCGGTGGTCGCCGGTGAGGGACTCGGCGAGGACGGCGGCGGGGACCTGGGGTGGCCACAGGCTGCGGCGGCGTAGTTCCATGAGGCGGCCGCGCTGGCCGGCCAGGGCGCTGATCCCCCCGGCGTCCAGGATGAGCGTCATGCGCTGGCGGCGGCCGGGCCGCGGCTGGCGGGCAGGACGGCGTCGGCCCATTCCCGGGCGGCCCGGATCTCGTGCTGGGGGATGGGGCCGAGCTGGGTGTCCAGGTCGGCCAAGTAGGCGTCCAGTTCGCGGATCTTGGCCTGCCGGTCGATCTCGTCGGCCAGGCCCAGCGAGGCGATCCGGGAGATGTTCAGGCCTGCGGCCCGGGCCGCGTCGAGGAGCTCGTCGGGCACTGTGATGTTAACCCTTGCCATGCGCATAGTATACACATGAGGCGGGCTGGAATGCGGATCGCTGGCCATGCTGGCCGGCAGCCGGAGCTGGCTGAGCGCTCTCCAGTCCGAGGAGTCGGTGCAGGATGATAAATCGAAATCTTAGCCGGAGATTTTCTGCGCTGTACAGCAGCAAAGTACAGCAGCGCCCGCACGTCTGTTTGGATTCGGTCTCCGTGCGGAGTATCTCGCTGGCCCGCACTGCTGTTGCATGCGGCTGAGCAGCCGTGTGGCCAGCCGGAACGCCATGACCTTATTGAACCGCCCCGGTGAGCGTGCGCACCTTCGTTCCTGGGAAGGCTGGCACGACATGGCGAAGACGCAGAACTACAGCGAGGAGACCCGGCAGAAGGCGATCCGGCTGGTCCGCGAGCACGCCGGTGATTACCCGAGCGAGTACGCGGCGATCACGGCGGTGGCCGGGCGGCTGGGGATGACCGCGGAGACGCTGCGCAAGTGGATCCGCCAGGCCGAGGTGGACGGGGGGAAGGCGCCGGGGGTCACGACGGAGGAGGCCGCTCAGGTCCGTCAGCTGCGCCGGAAGGTGGCGGAGCTGGAGCGGACGATCGAGATCCTGTCGGCGGCGACGGGTTTCCTCGCGCGGGCGCACGACCCGCGACAGGGCTGATCTGCCAGTTCATCGACGCTTTCCGGCACCGGTTCGGGGTCGTGCCGATCTGCCGGGCCCTGTCAGGGCAGGGCCTGCCGATCGCCCCGGGGACCTACTGGGCCAGGAGACAGCGGCCGCCGTCACGGCGGGCGCTGCGCGACGCGGCAGTCACCAGGATGCTGGCCGCGATGTTCGAGCCGGGCCGGGACGGCCGCCGCGCGCCGGAGTCCCTCTACGGGGCGGTCAAGGCATGGGGCCACCTGCGGCGGCGGGGCGTGAGGGTGGCCAGGTGCACGGTGGAGCGGATCATGCGGGCCCACGGATGGCGCGGCAGTGCCCGCCAGGCGCGGAAGGTCGCCACCACGGTTCCCGATCCGGTGGCGGAGCGGTTCCCGGACCTGGTCAGGCGGCAGTTCCGGGCTGAGGCGCCGGGCAGGCTGCTGGTCGCGGACTTTACCTGCGTGCCGCTGGCGTCCGGCGGGTTCGCCTGCGTGGCGTTCGTGATCGACGCCTGCGCCGGCACGATCCGCGGCTGGGAATGCTCGCTGAGCAAGACCACGGCATTCATCGAGCGGGCGATCCGCCAGGCCGCCGGCCAGCTGGGCCGCCTCGGGCACCCGATCACCGGGCACGCGGTCCATCACTCCGACGCCGGGTCGCAGTACACCAGTGTCCGGTTCGCCGAGACCCTGATGCTCGCCGGGCTCGCCGGGTCGATCGGGACAGTCGGGGACGCCTACGACAACGCGCTCGCGGAGACCACCATCGGGCTGTACAAGTCCGAGTGCATCCGGGACGGGTCCCCGTTCCGGGACGGCCCGCTGGCCACGCTGGCCCAGGTGGAGAAGATCACCAGCGCCTGGGTGCACTGGTACAGCAACGACCGGCTCATGCACCGCACCGGGCTGCGGCCGCCCGCCGAGGCCGACGCACGGTACTGGGCAGATGCCACGCCTGGCACCGGGGCCGCCGGGCTTGACATGGGACCCTCGCGGGCGGCCACCCCCGGATTCAGAGGGCCAGGCCGG
>Ga0193728_1001673_pt1 | contig 11411 bp, 25 predicted proteins | sample U1c1metaG_FD_143037 | JGI IMG/M metagenome (GOLD analysis project Ga0193728, IMG submission 143037) | Soil microbial communities from a riparian zone of the East river system, Colorado, United States - U1c1 | ecosystem: Environmental > Terrestrial > Soil > Riparian zone | place: USA: East River...
ATGCACCTTGTGCAAGAGTTGGCGCATGGCAACCACACTCCCCCTGATCGGCAGCGCTGAGGCGTGCGAGCTGCTGGGCATCGACCGCAGCACGCTCAGCCGCCGAGTCGCCCGGGGCGAGATCACGCCGGCCCAGAAGATGCCCGGCGAGACCGGTCCCTTCCTTTTCCAGCGCGACGAGATCGAGCGCGTCCTCGCTGACCACGCCGGGCAGGCCGAGGCGGCGTCAGCGTGAGCACCGACCCGTACCAGAAGCGCGAGCGGAGCATCGCCGCGTCCGACTCCGGCACCATCGTGGAGCGCTGGGCCTACGGCCGCGAGCTCCTGGCCGACAGCAAGCGGACGACCCCGGCCGGGAACCTCCGCCACGGTTCTCTCGCGTACCTCATCGGCCGCGCCGCCCGGGCCGGCTGCAAGGTCGGCGAGCGCGAGATCCAGCGTCGGCTGCAAGCCGCCAAGACCTACAAGACGGAGGCTGAAATCCGTCAGGCGCTGACGGATTTCAGGACCTGGGGCGAGCTTCTGAACGCCGGGTTCCCGCCCGTCGATGCCCCCGCCGAAATCGGCCGGGCAGCGGCCGATTCCGATTCCGGCCCCGGCGAGCCCGAGGAGCACCCGGCCGGGCCGGGCGAGCAGATGTCCCTGTTCCCCGAGGAGCGGTTCGGCCGGCTGGCCACCCTCGCGGACCTCGCGAAGTACGACGCCGAGCAGATCCAGTACACGGCCAACATGGCCGCCCGCGACGAGAAAGCGGCACGCCTACCTCCAGCGCCTCGTCGACGCCGTGGGCGGCGACATGGCCGCGACCTGGGAGCAGGCCGAGCAGGCATTGGCGGCGTCGGCATGAGGGCCGCACCCCGGTGCTGGTGTCACGCCCAGTACGGGCTTGCCCAGCCGGCCGACGACAGGGACGGCCTGTGCAGCTCGTGCCGGAACCGGAGCCCGTCTGCATGCAAGAACGCCCACGAGAAGGCCGGAGGGGCAGACGCGCGCTGGCCCCCGGCGGCCGCCCAGGCCGCGCGCCGCGCCGTCGCCCCCTGACACCCGAAAGCGCCCGGCTGGTCACACAGCCGGGCGCTCCCGAGACGGACACCGCCCACCACGCTACCCCCGGAGACAGACAGTGGACATGGACACCACCACCCGCCCGGCCGCCGCGACGCTCGCGTGCGGCCACGACATCCTCACCACCCCCGCCCAGGAAGACGCCGGGCAGGCCTACCACTGCGGCCAGTTCCGCGGCATCACCCGGCTCCCCGGCGAGGCCGGCCCCGACACCGCGATGCTCGCCGCGCTCACGGGCCGGCAGGCCGACCTGCTGGGCGCGAAGTTCCGCGCCGCCTACGTCGGCGTCGCCGCCCTCAAGGACGGCGCCGGGTTCCGCACCCCGGAGTGGGACAGCCTCGACGCCCTGTGGGACGACCTCCACGGCCTGGCCTGCGACGCCAACGCGGCCGAGTACGCGGCCCACGAGCGCGAGGCGGGCCCGGCGCTCGTCGCCGACGCCCGGCGCCACAACCACCTCAAGAGCATCACCGACGCCGAGCGGCTCCTCGCCGCCGAGCGCACCGCCGCGGGCACGCCGTGACCGCCGACGCCCGCGAGGTCTACCGGCACTACGACGCCGGCCACGGCCGCGGCCAGGCCCTCGCCATCCGCCGCAACCTCGACGGCTGCCCGCCCCTCGCCATCATCGACTGCGACCCGGACGGCTCCGGCGAGACGGCGTTCGTGCCGCCGCACGAGGTGCCGAAGGCCGCCCGCGCCCTGTACGAGGCCGCCGGGCTGCCCGACCCCGGGCTGCCCGACATCCCCGACCCGGCACTCGTCGACACGCTCGCCAGCGACCTCCTCGCGGTCTGCGGCAGCGAAGCCCGCTTCGAGGCGCTCCGCCCCGAGGCGCGCGAGCTGATCAGCCGCGGCTGGGGCCGGGTGACCACATGACCCCCCCGATCCAGCCCGTCACCCTCGACGTGGCCGAGCTGACCGCGATCAAGACGTCGCTGACCGAGCGGGCGCACCGCCTCCGCACCGAGGCCCGGCGCCGTGACGGGCGCCTCGTGCAGCCCGATGCGCGCGTGCTGCGGGCCCAGGCCGGCCGCCTCGACGACATCGCCGCCCGCCTGTCGTTCGCCCGGCCAGGCGAGCCCATCCAGGTCGCGGACGCATGAGCGCGCCGAACGAGCCGGGCGCGCATAACCCCGGCTGCCAGACGCGGGTCCTGATGCTGGCGGCCGTCATCGCCGCCGCCATCGTGCTGGCCCGCACCGTCTGGGCCGCGTGGCGCGACGGGGAAGGCGCCGGGTCACCCGAGCACGCCGCCGCGATCACCGCCGCCGTCGCGCAGCTCCAGGCAGGTGCCCGGTGACCGACGAGCAGTTCGACGCCGAGGCCCTCGCCATCATCCGGCCGTCCTGGGAGGACCGGGACCGGTACGCCGACCCCGCCGACCAGGTCGCCGCCCTCCGCGCCCTCGCAGACCGGAGGGCGGCACGGTGACCGGGCCCCAGCACTACCGCGAGGCCGGGCGGCTCGTGAGCCTGGCCGCCGCGACGAGCCGCGAGCGGCCCGACTGGGCAGCCGAGTATCTCGCCGCCGCTCAGGTCAACGCCACGCTCGCGCTCGCCGCCGCCACCGCCCTTAGCCGGTTCGGCGACCTGCCAGCCTACGACTCCGATGCCTGGATGGCCGCAGCCGCCACGCCACGCCCCGCAGAAAGCAGCCCCGACCAGTGATCCCCGACTGGCACCACCCCTCAAACGAGCGGCTCGTCAGCCGCCCGCCAGTCCCCGCCACCGCGGCGGGGCCAACCCGAAGGACATCCATGATCCGCAGGATCCTCGCCGCCGGGCTCGCCGCCGGCGCCGCCGTCATCGGCCTGGCGCTCCCCGCCGGCGCCGCCGTCACCGCCGTCACCGCGACCGCGGACCTCGCCGGCTACCAGGTCGCCGGCAACGGCCTCCGCGCGTACAACGACGTGCGGGCCACCATCACCGAGGCACCCGGGTCCACCAGCAACGCCGCCGTGTACCTCCAGGAATCCGCGGGCACGGGCGGGTACACCGCCGAGCTGGCCCTGGTCCGCGGCACCCCCGCGTGCCCCGGCATGTACCAGCTGCTCGCCGGGACCGGCACCGCCGCCGCACCCGGGCCGCTGCCCGCCGCCGCCCTGTCCACGGCCGGCCTGGGCGGCACCGTCACCTGCGTCCCCGCCGGCCAGCCCTACTACCTGGAGGTCCACTACTCCACGTGGCTGCGGACGGCCGCGTTCGTCGCCGGGCGGAACGAGTTCGGCGACACGAACGTCCTCGGCCAGGCCGGCGTGGGGTTCCGTGAGTTCCGGGCGCCCGCGCTCGGCGCCCACTACACCAGCCTGCCGGTGCTGCCGTCGGTCGCCGCCCCGCAGGTCTCGCTGACCCGCGTCGGCCTGACCCTGCTGCTTGACCCGACCGCCCGCAGGGGCGGCACCAACGGGCGGATCGGCTTCGCCAGCCAGTCGCTGACCGAGGTCGTCGCCACCGCCACCGGCGGGCCGGTGACCGTGGCCAACCGGGCCTACCTGATCCCCTCCGGGTTCGGCGCCGGGTCCTCGTTCTCCGTCACCGCCGCGCCGTGAACGGCACGCAGGCGCCCACTCAGGGCATCGGGCAGGGCGACGAGATCGAGCACGACCTGATGCCCGGCTTCGTGATGCAGGTCCAGGATGCCCGCCGCATCGAGGGATCGGGCGACGACGAGCACTACCAGATCCTCGTCGGCGACGAGGATCGCGGCTGGACGCCGCAGAAGGCGCTGAAGTTCGCCGGCCAGCAGGCAGCTGCGGACCGGGACGGGCATGACGAGTTCGTCACCGCCCTCCTGGAGCACGCGCCCGGGGAATGGGATGACGACGCTGCCGCCGAGTCGATCGCCTTCGACTACGTCCGCCACCTGGAAGGCGAGGTTGACCGGCTCGGCGGCAGCCGACGGCCGGCCTGGGCAGCGGATGACGCCGGGCCGGCCGGAGGCGGGTCGTGACCGCCGCGCTGGTCACCCGCCGCCCGCACCGGCGGACCGACGGGTCCCGGCCCGACGTCACCGCCCGCGCCGGCCCCCGCACCACCGCCTGCTGCGACCGGTGCGCCCGCGACCGCCGCCGCCCCAGCGGGCGGATGGGCGGCGGCCTGGGCCTGTGCGAGAACTGCTACGCCAGCGACCGGCGCGCCCGGTGAGCGGCGGCAGCGGGACTGAGGTCACGGCCCGCGACATCGACACCGGCGAGCAGCAGGCCCGCGTGATGAAGGACGACTACAGCCTCATCACCGACGGGGACTGCTACGTGGCCCACATCGCCGCCTACCCGAAGTCCGGCACGCACGTCATCACGGTCAAGAACGTCGGCGGTGCCCGGTGAACGTCGCCGTGCGGGACGCCCGCGAGCCGGGCGGCGTCAGCACCCGCCGGGGCGCGCCGACCGGCGTGCCCGGCCTGGCCGTCGCCGCCGCCGCCACCGAGAGGCCCGGCACCTGGGTCGTGGTGCACGTCCGCTCCGGCCTCGTCCTCGCCGACTTCGGCGACCCTGAGGCCGCCCTCGCCGGGGCGCAGGCAGCCGCCGGGCTGGCCGACTGGACGGCGGCCGCCGCAGGCCTGCGCTACAGCCCGGGCCTGCGGGGCAGGCTCGCGGCCGCGCTGGCACCCGCAGGCGGGTCCTGGCGGGGCGCGCTCGCCCCCTCCGAGTCCCTCGCCGACCTGACGGAGGCACAGCCGTGAGCAACGTCAGCCGGGCAGTCACCCGCACCCGCCGCGCCGGCCACGCCCGCCGCGAGCCCGCGTCGCTGGCGCCCATGCTCCAGACCCTCGCGCTCGCCCGGCAGCACGCCCGGCAGCACCCCCCGTTCACCGTCACCCGCCGCGCCCCGAAGTCCAGGGCGCCGCGCGGCCACGGAATGGGCAGCATCGAGCGCGCTGCGCGCTACGAGGTCCGCGACGACGGCAACATCGCGGCCATCCTCACGGGCGCCCAGATCCGCCGCGTGTGGAAAAAAGCCCACCGGAACAGGGACGAGGAAGCGCTGCACGAATACCTCCTCCTCGGCGGCGCGCCGCCGAGGACGCCCGTCAGCAAGCCCGGCCAGAAAGGCGACGCCAGCGGCAAGGGCCAGGGCAAGGGCGGCCGCACCGACCCCGGCGGGCCCGTCAGCCCGCCCCCGCCGAAGGGAAAGCCATGACCCGCCACACCGAGTACCTGATCATCGCCCTGGCGCTCCTCGCCGCCGCCATCGCCATCGGCGTCACCGGCATCTTCCTCGACCGCCGGGAGCAGCCGAAGGCCCGGCCGGCCGGGCAGCACACCCGCCGCGGCCTGCGCCGCGCCGCCCGCGCCGCGCAGCGCTCCGAGGACGACCAGACCATCGCGTGGCTGGCCGGGCTGAAGCGCCGCGTCCCCGCCCTCGCCATCGGCCGGGCCCGCGTCGCCGGGCTCCTCGCCGTGCTGCCCGCCCAGCGCGCCGCCGCGCCCGCGTGCGCCATCTGCGGCGTCCGCCTCGACCGGGAACTGTGCGAGCACGGAGCCGCCGCGATCCGCGCTCGCGTGCAGGCCGCCCCCGACGCCGGGTGGATGACCGCGCCCGGCCCGTGGGACACCGACGAGGCCCGCGCCGAGCTGGTTCCCCTGCCGCCGGTGCCCGTCGACCTCGCCCGGCTCGCCGGGGAGTACGCCGGGCTGTTCGGCCCCGCCGGCCGGCACCCGCGCGCCGACGTGGCCAGCTGCGTTTTCTGCGGCCACATGGGGCCCGTCAAGGCCCGCCACGGCGGCGACCTCGTCTGCGCGGACGACACGGCCTGCCTCGCCCGGGGCGCCCGGCAGCTCCCCGCCGCCGAGCTCACCGTCGTCGACCTCACCGTCGTCGACCCGCCGCCCAACGCCCGCGCCGGGTACTGGCAGCCCCGCGCCGAGCTGCCCGCCCCGAAGCTCGCCGAGGAGCCCGAGCTGTGCACGGGCTGCGGGGCGGGCGACCACTGCGACGGCGGCGCCTCATTCTGCGAGTGCACCTGCGGCCTGCCCGCCGACTGGGCCGACCGCGCCGCGCTGGCCGTCCTCGACTTCGACCCGGCCGCCGACCCGCCCGGGTGGCGGCACCTCCGGTACCCGTGGTCGGACCAGGTCGTCGCCGACTTCGATCACCCCAAATCCCACGATGGCGGTCCGGGTCGCTCAGCGGACAGAGCACCAGCAGGGCCCGCTCTTCGGAGTGCGACTGGAGGCGCCGGTTCGAATCCGGCCCCGGCCGCCATCGTGCCAGCGCGCGCAGGGTCGAACCGTGGCTAGCGGCCTGGCTGGCGTGGACGTGAGTTCCTACAACGGCCTGCCCGGCCAGTGGAGGGCGGCCGCAGGGAACATCGCGTGGGCCGGGGTAAAAATGATCGAGCTGGGCGGCAACCGGTACGTCAACCCCGACGCCGCCGCCGACTGGGCCTATCTGAAGCAGCAGGGTCTCGGCCGCGTGGCGTACATGTTCGGGCACCCGTCGCAGGGCGCGGCTGCGTCGGCGGACCTGTTCGGCCAGGTGCTGGGCTCGCTCGGCCTCCGTGTCCGCGTGGGCCCGGGCCGTCATGGGCATCCTGCACGACGCCTACGGCCGGCCCCCGCTGCTCTACACCTACCGCAGCTTCGCCACCGCGGGGAACTGCGCCGGCCTGGCCGGGTACCCGCTGTGGATCTCCGACCCCGACCACCCCGCCGGCCACCCGCAGGTCCCCGCCCCGTGGAAGACCTGGGCGCTGCATCAGTACGGCATCAGCGGCGCGATCGACCGCGACTTCGCCGCGTTCCCGTCGCTGGCCGCGATGCGCGCCGCCCTCGGCCGCCCTGCACCAGCACCCCCTGCACCCCCTGCACCCGCAAAGGAGCCCGACATGATCCTCGTCCGCGTCGACCGCGCATCCGTCCCCCCCGGCACCCCGTGGCCCGGCGTGTTCCTCGTCACCCCCGGAGCGCCCCCGCACCACGTCACCGGCCCCGGCCCCGAGAACGGCATCGACAACGTGGCCGCCTACGTGTCCGCCGGGGTCAAGGGCCCGGTCGCCATCAGCTACGCCGAGTGGCTGGAATGGGCGCGATGAGCATCCCCCGCTACGAGTGGCGTGCCCGCGTGTACCCGATGGCGCAGCGCGCCATCGGCATCGCCGAAGCCGAGCACGGCCCGCCCGTGCCGACCTGCCCGTGCGGCCTGCCGCTCCCCGAGGTGCGGTCCCGGAACCCGCACGCCCGCTGCGAGACCTGCCGGCCCGGCCCGCTCCCCGGCGGGCCGGCATCCGTGCTGCACTTCCTGAACCTGGAGGACGAGCCCGCCTGCCACGTTGCCGGCGAGTACGAGGCGATCACCGACCCCCGCAAGGTGACCTGCCGGGCATGCCTGCGCACCACCGCCATCGCCGTCGAGCTGGCCGCCCGGATGGTGACCGCGTGACCTGGGCCACGGGTGACCGCGAGGCGGGCGCCGAGGCCCTCGCCGCCCGCCGCGAGGAACGCATCCAGGCCTACCTCGCCATCAACGGCCCCCACATGCCCGCCGCCCGGGCCGCGCTGCGGCTCGGCGTCACCCGCCGCACCATCATCCGCTACCGGCAGGACCTGAAGACCCGGGGGCAGCTGAAGCCATGATCATCATGTCACCCGGCCAGCTGTGGGTCATGGCCGCCGCGCTCGCCGCGGCCCTGGCCGCCGCCTGGAAGATCCTCCGCGGCGCCGGCCGCCGGCTGGCCCGCGAGTGGCGCAAGGCCGGCGCCACCATGGACGCCGCCGCGCCCGCGAGGCCGGCGCCCCGGCCGGCGCACGGCGTCATCATGCAGGTCCTCCCGTGCGGGTGCATCTTCTACCTCCTCAGGATCGACCGCGAGCGCTGCCCGCCGCACGCCGAGCGCGACGCCGAGCGGGACGAGATCAACCGCCTCGACCAGCAGATACGGAACATGCCTTGACCGCCGTCCCGTGGCTCGTCACCACGCCGCATGGACCGCTGCTCGTCGCGTCGTGGACCTGCCTCCACTGCCCGCAGGCCGGCGACGGACGCCCGGCCGAGCTGACCCGCGCCGGACGCGCGGCCGATCAGACCCGCGCAGAGGCCGCCATGCACGTCCGGCAATACGGCCATGAGGTCATATTCCGCCGCGGCACGGCCGAGCTGCTGCTGCCGCTCGCCACCGCCGCGCCCGCCCCGAAGGAGCTCACCGCACCGTGACCGCCACCACGTTCCGCCGCGCCTACGGCCGCGGCCATAGCTACACCCTCGACGGCGAGCCCAAGATCAAGGGCGTCACCACCATGATGAAAGGCCTCGGCGGCCCGCCCGAGTCCTACTTCACCAAGTTCACCGCCGGGCACGCCGTCGACAACTGGGACCGGCTCGCCGCCCTGCCGCCCTCCGCCCGGCTCGAGGAAATCGCCGGGGCGACCAAGACCCGGTTCTCCGCCGCCGCGGTACGCGGCACCGAGGTCCACCGCCTCGCCGAGCGCCTCGCCAAGGGCGAGGAAGTGAGCGTCCCCGACCACGTCCGCGGCCACGTCGAGGCCGCCGTCCAGTTCCTCGACGACTACGACGTGCAGACCACCTGCACGGAGGCCGCCCTGTTCTCCCGCAAGAACAAGCACGCCGGGTCGGCCGACGCGTTCGGCACGGCGCAGAAACCGCACGCGGCCGGGCGGACCAGCATCCTGTGGGACTGGAAAACCAACGCGTCCGGCCCGTGGGGGTCCGTCGCGTTCCAGTTCGCCGGGTACTCCTTCAGCGACTTCATGCTGTCGGGCGACGGCGGCAAGAACTCCGAGGAGGTCCCGCTGCCGCCCGTCGACGAGTGCTGGTGCGTGTGGCTGCGCGCCGACGGCTACGACGTCTACCCGATGCACGTCGACGAGTCCGTGTACCGGCAGCTGCTGTACATCGACCAGTGCCGGATGGCCGACGCGGACTGCATGAACTACAAGGGCGACGCGCTGCCGCACCCGGAGAGCGTGCGGAAGGTCCGGCTCGCCGACGTGCAGGAAGTGACCGCGTGACCGCCCGGCAGCCTCAGTGCGCGCTCGCGCCATCGGCCGAGCAGGCCGCCGCGTGCCAGCTGGCCGAGCGCGAAGCCGTCGAGGCCGAGACCACGGCGATGGCCACCGCCTTCCATGCTTTCCAGCCACTCGGCGAGGAAGCCCGCGAGCGCGCCCTCCGGTGGCTCGGTCAGGCCCTTGACCTCCGCCGCGCCTACGACAGAGAGCCCCCGTTCTGATGGGCGCCTACGAGATCCGGATGTCCGGCTGCCACGACGCCACGACGTTCGTCATGGACCTGACCGACGCCGAGGCCGCGTTCCTCGGGCGGGTCGCCGCCCGCGCCTTCCAGGCCAGCGCTTTCGAGTGCCAGCCCCGCATGACCATCGCACCCGCCCCCGCCGACACGAACGAGGTTCCCGCATGAGCTCAGACATGGAGGTCTACCGGCCGCCCGCCGAGCTGGCCGTCCCCGACCACCGCGACATCGACTCCTGGATCGGCGTCGTCTCCGACATCCTGAAGATCGCCAACGCCATCTACGACACCCCGTTCGTCCCCGACGGGCTCCGCGGCTCCCCCCCGGCGGTGGCCGCCGCGATGCTCGCCGGACGCGAGATGGGCCTCGGGATCATGACGAGCCTGGCCAACATCGACGTGATCAAGGGCAAGCCCACCCAGAAGGCCCTGCTGATGCGGGCCATGATCCAGTCCAGGGGCCACAAGTGGGCCGACGGCGACGTCTCCGACACCAGGGCCGTGGTCCGGGGCTGCCGCAAGGGCGAGACGGAATGGTCCGAGGTCGTGTTCACCGCCGACCAGGCGAGGAAAGCCGGGATCGACCTGGGGAAGTACCCGGCGGACAAGCTGTACGCCCGGGCCAGCTCGCGGCTGGCCCGCCGGAAGTTCGCCGACGTGATCATGGGCATGCCCTACACCGACGACGAGGCCGAGGACGGCGACGACGCGGCCGAGGCCGGCGGCGGCACCGCGGCGCCCGCCATCGAGGCGCCCAGGCCGGCCCAGCGGACCGCGCAGCGCCGCCAGCCAGCCCGCGGGGCGGCCGCCCCTACGCCTGCTGCGCCTGCGGCCGCTACGGACCGCACGGCCGCCCCTGCGACCGCCCAGGCTGCCCCGCCCGGTGACGGCCTCCCGCCGCTCCCCGGCGAGGACGACGACGCGGTCCCCCCTACCAGTCCCGCCGCGCCGGAACCCGGCTCGACGGGTTCACCCCGTACCGATGACCCGCCCGCCGCCACCGGCCAGGTCGGCATCATCGCCCGCCACTTCCTCCGCCTCGGCTTCGGCGACGACGAGCGCGACCAGCGCCTCGCCATCACCTCCGTCATCGCCGGAACCGACCCCATCGGCTCAACCAAGGAGCTGACCCAGTCGCAGGCCAAGACCGTCGCCGACACGCTGGCGCGGTGCAAGGACCGGGACCGGCTGATCGAGCTGCTCGCCAGCCAGGAAGCACGGTCCGCGCGGGAGATCCGGGAGGACGGCGATGGCGATGCCTGAGTGGGGACAGGTGCAGTTCGTCATCGTCGCGCACGACTACAGCAACCCCTACGGCGCCTACGGCCCGTTCAAGACCCGCGCCGACGCCGACAGCGCCGTCCCGGCGGTGCAGAAACTCCCCGGCATCTCCGACAGCGTGACCCTGGACGTCGTCCCGCTGGTCACGGTCGCCGAGCTGGCCAGGCTGCTGCCAGGCGCCCGTGCCTAGGCGCCCGGTCACCAGCCCCACCCAGCCCACCCCCTGCGAAGCATGCGAGGCCCCGATCTTCTTCGCCGCCGCCCCGTCCGGCAGCCCCATCCCCGTCGACGCGGCCGCCCGCGCCGACGGGGCCGCCGCCGTCCGCTGCGACGCCTCCGGGTCCTGGCGCGCCCGCATCCTCGGCGACCGCGCTCAGCTAGGCCCCGGCGAGAAAAAACACATGCCCCACTGGGTTACCTGCCCGCACGCCAGCGCGTTCCGCAAGCGCACCAAACCGCCGCAGCGCGCCCGCCCGGTCCGCGAGGCCGGCCAGCCAGCCCAGCCCGCCCTCTTCCCCGCCACGGAGACCACGCCATGAAGATCACCAAGCTCACCCCCGGGCAGCACGAGATGCTCGCCGCCGCCCGTGACGAATGGCTCGCTCACGGCCTGTCCACCGAGCCTGCCAGCCGCGTCCAGGCCGAGCAGGGCATCCGCGACGCCTACACCGCCGCCGGCCTGGATCCCCCCCGGTTCGTCATCTGGCTCGGATCACCCTGGGCCGGCGCCATTGGCCAGGCCGTAGCCCCGCTGATCGTGGCCCGGTATCTCCAGGTGGGCGCCCAGGTGGGCGCCCAGGTGTACGACCAGGTGGACGCCCAGGTGTACGACCAGGTGGACGACCAGGTGTACGACCAG
>Ga0193728_1001674_pt1 | contig 11405 bp, 11 predicted proteins | sample U1c1metaG_FD_143037 | JGI IMG/M metagenome (GOLD analysis project Ga0193728, IMG submission 143037) | Soil microbial communities from a riparian zone of the East river system, Colorado, United States - U1c1 | ecosystem: Environmental > Terrestrial > Soil > Riparian zone | place: USA: East River...
GAGCTCGTCGCGAAGAGGCCCCACTGGACCCCGGACTTGATCTGCAGGGATGGGTCTGCTGCGACGAGCTCCTCAAAACCAGTGATGTTGCCGCCGTTGTCCTCGCCGCCGCCCAGGTACCTCGGGAACGCGCGGTGCACGGCGCCGCGATCGACGAGAAGCTGTAACTGGCCGCGAGCTCTGGCCCGCTGCTCCGCGAGGCTTTCACCGGGAACGTTGTGGAGGGCGGGGTCCTTGGCCATCTCACGAGCGCTACGACGGATGTCCGCCCACGTACCCAGGAGCTGCTCGCCGAGGCTCGCGACATCGACAGATGCGGCGGAGCTGGTGCGCTCGAGTTGTGCTTCGACCTCGGCGTCGACACGCTCCGAATCGACACTGCCGGCGCGTGGTGCGCGGCTCACCTTTTCGCGTGGTGCGACGTCAACCATGGTTTCTCCCTTACGTACTGCTACGCGGCTACGGTAGGCATCCTCACCAGAATCGACGAATTGTTGAGCGGTGAGCTACAAAAGCGGCGGAAGCGTGCGCGGTTGTGGCTGTGCCAATCGCCAATCGCCTGAGCCAGTAGCGTTGTGAAATGCTCCCCCTCGTCGTGCTGATCGGGATGTCCAGCGCCCTGGTCTTCGGTTCGGCCGATTTCCTGGGCGGTCTGGCGTCCAAGCGAATCAGTCCCCTCCGCGTCACCGCCATCGCAGCGGCCGTCGGACTCGTCGTGCTGCTGGCGTTCTATCCGCTCCTCGGCGGCGTCTGGTCGATAAGTGCAGTGCTGTGGGGTGGACTCTCCGGGGTGAGCGGCGCCCTCGCAATCTCACTCCTCTATGCCTGTCTCGCGATCGGGCCGATGAGCATCCTGTCGCCCGTCACCGCGGTCGTCTCGGCAGTCGTCCCGGCCGCGGTCGGCATCTTCGTTCGGCACGATCACTTCGGTCTGCTCGGTTACGTAGCTATCGCCCTCGCTTTGGTTGCGGTCGTCTTCGTCGGGTTCGTGCGGGATGCCCGGGCCGTTCGACCGACGTTCCGGGGCCTCGCGATGGCCGTCGCGAGCGGGATCTTCATCGGTCTCTTCCTCGTGCTCATTGACCTGACTCCGAAGAATTCCGGGATTGTGCCCCTGATCGCCAATCGCGGTGTGAACGCGGTCATCATGATCACGACCGTCGGCATCCTCGGGCTCGTCGCGCGTCGACGCGGCACAGCTGCGACGACCGGTGGCTGGCGCCCCGGAATCCGCCTCGCCATCGCCTGTGGAATCGTGGATGCCGTCGCCAACTGCGGGCTCCTGCTCGGTATTCGGGTGGGAGATCTCACCGTCATCGCGGTGCTTACCGCGCTCTATCCCGCCGGGACGATCATCCTCGCGGCGATCGTGCTGCGGGAACGCATCGCGGTCGTTCAGTACGTCGGGCTGGCTCTCGCGATCACTTCGGGAGCCCTGCTCGCGATCGACTGAGCCGGGAGTATAGTTAACACACAACAACTAATTCCGGCGCTCGATGAAGACGCCTCAGATACCTGGAGGCCCTTTCCGTGGCTGAGAAAGCTGCCCGCAAGGGCGCATTTCACAAAGATCACCCTCGTTACAAGTGGATCGCGCTAAGCAACACCACACTCGGAATCCTGATGGCAACCATCAACGGTTCTATCGTGCTCATCTCGCTGCCCTCGATCTTCAAGGGCATCAAGATCAACCCGCTCGATCCCTCGAACACCAGCTACCTGCTGTGGATGCTGATGGGATACATCCTCGTCACCGCCGTGCTGGTCGTCAGCTTCGGGCGGCTCGGTGACATCTACGGTCGAGTCAAGATCTACAACCTCGGCTTCGTGATCTTCACGCTCGCCGCGGTCGCGCTGTCGCTCGATCCATTCACCGCGGGAAGCGGCGCGATGTGGCTCATCCTCTGGCGCGTGGTCCAAGCCGTCGGCGGCTCGATGCTGTTCGCCAACTCGACCGCCATCCTCACGGACGCCTTCCCGCCGGATCGTCGCGGCTTCGCGATCGGCCTGAACCAGGTCGCCGCCATTGCGGGAACCTTCCTCGGCCTGATCGTCGGTGGCATTCTCGCCTCGGTGGACTGGCACCTCGTGTTCGTCGTGAGCGTGCCGTTCGGCATCTTCGGTACCATCTGGGCGTACATCTCGCTGCACGAGACCAGCTCGCGCGATCCCGGCGGCAAGATCGACTGGCCTGGCAACATCATCTTCGGCGTTGGCCTGACGGCGCTTCTCGCGGGCATCACGTACGGCATCCAGCCCTATGGCGACAGCAGCCAGGGCTGGGGCAATCCGTGGGTGATCGGTTCCATCGTCGGCGGAATCGTTCTGCTCGTCTTCTTCGTGTTCCTCGAGTTGCGCATCAAACAGCCGATGTTCGACATGCACCTGTTCAAGATCCGCGCATTCGCCTGGGGGAACATTGCCGGCCTTGTGGCTTCCGTTGGTCGAGGTGGGCTGCAGTTCATGCTCATCATCTGGCTGCAGGGCATCTGGCTTCCGTTGCACGGCTACTCATACGAGAGCACCCCGTTCTGGGCCGGCATCTACCTGTTGCCCCTGACGGTCGGATTCCTGGTATCCGGCCCGGTGTCCGGATCCCTGTCCGACCGGTTCGGGCAGCGCACCTTCGCGACAACCGGGCTGCTGATCGTCGCGGCGAGCTTCATCGCTCTGCTGCTCATCCCCGTCAACTTCAACTACTGGGCGTTCGCGATCATCACGTTCCTGAACGGAATCGGGTCCGGCATGTTTGCGGCACCTAACCGAACATCGATCATGAACTCGGTCGCGGCAAGATCGCGAGGCGCCGCCTCCGGCATGACCGGTACCTTCCAGAACGCCGGCAACTCCCTGTCGATTGGAGTCTTCTTCTCCTTGATGATCGCGGGTCTGGCCTCCACACTGCCAAACGCCCTGTTCAAGGGACTGACCGCGCACGGTGTCAGCACTGCTGCCGCGACCCAGGCCGCGGCAACGCCGCCCGTTGGAAATCTGTTCGCGGCTTTCCTCGGGTACAACCCGATCGCGGCGCTCCTGAAGGGGGTCGGAGTGAACACTGCAAGTCTGCCGGCTGGCGACCTCTCCGCGCTCACCGGCAAGGCGTTCTTCCCGCAGCTCATCTCGGACCCGTTCCACGCTGGCCTGATCATCGTGTTTGTCACCGCGGCCATCCTCTCGGTTATCGGTGCGGCCGCCTCGATCGCGGCGGGCGGTAAGTACATGCACGTCGACACCGCGCGGGTGAAGACGGTGCCGCACGACGAGCCGGTCGACGCCGCGCTGAGTGACGTCTAAGCCTGGGATCGCCGTAGCAATGAATGAGGTCGTTCCGGAGTCGTTGCCTGCCCGGCTCGCTCTCGTTGTCGGAAGGCTCAATCGACGGCTGGCGCTCGCCCCCGGGGGGCTGAGCCATGGGCTGCTGACCGCTCTCGCGAGCGTTGCGAAGCAAGGTCCTCTGCGTCTCGCGGAACTAGCCCAGCTCGAGGGAATTTCGCCACCTGGGGCGACGAGGGTTGTCGCGGAACTCGAGTCCCGCGGGCTGGTGGCGCGCAGCATTGACCCGGATGACGGACGCGCGTTTCGCATTCAGGTCACGCCTGCCGGCAGCGACGCCATCCTCGTCGCGCGCGCCTCACGCGCCCAGATCGTGGCCGATCTGCTCGGATGCCTCGACCCCGAGGAGATCGCCACGATTGAAGCTGCGCTTCCTGCCCTCGAGCGGACTGTCGGCCTTTAGTCGCTACTTCTTTGCGTCGGCCTGCATCAGGCGGTTATGCAGCTCCGTGGTCAAACGGTGGATCTCCTTGGTGAGTTCGGTGTTGGTCAGGAGCTCCTTCTCCTGCGACACGAAGTCGTGATCCGCCTTCGCCTGCGCGAAGCTCGCCTGCCGGTTCTGGCCGATCATGACGAAGGTCGAGAGGAAGATCGCCTCGAGAGAGACGACAAGGGTCAGCGACGGCCAGGGGAACTTCTCGAAGAAGATCATCCAGACCGCGAAGATCACAATGTGGACGTAGACGAACCTCATCGATCCCGCGAACGCGGTGATCGCATCCGCGACTCGCAGCTGCACGCTCGCCGCCCGGCGCTCGGCCTCTTGAACGACGACGGGAGTGTGGTTCTCCTTGACGATGTGGGCGGGAAGGATCGAATGCTTCCGCTTGCTTGTGGTGGTGCTCGGTGCGCTGGTCATGGTGACTCCTTATGGTCAGATCCATGATGCTGTGCGCCGTGCATGTTGACGGGTCAGCACGGGCCGCGAGTCGTGTCGCAAACTACTCAACTATCGAGGTTTCCCATACTCAGGCGGCGGCGTCTTTAGATATAGATGCCGGGGTCGGTGTATTCGACGTCCGAACGCCGTCCGGTCGACCGCGGACGTGCGACGGCGGGGATACCCGTAAGTACCGAGTATGGCGGTGCATCGTGGACGACGACGGCCTGGGCACCCACGATCGAGTGGGCACCAATCGAAATGGGTCCGAGGAGGACCGCCCCGGTTCCGACGACGACATCGTCGCCGAGTGTCGGATGGCGTTTCTCGGTGCTCGAACTCCGGCCGCCGAGCGTGACGCCGTGGTAGAGCATGACATCGTCACCGATCCGTGCCGTCTCGCCGATGACGACACCCATTCCGTGGTCGATGAAGAAGCGTCGACCGATTCTCGCCCCCGGATGAATTTCGACGCCGGTCAGAAAGCGCACCAACTGCGAGTGGATGCGCGCGAGCAGCCTCAGCCGCATCCGCCACAGCAGGTGCGCCCACCGATAGCCCCAGATCGCGTGCAGGCCGGAGTAGGTCAGCCACACCTCGAAACCATTCCGCGCCGCGGGATCTCGAAGCTTCGCCGTCGCGATGTCTTCGCGGGTTCGCTCAAACCAGGCCATCGGAACGCCTAGTCGGCGAGGTCCTCATAGAGCACGGTTGAGAGGTAGCGCTCGCCGAAACTCGCGATGATGACGACGATTGTCTTGCCCGCGTTCTCGCTGCGCCTGGCGAGCTCGACAGCTGCGGTCACTGTCGCCCCGGATGAGATGCCGGCGAGGATGCCCTCCTCTGCCGCGAGGCGCCTGGCCATTGCCACCGACTGGGCAATGTTCACGTCGATGACCTCGTCATAGACCTCGCGGTCGAGAATCTCCGGGATGAAGTTCGCACCAATTCCCTGGATCTTGTGCGGGCCGGGGGCTCCGCCGTGGAGCAGGGGTGATTCTTCGGGCTCGACCGCCACGATTTTGATGCCGGGCTTCTGCTTCTTCAGGTAGTGCCCCACGCCGGTGAGAGTGCCACCCGTTCCCACGCCGGCTACGAAAATGTCGACCGCGCCGTCGGTGTCTTCCCAGATCTCGGGCCCCGTTGTAGCCTCGTGGATTGCCGGGTTGGCTGCGTTCGAAAACTGCCGCGCGAGAATCGCGCCGGGCGTGTTCGCCACGACTTCTTCCGCCCTCGCGAGGGCTCCTGTCATCCCCTCGGTGCCCGGCGTAAGGACGAGCTCGGCGCCATATGCGCGCAACAGCATCCGGCGTTCGCTGCTCATCGTCTCCGGCATCGTCAGGATCGCCTTGTAGCCGCGTGCGGCGGCCACCATCGCGAGCGCGATGCCGGTGTTGCCACTGGTCGACTCGACGATCGTCCCGCCCGGCTTCAACGCACCAGACGACTCCGCCGCATCGACGATGGAGACACCGATCCGGTCCTTGACGCTTGCAGACGGGTTATAGAACTCGAGCTTGGCCAGCACGGTGGCGGCGGCGCCATCCGTCACCTTGTTCAGACGAACCAGCGGCGTCTTCCCGAAAATCTCGGTGATGTCGTTGTAGATGTGAGCGGACATGCGCGTTCCCTTGTTCTGCGTGTACTCGGGAGGAATACCCGTGCACGAGCCTACGACTTGAACGTGGCCGACTCCGGAGTGTGACGACGGGAAAGTGGGGGTTGCGGCGTCACAGGGTGCGGTTAGCGTGGAGAGCGAGGTGACCACCGTCAACGACGAAGGGACGTGCAATGACAACACTCAAGGATCGGCCGAACACTGCGGTTCTCATCATTGATGTGCAGAACGGAGTCGTCGAGGGAACCTACGAGCGCGACACGGTTGTCGCGAAGATCGGAGGCCTGGTCGAAAAGGCGCGTGCCGAGCACGTGCCGGTCGTGTGGGTGCAGCACTCCGATGCTGGGCTCGCCCTCGAGAGCGACGAATGGCAGATCGTCCCGGAACTGGCTCCCGCCGCTGATGAACCGAAGGTACGCAAGAGCTACGGCGACTCCTTCGAAGACACCAATCTCGAAGATGTGTTGGCGACTTTGGCGATCGGGCGACTCGTCGTGGCGGGCGCGCAGACGGACGAGTGCATCCGCTCGACCCTGCACGGCGCAATCACCCGGGGCTACGACGCGACCCTGGTGAGCGATGCCCACACGACGGAGGATCAGTCGGAATGGGGAGCGCCCACCCCAGACCTTGTCATCGCACACACGAACCTGTACTGGAAGTACCACGAGGCGCCGGGGCGTACCGCCGGCACCGTCACCGCCGCCGACGTGAACTTCGCCAACCTGCAGCCCTCCTAGCGGGTTGCACTGTTGTGCGGGCGGGCGAATAGGAGCGTTCGCACGGTGAAGCGCTGGCGCAGCTCGTTCTCGCTGGTGAGCGTCTCGACCCTCAGGGTGGTGCTGCCGCGTTCGGGATTGGACCTGGACGCCGTGACCGACTCGACGGTGACCCGCACGTGAAGTCGATCGCCCGGACGGGTTGGCGTTGGCCAGGCGAGCTCCCCGCCCGCGCCGATCGTCCCGCCGGCGATATCGGGACCGCCCGTCACCAATAGCCGCATAGTGATCGCCGCCGTGTGCCAGCCGCTTGCCGAGGCCACCGAGAAGAAGCTGTCTTTCGCGGCCTCCGGGTCGAGGTGAAACGGTTGCGGGTCGAACTGGGTCGCGAACGCGATGATGTCGTCCGCCGAGATCGTCACCTCGTCCGAAACGAATTCACTGCCGACGACGACGTCTTCCAGATACAACACCATCCTCCATACCTTATTCAGGAGATGGTGAGACAGAAGTGACGGATGTCACCCGTATCGCTACAGGGACAACATCCGTCACTCCGACTCTGAAAAAGTTACAGGGCGGCGAGATCCTCGAGCAGGCTGTCGCCGGGAGCGGCGAAGTCGACCGACGCCGTGATCTCGGCGCGATCGAGCAGCTCGTCCATCCGGCGACGACGCGCCTTCGGAATCAGGGTGACCACGGTGCCCTTCTTGCCCGCGCGACCGGTACGGCCGGAGCGGTGGAGGTAGGTCTTGTACTCTTCCGGTGCGTCGGCCTGGATGACCAGCGTGATGTCATCAACATGGATGCCGCGGGCCGCCACATCCGTCGCCACGAGAACCTTGACCCGGCCGCTGGTGAGCAGCTGGAGGTTACGCGTCCGACGCGACTGGTTGAGGTCACCGTGCAGAGAGGTCGACGGGATGCCCGCGTCCTCGAGCAGGTCGGACAGCTCTTCCGCGAACGCACGCGTACGTGTAAAGACGAGCGTCTTTCCATCGCCCGACGCAAGCTCCTCGATGATGCGGCGCTTATCGCGCTGCTCGATGAGGAGAACGCGGTGATCGATCGTGGATGACGCCTGATCTTCTCCGGCAACCTCGTGAACCGTTGGGTCATTGAGGTATTCCTTGACGAGCGTCGCAACGCCCTTGTCGAGGGTTGCCGAGAAGAGGAGGCGCTGGCCGCCATCCTTCGTCTGGTCCAGGATGCGCTGCACCGGCTCGAGGAACCCGAGGTCGCACATGTGGTCGGCCTCGTCGAGCACCGTGATCGTGATCTCGCTGAGGTCGAGCTTGCCCTGCTCGATGAGGTCCTCGATGCGGCCGGGGGTTCCGACAATGATGTCGACGCCGCGCTGAAGAGCGCTGACCTGGCGGTACTGCGGAACTCCGCCGTAGATCTGCGTGGTGAACAGGCCGACGCTGCGGGCAATCGGCTGCACCGTGCGGTCGATCTGCAGAGCCAGCTCCCGAGTCGGAGCGAGGATGAGGGCGCGTGGCTTGCGTCCCATCTGGCGGTTCTTGCCGCCGTTGTTCTCCATCAGTCGTTCGACCAGCGGTGCGCCAAACGCAATCGTCTTGCCAGAGCCGGTCTTGCCGCGTCCGAGAACATCGCGGCCGGCCAGAACATCCGGAATCGTCGCGGCCTGGATTGGGAACGGCGCCTCGGCACCGAGAGCGGCGAGCTCACGCACGATGTTTCCGCCGAGACCGAGATCGGCGAAGGTCACGCCTTCGACGTCTTTGGCCTGGATGGCGTCGGCCTCGAGGCGCTCGAGAACGACGTCGTCACCCGGGGTGAACGCCTTGTGTTCGCGATTCGGATAGAAGTCGCTGTCGCGACGCTCGCTCCGTTCCGGACGATCGTTGAAGTCGCGACGCGGTGCCCGGTCGGCGCTGAAGTCACGACGAGCTGGTCGCTCTGAGTTGTAGGACGGGCGCTCCGTGCGAGCGGGACGATCGTTGTAACCGCTCCCTGAGCCCGTCGAAGGGCGTTCCGTGCGAGCGGGACGATCGTTATACGACGGGCGCTCAGTGCGCGCCGGACGGTCACCGTACGACGGACGTTCGGTCCGAGCAGGACGGTCGCTGTAACTGCTCCCCGAGCCCGTCGAAGGGCGCTCCGTGCGAGCCGGACGCTCGCCATACGAGGGACGCTCGGTGCGCGGCGCACGATCGTTGTAGGCGGGACGCTCGGTGCGCGGCGCACGATCGTTGTATGAAGGGCGTTCCGTTCGCGCCGGGCGGTCACCGTACGAGGGACGCTCAGTCCGAGCGGGACGATCGTTGTACGACGGACGCTCGGTACGGTCGCCATACGAAGGACGCTCAGTCCGAGCGGGACGATCGTTGTAACCGCTCCCCGAGCCTGTCGAAGGGCGCTCGGTACGATTCGAGCGATCGCCGTATGAAGGGCGCTCGGTCCGGTTCGGACGATCTCCATACGCGGGACGCTCGCCACGGGGCTGGTAGGCCGGCTTCTCGCGCGGCGTCCAATCGGGGCGACGGTCGGTTGACGCCGGGCGTCCACCGTCGGCGTCGCGTCCACGGAAAGGCTTCCGCTCTCCCGAAGCCGATGCACCGGTGGCCCGCTGGGCGCGATCGGTCGTGGTCCAGCGCTTCTTGGGCGCGACCGCGCCGTCGGCGGGACGGAAGCCGCGATGGCCAGCCGCCTTGCTCCCGGCCTTTCGGTCGGCCGGGGCAGAAGTGGATGCGCGCTTAGGCGCGGATTTATTGAACTGAGGCATGACTACTTTCAGATTTGTTTACTTCGTGCATGGCGCATTACTGCAATGCGGCGCACACGTTCAACAACTGAAATGAACAAGCACCACTAGAACTCGGGCGATCCCACCTAAGGGAACATCATTGACCGAGGCCGTCACATACATCGTGTGATTTCACCGGCGGATTCGCTGGCGATCCGGCCCGCAAGACTGACAAAACTCTGAGCGCTTACTGCGCCCTGTCTTGAGCCGACCTTGCTACGTTACTGCATTTTGCGAAATTCCACATAGTCTGTCCCCCATCATGTCGCAGAGACTCATCCGGCGAACCAGGGCTGGTGTGGCCATTGTCGCGCTCAGCATCGTCGGCCTTCTGATCGGTGGCTGCGCCGTCACGGCCACCACGCATGCCATCCAGCCCACCCGAAGGCCCCTGGTCCGGGTCGAGGTCGCCACGACTCCTGCGGTACACATTATCGACAACGTCCAATTCGGAGATGCGGATGGTGCACCCCTGCTTCTCGATCTGTGCGTTCCCGGAAAGACGGTCACACCCAGCGTGGCTCGCCGGCCCGCGATCATCCTCGTGCACGGCGGCAGCTGGACCCACGGCGACAAGTCGGAGTGGCTGGGGATCTGCAAGTGGCTTGCATCCGACGGCTTCGTTGCCGCATCGATCGGCTATCGACTGGCGCCAGCGCACGTCTTTCCCGCGGGCATCGATGATCTCGAGACCGCCGTGCGATGGCTGAAGTCTCCGGCCCAGGTTGCCGACTACGCCATCAACCCGGATCGGGTCGGGGCATTCGGTGGTTCGGCCGGTGGCAACCTGGTGTCCCTGCTCGGAGTGAGCGGAACCGGCCCAATCGACCAGGGTGACCGAGTGCAGGCGGTGGTCGAACTCAGCGGACCCATCGACCTCACCAGCACCGGACCGGAACAAACCGACTTCTATCCATACGAGCTGAGTTACCTGGGCTGCGCGTCGTACGCAGAGTGCCCGCAGGCCGTGGCCGCGTCGCCCATATTCCACGTCGCGTCCTCAGATCCGCCATTCTTCGTCGCGCAATCGACGAACGAGCTGATTCCCCTGGTCCAGTCTCAGACGTTCGTTGCCGCGCTTCGCAAGGTGGGCGTCCCGACCACTTTCATGACGAGACCGGGGGACCGTCACTCGGTCGCAATTCTCGATCCGGCCCTGCGGCAGAACATTGTGGATTTCTTCAAGTCGACGCTCGGCGATCCATCGCTCGTGACTCCGTAGCGATCGCCGCCGTGCTGACCATCTCGATCGAACCGCCGCGCCAGGACGACCTTCTCGAACTCATGCGCCAGGGTGACGACTTCACGCTTGGGCTGTATCCACCCGAGAGCAGCCACCTGCTCGGCGTCGAAGAGCTCGAGCGCCCGGAAGTCACCGTCTTCGCCGCGCGCGATGACGGAATGGCGCTCGGGATGGTCGCCCTGGTCGCGCGCGGCGATGGCTCCGCGGAGTTGAAACGGATGTTCGTCCTGCCACAGGCCCGGGGTCGCGGCATCGCGGCCGACCTCATCGGCGCCCTCGAGGACTTTGCGACGTCTCGCGACATCCGGATCGTCCAACTCGAGACCGGCCCGCTGCAATACGCGGCCATTCGGCTCTACGAGCGCAGCGGTTACCGCCTCATCCCCAATTTCGGCAAGTACGTCGGCGACAGCAACAGCGTCTGCTACGAGAAGGCGCTGGCCTAAGCGTCGATCGCCTGCGTTTCAGTTCTCTCTGCGGAGGCTGTATCCGCCGCGGCCGCACTGCGGTCTTCGCGCCGCTCCTTCGCGCCTTCGACGAGGTAGTAGAGCACGGGCAGAACCACCAGGGTGAGCAGCGTCGACGACACCAGACCGCCGATCACGACAATGGCGAGCGGCTGCGAGATGAAGCCGCCGTGACCGGAGAGCCCGAGCCCCAGTGGCAGCAGGGCGAAGATGGTCGCCAGCGCGGTCATGAGGATGGGTCGAAGTCGCCTGCTTGCACCGTGGATGATCGCCTCGCCGACCTTCATTCCCCGGAGCCGGTACTGGTTAATGAGGTCGACGAGCACGATCGCATTGGTCACCACAATGCCGACCAGCATGAGCACGCCGATGAGC
>Ga0193728_1001675_pt1 | contig 11405 bp, 8 predicted proteins | sample U1c1metaG_FD_143037 | JGI IMG/M metagenome (GOLD analysis project Ga0193728, IMG submission 143037) | Soil microbial communities from a riparian zone of the East river system, Colorado, United States - U1c1 | ecosystem: Environmental > Terrestrial > Soil > Riparian zone | place: USA: East River...
GGAAGTCGGGCTCGCTCGATCTGCGGCTCACGCTGGGCGACCTGTTCGGCTCGGGCTCGCGCGCGCTGACCCGCTACACCGGGACGCTGTTGACGGTGTTCGTCGTGCAGTCGCTCGTCGCGATCGTGACGATGGTCGCGTGCGCGGTCGTGCTCGCGCAGGCGTTCTCGCACCTGCCGATGTGGGACGACGCGGTCGACGGCGACCTGGTCGCGCTCGTGACCTGCCTCCGGTTCGCGCGCGCGAACCTGGTCGCGTGCTCGGGCATCGTGTTCGGCGCGCTGCTCCTGTGGCAGCTCGCGTCGTGGTTCCTCGTCGGCGGCGTCTACGGCGTGCTCGCGCAGCGGCCCGAGGGTCGCGCCGAGACCGCGCGCTGCTTCGGTGCGAGCGGCACCTCGACGTACCTCGCGTACGCGCGGCTCGCGCTGTGCACGATCCCGGGCTACGTGATCGTGCTGTTCGTGTTCGCGACGTGCACCAGCGCGGTTGGAGCGCGGATCGAGCACGCGCTCACCGTCGGCGACCTCGTGATGCCGGTCATCGTGTCGGTGGTGCCGGCGCTCGTGATCCTGCACGTGCTGTGGACGGTCAGCGACTACGCGCGCGTCGAGCTGACGCTGCGCCACGACTCGCACGACCCGAGCTCGCTGATGACGTATCTGCGCTCGTTCGCGTTCGTGCTGCGCCGCCCGCTCACGTTGATCCACGCGTCGCTCGGCTGGCTCGGCTTCGCCGCGATCACCGTCGGCTACGTCTACCTCGCGGCCGGCCATCCGATGTACGGCGCCGAGGGCGCGGTGACGCTGTTCGTGATTCGCTCGGGAGTGTCACTCGCGCGGATGGCGCTGCGCTTTGCCGTCCTCGCCGGCCAGGTCGACCTCGGCGGCTCGCGGCCGCCACCGCCTCGTCGCGTCGAGATCAAGACCGACGCGAAGCCGCAATAACGTAAATGGCGTAGATTGGCGCTCGATGCGCCTCTTAGTCGTCGCTGCGCTCGTCGCAGCGTGCTCGCACCCGTCGTCCACCACCGCACCGACCAGCGGCAGCTGGAAAGGTCCGGACTCGCTCGCGCACGTCCCGGCCGATACGCCCTACGTGTTCGCGTTGCTCGAGCCGCCCAGCGAGGCCGTGCGCAAGAAGATGCCCGGCAACATGGACGTGATCGTGCTCCCGGCGCTCAAGGAGGCCGCGTCGGTGCCGCTCGACAAGCGCCTCGGCCTCGAACCGCCCAAGCGCGCGTTGCTCGGCATCATGGATGCGATGCGCGGGACCGATCCGACGCTGTGGTGGGAGAACCTCGGCTTCGCGAAGAACGGCCACTGGGTGCTCTACGGGCTCGGCGTCTGGCCGGTGCTGCGCGTCGAGGTCGGCGATGCGAACAAGCTGCGCGCGATCCTCGCGGAGGCGGCCAAGACGCTCGCGATGCCGGAGCTCCAGGAGAAGGAAGCGAACGGCGTGGCCTATTGGGTCGCGAGCAAGTTCGGGATGTCGGCGATCGTGGCGGTGACCGATCACGAGGTGGTCGCCGCGGTGCTGCCGTCCCAGTCGCTCGCGACGACCGTGCCGATCGTGCTCGGCGGCAAGCCCCTCGAGCACAACCTGCGCGACTCGGGCGAGGTCGCGGATCTGATGGCGCGCTATCACTTCGTGCCCGCGACGATCGGCGTGCTCGATACGCGGCGCGTGATCGCGGCGCTCGAGCGGCGCGATGATCTGGCGACGACCTCGGTGTTCACCGCGCCGGCGTGCCACGCCGACTACGAGCGGATGGCCGCCGCCGTGCCGCGGATCGTGATCGGCTACCGCCAGCTCGACGCGCTCGGCTTCATGGCGACGCTCGCGTTCGAGACCTCGCCGGAGGTCGCGAAGCAGCTCGCGTCGCTGCGCACCGCGATGCCGGCGGCGCCCGAACCCGCGCATGCGATGCTGTCGTTCGTCGTCGCGGCGGATGTCGATGCCGGTGTGGCGGTCTTGCGCGGCTGGCTGCAGGGCATCGCCGATCGTCCGTTCCAGTGCGAGCAGCTCGCGATCGCGAAGATGATCGTCGGCGGCGCGCTCGAGGAAACCAAGAACCTCATCCCCGCCGAGCTCAAGGGCCTGCACGGCGGCGAGCTCGTCGTCGAGGACGCGAACGAGTCACCGCCGGGAGGCGCAGGGTACATGCTGGTCGCGGGCGACCAGATCGCGATCGCGCTCGGCCAGGCACTGCAGAAGGTCCCCGGCCTCGGCGGCCTCTCGATCGCCCCCGATGGTCAGCCGCTCGAGCTCCCGATCGGCATGCTCGGCATGCCCGGGCTGGCGTCGGCTCACCTCGCGATGCACACCAGCCGCGCGGCACTCGCGATCGGGCCACGCAGCAAGACCGAGGTCACCGCGGCGCTCGCGGCGCCGAACGCTCCGCGCAGCCCGCTCGCGACGTTCAACTGGGACATCGCGAAGTTCATGCGTCAGGTGCCGTCGCTGATGAAGGAAGACAACCGCAACAACCTCGCCTCGATCGCGACAATGACGAGCACGCTCGATGTCCGCGACGACGCGATCGCGGTCGACATCGGCGGCACCTGGGTCAAGTAAGCACGCCGGGATTGCAGATCGCCGCAGGGTCGAGCGTTTGCTTGACCGCGGCGAGCGCGGCACCGAACAGCGCCGGGCGTTCGCGGCGATACCACGGCAGGTGCGTGCGGCCGACCGCGTGATGGTGCGTGATCGTGCCGCCCGCGCCGTGCACCGCCTCGGAGGCGACCTGCTTGAGCACGCGCCACTGCGCGAGCTCGCCGCCGAGCGCGAGCGGCGCGATGAACGTGTAGTACGGGGCCGGTCCGTCGGGATAGACGTGCGTGAACCGGCACGCGATCACGCCGGCCCCGGCGGCACGGAGGTCTTGCTCGACGCGTGCGTGCAGCGCCGGAAACTGCGTCCACGTGCACGCGGTCTCGAACGTATCGGCGAGCATGCCGGTCGACAGCAGCGCGGACTGCAGATACGGCGCCGCGAAGAACGCTTGCTTCCACGCGCCAGCTTCTCCCTCGCCGGATTTTTCACTCGGGCCCGCGACGACGGTGCCGCCGTGATCGCGGGCGAGCTCGAGCGCGCGTGCGAGCCACGCGGTGAGCGGATGATCCGCGCTCTCGAACCCGAGCAACAGCACGGCCGTGCCGTCGAAGCGCACGCGGTGCAGGCGCGCCTCGTCGGGATCGAGCAGCCGCGCGTTCGCCGGCTGCAGCCCCGACTGAGCGAGCGCGCGAGCCGCCGCGACGCCTTGCTCGAACCGCGCGAACGCGACGCTCGCCGACGCGCGAAACGTCGGCCGCGGCACGACGCGCATCCATGCCTCCGTGATCACGCCGAGCGCACCTTCGCTGCCGAGCACGAGCCGCAGCGGTTCCGGACCGGCCCCCGACGCGGGGTGGCCGTGGGTCGCGAGCGTGCCGCGCGGCGTGACGAGCTCGAGCGCGTGACAGTGATCGTCGATGTGCGTCGGGCCGGTCGCGTAGTGGCCGCCCGCGCGCGTCGCGAGCCAGCCGCCGAGCGTCGAGAACTCGAACGACTGCGGGAAGTGGCGCAGCGTGAAGCCGTGCGGCGCGAGCTCGTCTTCGAGGCGCGGCCCGAACGTCCCCGCGCCGATCCGCGCGAGCCGGCTCGTCGCATCGAGCTCGCGCACACCGGCGAGCGCCACGAGATCGAGCGAGACCACCGCCTCGCGCTCGGCGCGCGCGAGCTCCGCGTCGACGCCGCCGACGACCGAGGTCCCGCCGCCGAACGGCACCACGCTCCAGCCGCGCTGCTCGCAGACCTCGAGCACCCGCGCGACCTCCGCGGCGTCACGCGGCCGCGCGACGAGATCCGGTGCGTGTGCGAAGTCGCCCGCGAAACCCACGACCAGATCCGGAAACGCGCGGCCGCGGGTATGAGCGGCGCGGTCGCGCAGATCTTGCGCCGCGAAGTCCGCGAGCGCCTCGGGGATCGCGACGCGCGGTGCCGGCACGCTCGGCTCGCCCGGCAGGTCGCGCAGCGCCGGGGTCGCCGTTGGCACCAGCACGCGCGCGAGCTCGCCGAGCCCTTTGCGCGCCGCCGCGTCGGGGAACTTGTCCTGCCAACCCCACGCCCACAAGCTGCGTACGCGTCCGGTCACGTTACGTATCCTGGTGTATCGTGCGCTGCATGTCGACCTTGCCCACGCTCGCGCAGTTGTTGAAGGACAGCAACCTCGCTGAAAAGGCGCACGAGGTCGACAAGAACCTGGTTCGGTTGCAGTGGGGCTCGGCGTTCGTGCTCGTCGGCATCTCGGGCTCGGCGATCGTCGCGATCGCGCCGCTGTTTCGCCAGCCGCCGAACGACAAGATGTCGCTGTTCCTGCGCAAGCTGCTCGAGCACAACGCGTACATGGGCGGGATGGCGTCGTTCGCGATCCAACCCGACGGCTGGGTCATCCTCCACGCCGGTCGCGCGCTCAAGGGCATGGACGCGAACGAGTTCGCGACGATGGTCGCCGGCGTCGGCCGGTTCGCCGATCAGTTCGACGACACGCTGATCGCCGAGTTCTACGCGCAGCAGCCCGAAGCGACGAACCAAGCGCCGCTCGAGTAGTCAGAACGCGGTCGGAAGCTGTGCCGCCGGCAGCGGTCGCAGCACCAGGTACTCGATCGTCGACCCGTAGCGGTCGCCGTCCTCGTCCGTGTGGACATAGCTCGTGGCGACCGACACCGCCGTGCCGCCGAGCTCGCACGCGCGCGGCCGGATCAACGCGAGGTTGTCGTGCGTCGTCGGATCCTGCAGCGCGCGGTCGTAGAGCACGACGTAGCCGAGCAACTGCCAGGTGGCGCCGGTGCCCCCCTGCAGAAGCTCCAGCGAGCACGTCGGTGCACGCGCGGGCGCGTAGACCAACTGCGTGTGGCTGATGAGCTGCGCTTCGCCGCAGCCTGCGAGCACGATCACCGCTAGCGCAAGCTTCATGACGCCAGTGTGGGTCGCGACCATGTCGCGGATGTTGCCCGTTCACTGCGGACGGTTAACGCGCCTACGGCTCGGGCGGCGGATCCGCTTCACCGCCGGACTGGCCGGTCTGGCTCGGCGGTGGCAGCGCGGGTGGGCCGACCTGGATGTCGACGTCGACATCGTGATCGGTGAGCACCTTCTTCGCGCCGACTTGCTGCGCGGGATCGAGGATGGCGAACGCGCGCTCGAGCGCGTCCTTGACGTCGGCGGTGCGCTCGTCGCTGAGCTTGCCGGCCGCGGCCGCGTTCGACGGTGCGCCCGAGCCAGAGCCAGCTCCGCCGCGTTTGTGATGACCGCCGCTGGTGCCGCCGGCCGGGCCGCCCATCCCGCCGCCGCCCATGCCACCGTGGCGCCCGCCGCCGTGGCGCCCGCCCGACGGTGCCGGGTTCGCGGCTTCCTCGGCCGGCTTGTTTGCGGCGCGGGTCTGCGAGTCGATCACCTCGAGCCGGGCCGCGAGGCTGGTGTCGATCTCGCGCAGCTTCGCGACCTGATCGTCGCGGAGCTTCAGCTCGCCCGCGCCGTCGATCAGAAACCCGATCGGCGTGCCCGAGGCGGGAGGCAGCGGCGGCTTGTCGCTCGGATCCGCGGGCGCGGCCGGAGCCGGATCGTGGTGACAGGCCGCACCCGAAAGGCCGGCGAGCAGGAGGATCGCGAGTAGACGACGCACCGCGGGACGATGCACCGAGTTGGTGTCCCGCGTATTGCTGGCGCGTTGCAGAGTGTTGCTGGCGCCGAGGCGAAACGCCGTGTTTCGGGGCGGCCGGGGGCGGAACGCTACAGCTTCACACGATCGAACTCGACGAGCGAGCACAGCTCGTCGAAGCGCTGCTGGATCCGCGCGGAGGTCAGGTCGCGCAGGCCGTCGACCGAGAACTTCTCGACGGCGAAGCTCCCCATCACGCTGCCCATGATCATCGCGGTGCGGATCGTCTTGGGCGACAGGTCGCCCGCGTACGCGAGGTAGCCCATCAGGCCACCGGCGAACGAATCGCCGGCGCCGGTCGGATCCTTGACCTCGGACAGCGGCATCGCGGGCGCGGCGAACGCACCGTCGTGGTGGAACAACAGCGCGCCCGCATCACCGCGCTTGATGATCACCGAGGTCGGGCCCATCGCCATGATCTTCGTCGCGGCGGTGCGCAGGTTGTGCTCGTTCGCGAGCTGGCGCGCCTCCTCGTCGTTGACCATCAGCGTGTGGACCTTCGCGAGCACGGCCTCGAGCTCCTTGCGCTTGATGTCGATCCACAGGTTCATCGTGTCGAGCGCGACCAGCGCGGGTGCGCGGACCTGCTTCAACACGTCGAGCTGGAGCGGCGGGTCGATGTTGCCGAGCAGCACGAGCTGCGCGTCGCGATGCTTCTCGGGAACCTTCGGCGCGAAGTCGGCGAACACGCCGAGCCGGGTGTCGAGCGTCTCGCGGGTCGCGAGGTCGGGCGCGTACTTGCCGACCCAGTGGAACGTCTCGCCGTGCTTGCGCTCGACGCCGGAGACATCGACTCCAAGCGCGACGAGCTCGTCGAGGTACTTCTGCTCGAAGTCGTCGCCGACGACGCCGACGACGGAGACCTTGTTCGTGAAGTACGCCGCCGCGCGCGCGATGAACGAGGCGGAGCCGCCGAGCAAGTTCTTGTGGAACCCGAACGGGCCGTCGATATCGTCGTACGCGACGGAGCCGACGACGAGCAAGGAGCGATGGGCGCTGCGCTGGTGCATGAGTCCCGGTGAGGTACCATTGCCGAGCGGTGGCGATCAACGACAGCGGCGATGACCCGGCCCCCCCGGTGGACGAGCTGATCGCGGAGGGCCGTCACGCCGATGCCGCGGCCCAGGCCCTCGCCGCCGGCCAGCCCGCGCGCGCGGCCGATCTCTACGAAAAGTTGTGGGACTTTCGCTCGGCGCTCGCCGCGGCGCGGGCGGCGGGCGACCTGCCGCGCGCGTTGCGCTACGCGCTCGAGGTCCACGACGACGCGGTCGCGGCGGAGCTGCTCGCGGCGCTCGGTACGACCGAAGACGGTTCGCGCGCGGCGCTCGACATGCTGGTCCGGATGCGCCACCACGGCGAGGCCGCACCGATCGCGGAGCGGCTCGGCGAGACCGTGAAGGCGATCGATCTGTACACCCGCGCGCGCAAGGATCTCGATGCCGCCCGCCTGCTCGAGGGGCTCGGCCGCGACCGCGATGCCGGCCGGTTGATCGAGCGCGCGCTCGATCTCGCGGCGGAAGCCGAGCGGGCGCCGCTCCAGCTCGCGCTCGGCCGCATCCTCGCGCGCCGCGGCGCGTACCCCGAGGCGACGCGCCTTCTGCAAGACGCCCGCAAGCTGCCGGCGCTGCGCGACGAAGCGCAACGCCACCTGATCGCGACGCTCGCCGCGATGGGCCTGCGCGACGGTGCGCGCGATGCGCTGCTCGAGTTGCGCGGGCACGATCCGGCGATCACCGCGGATCTCGACATCTACCTGCGCGAGTGGCGCGACCAGACCGCCGAGCGCAAGACCAGCCGCGACCGCGAGGTGATCGCGGGGCGCTACCGGCTCGAGAGGCTGCTCGGCGCCGGCGCGTCGGGGCGCGTGTTCCTCGCGATCGACGAGGTCGCCGGCCGCTCGGTCGCGCTCAAGATGTTCTTCGCGTCGAGCGCGCGCGGCGGCGCGGCGTACGAGCGGTTCGTGCGCGAGGCGCGGCTCGCCTCGACGCTGCGCCATCCCTCGCTCGTCGAGGTCTACGACGTCTCGGTCGAGCGCGGCTTCCTCGTCATGGAGTACCTGCCCGGTGGCTCGCTCGCGCAGCGGCTCGGCGCGGGCGAGCGGCTGGTGCCGCTCCAGATCCGGCGCATGGCGCTCGACATCATCGGTGGGCTCGAGGCCGCGCATCACCGTGGCGTCGTGCATCGCGACGTCAAACCCGCGAACGTATTCTTCGACGCGCGCGGCACCGCGAAGCTCGGCGACTTCGGCGTCGCGCACCTCGTCGACCTCGGTCAGACCCAGACCGGCGGCCTGATCGGCACGCTCGCGTACATGTCGCCCGAGCAGATCACCGGCGCGCCGATCTCGATCGCCGCGGATCTGTACGCGCTCGGCGTCACGCTGTTCGAGGCACTCGCGAACCGGCTGCCGTTCCTCGGCCCCGACTTCGTCGCGCAGCACCTCGGCGAGGACGCGCCGGCGATCTCGACCGTCAGCGACCTCGATCCCGCGTGGGATCCGATCCTCGAGGGCCTGTTGATCAAGAACCCGCGCGAGCGCACCCAGACGCTCGGCGATCTGCGCCGCGAGCTCGAAGCGCTCGAGCTCGGCGGTCGCCCACAGATCGGGCCGCGCACGAAGCGCGCGAGCGGGTCGCACTCGATCGTCGCGCTCGCCCAGGCCGACGCCGACGACGTGCCGCGCTACGCGTACGAGACGCCGGTCGGCGCGACCGCGGTCAGCCAGCTCGCGCGCGCGGTCGACACGGTGCTCGATCGCTCGGTCGTGATCGAGCGGTTCGAGAGCGGCGACGAAGCGACGAGTGCCCTCGAGCACGCGCGCGTGCTCGGACGCGCGCAATCGCCGTTCGTGCAGCGCGCGCTCGGCTTCGATCGCGGCACGCGCACGGCGGTGTTCGAAGCCTCGACCGGCGCCGCGATCGCCGAGGCCGTCCCGCAGCTCCCACCCGCCGAGCTCGTCCGGCTGCTCAAGCGACTGGCGCGTGCCGCCGAGGCGATCCACGAGGTCGGCGGCAGTCACGGCGCGATCACCGCAGCGACCGTCGTGGTCGACGAGAACACGGTGCCGACGCTGCTGTGCGCCGGGCTCGGCGTCGTCCCGGAAGCGCGTCCCGCCGACGACGTCGCGGCGATCATCAAGGTGTTCGCCGGCATCGTCGGCTCCGAGCCGACGTTCGTGGCGGTGTGCGAGCGGCTGTGTCGCGAGGTCGGGGCGAAGCCGCCCGGGTTCGTGCCGCCGGTCGACGGCTCGTCGCTGTACACCGCCGCCGACGCGCTCGACATCGCGGTGCTCGGCGCGCTCGGCGCGCGCTGAATCGACCCGAGTCAGCGGTGCTGGGGCGGCGGCGGCGAGGGGTCATGTGCAGCGCCGAGGCGTTCGCCCATCAGGATCACGATCCAGATCGCGCCTTCGCCGATCTCGGGATGCGTGCCCTGCGCGATGCCGATGCCGATGTCGTCGGGCTTGTAGTCACCGACGAGCTGCTTGCCGTCGAGCGAGTCGAGCTCCGACACCGCCGTGATCACGCTGCCGACCCGCGCGTACTGGTTGCCGAGCGCGTCGAGCTGGTGGCGCGCCGCCGGCCATAACGAATCGCGCGCCTTGCCCGCGGCGAGCCCGTCGGCGAGCTGCTGCGCGGTCGTGGACAGCTTCGGGTTGATCTTGACGGCGCGCACGGTGGCGAGCTGCTTCTCGACGAGCGCGGCCGCCTGCACCGCATCGACCTTCGGCGGGATGCGGATGAACACCTGGGTCACGAACAGCTCGCGCCGTCCGCTGACGTCATCACCGAGCACGATCGCGATGCCGACGTGGGTCGCAGTCGGCGACATCAGATTCGCGCGGTGGCCGGGGCTGTTCATCAGGCCCGCGTGCGCCTCGCCGACCCCGTACGCGCGCGCGACGTTCTCGAGCACGACGGCGGTCTTGATCCCGGCGGCGCGCACGCGATCCGCGGCCGAGCCGGTCGTCGGCGACACGTGCGCGACGATCTTGGTGCGCCGCATCTCCTCGGAGTGGCCCTCCGCGACCTTCGCGACGCGTTCGTCCCAGACCAGCGGTTGCAGCCCGGCCGCCTGGCGATCGCGGTCGAGCAGCGCGAGCAGACGGTGGCTCGCCTCGGCCGGATCGATCACGCCGCCGTCGTCGCGGGTCGGCTCGACCGTGAGCGCGAGCGGCGGATCCGTGCCGCAGTACACCGGGAAGTTCGCGAGCACCGTCGAGCCCGACACGTCGCTCGCGGTGATCTCGATCTGCTGGCGGCCGCTGTGCTTGCCGCACGTGACGGTGCTCTTGAACGCACCCGAGTGACCTTGATCGAGCGCGAGCCGCTCGGTCGTGCCGTCGTCGCGCGTCACGAACACCTCGGGCTCGTGGTAGCGAATGTCGACGATCGCGTCGAGCTTGAACGAGCCGCCCGCGGGCACGGTGCGTGGGATGGGCGAGGTCGTCACGCCGGAGCCCTGCAGCGCGAACACGATCGCGCCGGTGCCGTCGGGCTTGCGCTTGACCGCACCGATGCCGACCCGCGCGGTCGCACCGTCGCCGAGGATCTCCGCGAGCCGCGGCTTCAGTTGTTCGACGATCGGGTCGGGCGCGTCGACGTCGCCCCACACGACGAGCAGGTGCGGCGACGGCTCGATGATGCCGTTGCGCTGGAGCGCGAACTCGACGAGCGAATAGCCGACGACGCCCTCCTCCGGAACGATCTGCGCGAGCTCGGCGCAGGCGCGAAATAGCCGCGCGTCCGCGGCCGGGGTCGGAACGTGAGCCTGCGCCGCGGCCGTGCTCACCGCCGCGAGCACCGCATCGCCGAGCGGCGTGTGCGGCGGCGCCTGCAGCGGGTCGTTGTAACGAGACGCGGGCTCGGCCGCAGGCGCGAACGTCACGGGCCCGACGGGCGTCGGCGGGCCGGTCTTGCGCCAGCTCGGCTGCGAGCCGATCTGCTGTGGCGGCCCCGCGCAACACGCGAGGACGAGAAGCGCGATCAGCCAGCGCACACTAAAAGCGTATCACTACTTCGCCGCGCTGCCGGCGTTGCGCTTGATCGTCGGATCGACGTGCGGCGCGGGCGGCGCGGGCGGCGGCGCCAGCGGCACCCGCACGGAGGGCACCATCGGGGTCGCCGGCGGTACGGTCGCTTGCGCGGGCGGCCCCAGCGGCGGCGGTGTAACGCCTGGCGGAGCGGTTGCCGCGTCGGGCTTCGCTACGATCGACCCGGCTTGATCTGCGAACACGACGGTCATCATCCGATCCATCGCGTGGAAGTCGCTCACCGTGATCCGGTTCCAGCTCGACGCGCCGCCCTCTGCCTGCTGAGTGCCGCCGGTGCGCTGGTTCGTGCGGATGATGTTCATCCGCCAGCGATCGCCGACGTGCGGCGGCAGGTTGACGCGCATCGTGTCGTCCTTGCCCTTCACCGCCTGCCACGGGATCGCGATCTCGACGTCCCAGCCTTGATCGGTATCGCCGGGCGCGACCGTGCCGCGCAGCTTCACCGCGGTCTGCATGTTCGACTCGTAGCTCATGTCTGCGAGGTTTTCCTGCGCGCGGGTCTGCGGGTACCACTTGTCGAACGTCACGTTCGCGGGGCTGACCTGGAGCTCGACGTAACCGCGGCGGTTGCTGTCGGCGTCGATGAAGATCTCGATCGCGTCGGCCTTGTAGAGATCCTCGTCGTGCTTGGTGTACGGGCTGACGATGTCGGTG
>Ga0193728_1001676_pt1 | contig 11401 bp, 13 predicted proteins | sample U1c1metaG_FD_143037 | JGI IMG/M metagenome (GOLD analysis project Ga0193728, IMG submission 143037) | Soil microbial communities from a riparian zone of the East river system, Colorado, United States - U1c1 | ecosystem: Environmental > Terrestrial > Soil > Riparian zone | place: USA: East River...
AGCAGGCGTTTTGCATTTGGTAATGGCGGATGCATCCAGTTCATCAGCCTTGTTGATCGACCGGTTGTAAACCTGCAAATGATAGCCAGCAGCAATTAAGTTTTTGGCCATATTGAGACCCATATTTCCGAGCCCTATAAATCCAAGTTTCTTTTCCATTGTTAATTTATATATTCCCTGTCCTCGTCACTTAGTGTGTCGGATACCTTTTTAGCATTGCCCGGATCTTCAACCTGCCCCGGGATATATTTTGGTTTGCCCGGCCTGGCGATCAGTACACCTATGACGAATCCGATAACCGCCACCGCAAGCATCATCACAAGTTTGGAAACCTCGAACCGTGCAAACAAAAATTTGAAAGGCACTTCATCGGTATTCTGCATAATCACCACGGTAAGCAATACCGTAATGAAGATGATAACCATCGTTTTTATTCTCATGACAATTCAGTTTAAACAATTAATAAAAGCAGCAGTTTTCGAAGATTGAAAATATGATACAATAAGATTATACTAATCTACAAAAAGAGGAGAGAGTTCACCAAGTCGGCAAAATGTTAATCTTCGTTTTTTCGCAATTGAAATTCAGAAAAATTAAGCAAAGCGGTTTTCGATTTTTTATTGGCTGGGACGGCCTGTTTTTATGCCCACGAATTTTGCCCTCAAATTATCAAAATTTCTCCCGGCCTATAATTCTGTATACATGCCGACATTATTTGAAAATCACACATTTTGATTTCAATACACATTAGTCGGCGTTTTCGCCAAAAATGACAAATATGAATTAATACTTTATATAATATGATTTAAAATATTGATTAATAATTATTTAAACAATTAGAAATGTACTTTATTTAGTCATTGCTAATTTATTTGGCATTTCGAATTTATTGAAAATGGTAAATAGTTAATTTAACAATTTATATAATCATTATAAATATTTGATTATTAATTTATTATATTTTCACACTATTTCCAATTTCAAAAATAAATGCAAGAAATAATAGGCGAAATTGACCCAAAAAGCCGCTTGAGCACGTGTCTTTATAATACTGTGCAGACTACACTAAGGTAAACGCTGATTTTGCCCCTGGTGCGTTATTAATAACCCGTAGCGTTGGGTTGCTGCTTTAAATTTAAGTCGCTTAGAAGAGCTTAAAATGCGTTGTTGTATACGGGATAAAACTCCTGCCCTACCCTGCCGGCGAGAAGCAAACAGGTCGAAATAGCCGGATATCAGGCGTTTTTCCGCCTGATAATTTGCTTTTGTGCTACCGGGAAGAGAAAGATGGTGGATAAAATAATAACAGCGCCGACCCAAAAACCGGTAGTCATTTTGTTCATATCGCCAAAAAATACGAAGGACATAATGATGCCGTAGACGGGCTCGAGGTTGGTGATAAGGGCTACACGGAACGCCGTAAGTTCGCGCATGACCGACACGCCTGCAACGTATGCGAGGGACGTGCAAATGGTTCCAAGTATCAAAAGATAGCCGATATCTGCAGGGGGTAATGACATTGATTTATTAAAACCGGCCGTTACTCCCAGGAAAATAGTTATCCATACAAAGGCGCCTGCAAGTTCGTAAAAGGCTATTACAGGAGCCTGATAATGCTTTACCTGCCGTGAGTTAATGATAGAAAAAAGGCTGCCGCAGACCGCACTACTGAGCCCCGCTATAATGCCCTTAGTGTATTGTGATTCGAATTTGAATATAATGAGTATGCCGACTATAATGAATAAGCCTGCTATAATTTCAAGTCTTGAAATTCTCTTTTTATTGATTAGCGGCTCGAAGATGGCGGTAAATAAAGTGATAGAAGATAGGCATACCAGGCTTACCGAGACCGTTGATAATTTAATAGAAAGGAAAAACAATATCCAGTGCCCGCCCACCAGCGCCCCGGTAAAAATGAGTTGTAGAAATGTTTTCCGGCTTACTTTAAAAGCTGTTTTATTGAAGTTAAAATAAAGAAATAAAGTAGCTGATGCGATAAGCACCCGGTACCATACCAGTGGTACTGCGGATACAGTAATAAGTTTGCCCAGTATACCAGTAAAGCCCCAGATAAAAACCGTAAAATGCAGGATAAGCAAGTTCTTATTCAGGGTTGCCGGTGTACTTTCGTGGGACATTACTTAGGAGCCTTTAAAAGCAAATAGTAGCCGAACAAACCGAATATGATGTTGGGCATAAAGACAGAAACCAATGGTGGTACGCCGCCCTTGATAGAGAATACGAGCGCAAATCTTTCGACAATAATATAAGTAAAGCAAAGAATAATACCTATCCCCAGCGGCAGACCGACCCCGCCCCGTACCTTGCGCGACGACATGGCTACGCCAATGAGCGTCAGTACATAAGTGGACAGCGGGTAAACAAAGCGATGGTATCTTTCAAAAAGCATATCCGTGAGCTCACCTGTGCCGCGCAGCCTGGCTTTTGCGATGTTGTTATTGAGTATTTTCATCGGCATGGCGATGTAAGCGTTATCATGCACCTCAAAATCTTCGGGCTTCATATCCAGCACCGTATCTTTAACCGCACCGTGCCACAGCATGGTTTCTTTTAAGCCATTGATATGCCTGTCGCTGAAGGTGCGCATGGTCCACACCCTTTTTACCGAATCGTAGGCAATGGATTGGGCCACCAGTTTCTCGGTCATGATATCACCATTGAACTTTTCCATGATAAACTCCAGCCCCGTTTTAGCAACGTTATCAAACGACTTCACATACACAAAGGTGTGTTTATCCAGTTGCATGTGAACCTCGTTTTTGGATGGGTCGCTGCCATCACTGAAATGGATATACTCAAAATCTACCTTTAAGCGGTTGGTATAGGGGATGAGGTAAACATTGGCAAAGAACGATATAATGAATAGCAATGTAGCACCTACAAAATATGGCCTTAAAAAACGCGCAAAACTTGCTTTTGACGTTAATATAGGCACAATTTCGGTCTGATTAGCCATCTTAGCGGTAAACAGGATAACAGCCAGGAAATTGATAAGCGGTGACAGGTAATTGAGATAAAAAGGGATAAAGCCCGCGTAATATTTGAAGGCGATGTCGTGAAGACTGGTGCCGGATTTAAGAAAGTTATCCAGGTGCTCTGATATGTCAAAGACAACCATCACGACCGAAAAAATCGACAGGGTAAAAAAGAAAGTACTCATGTACTTCTTAATGATGTACCAGTCAATTACTTTCAGATATTTATCCAGGAAAGCCCTCATTTATAGTCTTTGTCCTAAGCGTTTTACCATTGTTTCTTTCCAGTTATAAAACTCCCCGGCAATAATTTTCTCGCGTGCTTCTTTTACCAGCCATATATAAAAATGCAGGTTATGCAGCGTTGCTATCTGCGCGCCCAATATTTCGCCAGAATGCACCAGGTGACGAAGATAAGCTTTTGTATAGTTTGTATCGGCAAACAGGTCGCTGTCAGCTTCTATTGGTGTGAAATCATTCTTCCACTTCTCATTTTTTATATTTATGATGCCGTCTTTTGTGAAAAGCATGCCGTTGCGGGCATTGCGGGTAGGCATTACACAGTCAAACATATCAATTCCCAAAGCAATGTTTTCCAATATATTAACGGGTGTACCTACGCCCATCAAATAACGCGGTTTTCGCTCCGGTAATATATTGCATACAATTTCTGTCATCGCATACATCTCTTCGGCGGGTTCGCCGACGGATAATCCGCCAATAGCATTGCCCTCACGCTCAAAGGAAGCGATCACCTCAGCTGATTTAATACGCAGGTCCTTATAGACCGAGCCTTGCACAATGGGGAACAGCGTTTGACCGTATCCGTACTTAGGTTCGGTACTGTCAAAACGGTCGCAACAGCGTTTAAGCCAGCGGTGCGTCATGTCAATTGACTTTCGTGCATAACCGTATTCACAAGGGTAGGGTGTGCATTCATCGAACGCCATAATGATATCCGCGCCGATGACACGCTGGATATCCATCACATTTTCGGGTGTGAACAGGTGCTTCGACCCATCAATATGCGAACGAAACGTCACGCCTTCTTCCTTTATTTTCCTGACATCGGTAAGCGAATACACCTGGTAGCCGCCGCTGTCTGTGAGGATAGGCATATCCCAGCCGTTAAATTTATGTAAACCGCCTGCCTGCTCCAGTACATCAAGGCCTGGCCTTAGATACAGGTGATAGGTATTTCCTAATATGATCTGTGCCTTTATATCATCTTTCAACTCGCGCTGATGCACGGCTTTTACTGTGCCGGCTGTGCCGACAGGCATAAATATCGGGGTTTGTATAGCGCCGTGGTCTGTAATAATTTCGCCTGCGCGGGCTTTGGATAGCGGGTCCTGTGCTTTTAAACTGAATTTCATTATAAGGGTGCAAAATTAGTACTTTGATTGCACCGATTGTAAAAAGATTTCACCGATATAGAATGTACTTCCCTCAAGGGCATACTTATTAACATTACAACCTTCCAACATTACAACTTTTCAACCAACCTTCAAATTACCGTTGATTTTTAACAACTTTGCCTAATATTGATAACAGCCTTGGAAGTCTATTTGCCCGGAATCCTTTTCGCATTACTATTCATTTGTTTTATAGTTCAGCTATACTATCTAATTTTTTATCACCGCAGGCTGTACGCTTATGTGCCCCTGGAGGAGTTAAAACCGGTTGATATCCCGGTTTCGGTAATTATAAGCGCCCGTAACGAGGCAAAAAATCTTGCCGGGAACCTTCCCTCGGTATTAGAACAGGATTACCCTGATTTTGAGGTTGTGGTGGTTAACGATTGTTCCCTGGATGATTCTGAAGAGGTTCTGAAAGAACTTGCTGCGAAATACCCGAAGCTGAAGGTTGTCACCGTTACCGAACATGAACGCTTCAAAACCGGGAAGAAATTCGCGATAACGCTGGGCATCAAAGCTGCCAAAAACGAGTACCTGTTATTTACAGATGCCGATTGCCGGCCCGCATCGCCCAACTGGATAAGCCGTATGGCGCTCAATTTTACCACTCCGGCCGAAATTGTACTGGGCTACTCGCCTTATTATAGCTCGGGTGGTTTTCTCAATGGCTTTATCCGCTTCGAGACCATAAGGACCGCCATCAATTATTTGTCGTTGGCATTAGCCGGGGACGCTTACATGGGCATTGGTCGTAATTTGGCGTATACCAAAACGCTATTCTTTAAAAATAAGGGTTTTGCCTCGCACATGCATGTGATGTCGGGTGATGACGACCTGTTTGTAAATGAAAATGCGACCGCTGATAATACGGTTATCGAAATACATCCCGAGGCATTTACGTTCAGTCCGGCAAAGACCTCTTTTGCGACTCTATACCGTCAAAAAAGGAGACATATGGGGGTAGGCAAAATGTATAAGAATAAACATCGGCGAATGTTGAGTTTTGATGCGCTCACCGGGTTTTTATTTTATATATTGCTCATATTATTCATAGTGTTTGGGCACGACCCGCTATTGGCGTTGTGCCTGTTGCTTTTCAGGTCGATAACCCAGGGCATTTTATACTACAGGATATTCAGGAAACTGGATGGCAAAAATTTAATATGGTATTTGCCATTTTTTGACCTTGTTTATTATGTTTATTTAAATATTTTTGGATTGATAGGTACATTTATAAAAAATACCCAGTGGAAATAAACGCAAATTTTACAGAGAATGCCAAGAATGACTTCCACCTTGTTGTTAAGGCACGTGAGGGGAATCAAAAGGCTTATGCCGACCTGATGCACAGGTACAAGGATTCGATTTATTTTATGGCCCTTAAAATGGTCAACAATAAAGAAGATGCCATGGACCTTACGGTAGAAACCTTTGCCAAAGCATTTGAAAAACTGGACAAATACCAGCCGGACTATGCGTTTAGCACCTGGCTGTTTCGCGTGGCCACCAACAACTGTATCGATTTTATCCGGAAAAAAAAATTGAACACAATGTCAATCCATGGGATGGTGGATGATGACGGCGAGGAAAAAACATTGCAAATAAAAGCAGACGTACTGAACCCGGAAGAGGTATCTATCAAAAAGCAACAGACCCACGAACTAAAGATATTGATAGAAGGCCTGCCGCCACGTTATCGCAACCTAATAACCCTGCGCTATTTTGATGAGTTGTCGTACGAAGAGATAGCACAGCAGCTCGATTTGCCTTTAGGTACCGTTAAGGCGCAACTATTCAGGGCGAGATACCTGCTCGGCAATATCATAAACCGTTTTAACAGAGATGACATCTGATATCGTCTTTAAATATTTTACCGACTTAACGCCCGAACAAAAGCAGCAATACCAGCAGCTGCCCGAACTTTACAACTTTTGGAACAGCCAGATAAACGTAATATCCCGCAAGGATATTGACTTACTGTTTGAGCGCCATGTTTTACACTCCTTAGGAATAGCCAAAGTAATGCCCTTTTTGCCTGGCGAGCGTGTGCTTGATGTGGGCACTGGCGGCGGTTTTCCTGGTATTCCATTAGCGATCCTGTTTCCTGAAACTCAATTTTACCTTGTCGATTCTATCGGAAAAAAAATCAAAGTTGTTAACGAAGTTGCTAAAGCCATCGGCCTGAAAAATTTGAAGGCTGAGCATATTCGCGCCGAGCAGGTTGCCGGTAAGTTTGATTTTGTGGTATCGAGGGCTGTAACCCAACTAAAGGATTTTTATCCGTGGGTAAAGGGCAAGTTCAATAAAGAATCCAAAAACACTTTACCTAACGGCATTTTGTACCTGAAAGGCGGCGATCTGGAAAAAGAAATTGCCGAATCGGGTTTAACCGTTCGGCAATTTCAGCTTAAAAATTATTTTGAAGAAGAATTCTTTGACACCAAACAGGTGGTATACCTACCCGCGCCCTAATTGCCTTTCTTAGTCGTATCCTTTTTTCGCTTAAATAAATCTACCGGATTGGGAGGGGGTGGCGGCCCCTGGTTGCTTCTCTGTATTTTAACTTTTGTTATTGGACCAGGGATATTACTACGGTAAGTATAAACACTATCCCTTTTGTCAATGTAAAATTGAATAAACCATTCATTTACATGCGTTTGAGAAATAGTATATATATTATGTGCCAAATCTTCATAAAGTCCGGTAACAGTAGAAGGATCGCCCTGCTTCCTATATTCAAGGATTTTACCGCCATCGCCGTCTGATGTAGTTCTTGCGGCGGGTCCCAATTCAAGTAATATTTGGTGTTCAGTTTGACCCTTATATTTTTCTAAAATTACACTATTGGGCAATTGTCTATATTCATAACACGAAGTCACCAAAAGAATTAATAAAAGTGGTAAGGTTGGTTTCATGATTTCTACTTTGTAAATAAGGTTATATAAGGATAGATTATTTTACGATTTTGTAATTTCCAATATCATACTTTAAATCAAAGGTTGAGTTGGTTTCGGGGGTGCGGGTTTCTTTGTGCCCGATGCCTTTTTAGTTTTTTTCTTGGTTGTAGCATGTTTTACCGAAGTATTCGGCTTAACAGGGTCAAGTTTGGGCGCTGGTGGCGCTGGTGGTGGCACCGGGTCGGGCTGCTTAGCGGTTTCCGTCGCAGTTGTTGGTGCCGGATCATCCTTATGTTTTTTAAAAATATTGATCTTATTGATTACTTCCTTGAGCGAAGGAGGTTTTGGATGCGGCGGCGGCTGAGGATGCCCTCTGCGCGCAGCTGTATCCGCCTGCGCAAATGCCTTTGGCGAAATACCGATCAAACAAGCCGATACAGTAAAGATCAACAGGTATTTTGACACGCTGGTGTCCCAATCCCTTCTGCACTGTGACATGATTTTGAGTTAAATTGTTTTGGTAAAGCAATTTATCAAATTTAAATGGAATAATAAAAGGGTTTATTAACGGCTGCTTGAATAAAAAATGTCAGGAACGCCTGATTTATAAAATATATTTTGCTAAAAATTTGAGCAAATAAATGTTTTGTTTTAACTTCACATCCGAACTTAAAACCATGTCTAAACTTCACCAAATCGCTTTAACTTTTATAAAAAATATAGGCCCTGTATCTGCTAAGGCGCTTTTAACGCATTTTGGCGATGCGGAACGCTTGTTTAAAGTGCCCAAATCTAAATGGTTAAAGGTGCCGGGAATAGGAGAGTGGACCATAGAAGGCGCCGACCTGGCCACCGCGCTTTCAAGGGCCGAAGAAGAGCTCAAATTTATCGAGGCGAATCATATCAACGTTATTTTTTACTCGGATATCGAATATCCAAAGCGGTTAAAAAATTGTAACGACAGCCCGGTGGTTTTGTATTCGAAAGGCAATATGGAGCTTAACCGGCAGCGTGTGGTGAGTATTGTAGGGACACGACATGCTACTGATTATGGCAGGCAATTATGCCGCCATTTGATTGAGGAATTACAGCAGTATAATGTACTGGTGGTAAGCGGCCTGGCAGCAGGTATTGATACGGCGGCCCATAAAGAGAGCATGAAACAGGGCTTGCAAACCGTAGGTGTGCTTGGTCATGGCCTTGAGCGGATGTACCCGGTGCAAAACCGGGGGACGGCTGAGAAAATGATGGAAAATGGCGGCATATTAACGGAGTATCCTTCGGGCACGATACCTGATAGAGAGAATTTCCCGCAGCGTAACCGCATTGTGGCCGGCATGTCGGATGCTACTATTGTGGTAGAAGCGAGCATCAAAGGCGGCGCGCTGATAACCGCCGAAATAGCCAATTCTTATAACCGTGACGTGTTTGCATTTCCCGGAAGGATAGACGACGAATATTCTGAAGGCTGTAATTTCCTGATAAGAAATAACAAGGCTGCCTTGCTTACCGGTGCTGCGGACCTGGCCTATATTATGGGCTGGGAAAATAACGGTGAAGTAAAGCCTTCAAAAAGTCAGTTGGTATTACCGATGGACCTGTCGGACGAGGAGCGGGTTGTTTTTAATATTATCCATCAACATAAGCTGCCCTTGGCTATAGATGACTTGACCCTGAAGGCCAATATGCCGATGAGCCAGCTCACGATGACTTTGCTGAATATGGAGATGCAGGGCTATATCCGTTCATTGCCAGGGAAAACTTATTGCTTAAATTAATTTATGCAGGTCTGCCATACCATCTCAGCTTGCCTGTTCCGGAACTAATGGCTCCCCACTCATCAAATTCAAACTCAATCAACACAATCCCGCATGTAGGGAATTCAGGCATTTGGTTGGTGAGATAATAGGTTATGTCTTCCATGGTGGGATTGTGGCCAACCAGCCCTATGAAGTCATACTTGTTATCCAATCCATTGATAATGTTTACCAGGGTAAGCCGGTTGGCTTCATACATTCTTTTATCCTCTGCGGGTTTCGGTAACGACAGGAATTCGGAGAAAATATCGGCAGTAGCTACGGTGCGTAACGCTGAGCTTGTGACCAATACTTGCGGCTTTATGCCTTCATGAAGTAATTTTTCGGCCATAAACTCCGCATCCTTTATGCCTGATGGCTTTAAGGGTCTTTCAAAATCGTCAAAAGAATTATCGTGAACGGCTTTGGCGTGGCGGATTAACAGGAGCTTCTTCATAATTACTCAATAAATATCGGCATCAATTGTTTGCAAAATCTGCGACAACAGCATCCGGGATATCCTTCATGCATTTAAAATGACCCAACGGGCATTTCTCCAGCCCGAATTTGGAGCACGGCCTGCACGAAAGTTCGATACCAATCACCTCTGCGTCTTTTACCATATAGGGCTGTACGCCCAACAGCTCGGGTACCGTACCGCCCCATATGGAGCCGATGGGTTTATCAAATGCTTCGGCAATATGAGTAAGGCCGGTATCAAAGCCCAGTACTTTTTGTGCTTTTGCAACCAGGAACACGGATTCATCCAGTGAGGTGATGCCGCATGCATTATAAATCTTGCTTCCGATGGCATTGGCGATTTCACTGGCGTTGGCCTTTACATCTTCGCCACCTAAAAGAACAACGGGTTGTTTAATTTGCCGGCAAATGCTGATTATTTTTTCATTAGGCATGCGCTTGGTAAAGTGTGTGGCCCCGATAACGAACGCTATATAATTATTTTGGTGCGACGATGGCAACAACTTTGTTATATCATGCTCCGCTTTGATGTAATAGTCGATTGGTTTGCCGTCATTTTTTACGCCGAGGAATGTAACCGCTTTCATATAGCGCTCCACCAAATGAATCGGCTCAACGAGCTTTAGTTTGAATTTCAAACTCAGCCATTTGCGGATGGGTTGCTTTTTATAGGATGATGATTTGATCCCGGTTCTTAGTTTAATAAGGAAGGTACGCAGGTTATTATGCAGGTCGATGATATAATCGTAATGTCCGGCTTTAATTTCGTCAATCGTTTCTGATAATGTTGGTTTTAGCAACAACAGCTTATCAACATAAGGATTGTTATCGTAAATATATTTAAAGGCCGGTTTAGTTAAAAAATGGACCTCAACTCCGGGTAACTGGGTTTTGAGGCAACGCACTATGGGGGTAGTGTAAATGATATCGCCCATGGAGCTAAAGCGGATAACCAAAATCTTCATGGCGCTCAGGTTATCTGTTTCCGTATTTTTTGGATGATGGAGGTAGATGAGTAGCCTTCGACAAAATCGATGGTTTTTACTTCTCCGCCGTTGGCCAGCACCTCCTTGGCGCCCACAATATTTTCAACAGCATAATCGGCACCCTTTACTAAGATATCCGGCAATAAAGCGCTGATTAAGTTGAGAGGTGTATCCTCTTCAAATAAAACAATCGCATCCACAAAAAATAGGGCGGCCAGTAAAGCGGCGCGACTATCCTGGCCGTTTACCGGGCGGTCGTCGCCTTTTATTCTTTTTACTGAGCTGTCCGAATTGAGGCCGATAACTAATTTATCACCCAGTTCCGACGCCTTGGCCATGTAAGTAATGTGCCCGATATGCAATAAATCGAAAACGCCATTGGTAAAAACCACCTTTTTACCCTCGCTTTGCCAGGCAGATACTTTGCCTTTGAGTGTGGGAGCGTCGCTTATTTTATCCAGCAGTGTTTTTTCGATATCGGTTCTCATACTATATTTTTAGACTTACGAAGTTTTTAAAACTTCGTAAGTCTGCTCATGTTAAAATGAATCATCAACTGCCTTGCACAGGATATGTCCTATCAAAATATGTATTTCCTGTATGCGGGCGGTAATATCTGAGGGAACAATAATATTCAAATCACAAAGGCCGTTCATTTTTCCGCCATCCCTGCCCGACAACCCCAAAGTTTTGCAATTCAATTTCCTGGCCGATTCCAAGGCATTTAATATCCCCTGGCTGTTCCCGCTGGTTGAAATGCCGATAAACAAATCACCCAGCTGAGCCAAAGCTTCCACCTGCCGGGAGAATACATGCTCGTAACAATAA
>Ga0193728_1001677_pt1 | contig 11400 bp, 9 predicted proteins | sample U1c1metaG_FD_143037 | JGI IMG/M metagenome (GOLD analysis project Ga0193728, IMG submission 143037) | Soil microbial communities from a riparian zone of the East river system, Colorado, United States - U1c1 | ecosystem: Environmental > Terrestrial > Soil > Riparian zone | place: USA: East River...
GGGCGTGGCCGGCATCCCCTGTTTCGGCCGCCTCATGCGTGTCTTGCTGGTCCTGCGCCGCTCATATCCGGGCCTTTCGCGTGGAGCAACCCCCATTGGGGCAGGGGCGGCCGTTCGGCCAGGCTGGCCGATGGGTCCCGGCCGCCGATGTCTGCCCGGTGACCGGCCGGGCGCGGATGTCCTACCGGCGGGCGGCGGAGATCTTCACGGCCACGACCCGCCCGCTGGACCCGTCCGGGCGGGGCTGGACCCTGCACCAGCTGTCCGCGGCTGGCGGCCAGGACCCGCGGCGTCGGCTGACTTGGCTGGCCGCGGGCTGGCCGCGGGCTGGCCCGGCTGGCCGCGGGCTGGCGCGGCTCATCCTGGCGGGGCTGGCCGGGGCGGGAATCAGGGGGGCGGGCTGCGGGTTGTCGTGCCAGGCGGCGTGGCTGCGCTGGGCGCGGTTCTCAAGGCCGCCCGGATTGTCAGGCCCCCCGGATAGCATGGCTGAGCGCCCTCCTGACCCCCTGGGAGGGCTTGCGGGGAGGGCCGTGACCGGCCCGGATAGCTATCGGTACCAGGAGAATCGAGCGCGAAGTGGCAGACCGGCTTGTCGTCCGCGGTGCGCGCGAGCACAACCTGAAGGATGTCTCGCTCGACTTGCCCAGGGACGCGATGATCGTGTTCACCGGCCTGTCCGGGTCCGGGAAGTCAAGCCTGGCGTTCGACACGATCTTCGCCGAGGGCCAGCGCCGGTACGTCGAGTCGCTGTCGGCCTACGCGCGGCAGTTCCTGGGCCAGATGGACAAGCCCGACGTGGACTTCATCGACGGCCTGTCGCCGGCGGTGTCCATCGACCAGAAGGCCGCCAGCCGGAATCCGCGCTCCACCGTCGGCACGATCACCGAGGTCTACGACTACCTCCGGCTGCTCTACGCGCGGGTGGGCAAGCCGCACTGCCCGGCGTGCGGGCGGCCGATCGCCCGGCAGAGCCCGCAGCAGATCGTCGACCGCGTCCTGGAGCTGGAGGAGGGCACCCGGTTCCAGGTGCTCGCGCCGGTCGTGCGCGGCCGCAAGGGCGAGTACACCGAGATGCTGCGCGACCTGCAGACCAAGGGCTACTCGCGGGCGCGGGTGGACGGCACCGTGATCCGGCTGGAGACGGCAGCCGCCGGGGACCTGCCGGCGCTGAAGAAGTACGAGAAGCACGACATCGAGGTCGTCATCGACCGGCTGGACGTCAAGGAGTCGGCGCGGCGGCGGCTGACCGACTCGGTCGAGACCGCGCTGGCACTGGCCGGCGGCGTCGTGATCCTGGACTTCGTCGACCTGCCGGAGAACGACCCGCAGCGCGAGCGGATGTTCTCCGAGCACCTGGCCTGCATGTACGACGACCTGTCGTTCGACGAGCTGGAGCCGCGCTCGTTCTCGTTCAACTCCCCGTGGGGCGCGTGCCCGGACTGCACCGGCCTCGGCACCCGGATGGAGGTCGACCCGGAACTCGTGGTCGCCGACCCGGACCTGACGCTGGCCGAGGGGGCCATCTCGGTCTGGGGCGGCGGTCATGTCAGCGACTACTTCATCCGGCTCATCGAAGCACTGGGCTCGTCGATGGGGTTCAGCGTGGACACGCGGTGGTCGCGCCTGCCGGCCGCGGCGCGCAAGGCGCTGCTGCACGGCTACGGCGAGCAGGTGCACGTCCGGTACAAGAACCGGTTCGGCCGGGAGCGCTCGTACTACACGAACTTCGAGGGGGCGATCCCCTACATCGAGCGGCGGCACTCCGAGGCGGAGAGCGACTCCAGCCGGGAGCGGTACGCCGGGTACATGCGCGAGGTGCCGTGCCCGACCTGTCACGGCGCCCGGCTCAAGCCGGTATCGCTGGCGGTCAAGGTGGACGGCAGGTCGATCTCCGACTACTGCGCCGAGCCGATCGGGGAGCTGGCCAAGGTGCTGCTCACCCTGGAGCTGTCCGACCGGGACATGCAGATCGCGGGCCGCATCCTCAAGGAGGTCAACGCGCGGCTGGGGTTCCTGCTCGACGTCGGCCTGGACTACCTGTCGCTGGACCGGGCGTCGGCCACCCTGGCGGGCGGCGAGGCGCAGCGGATCCGGCTGGCCACCCAGATCGGCTCGGGCCTGGTCGGCGTGCTGTACGTGCTGGACGAGCCCTCGATCGGGCTGCACCAGCGGGACAACCACCGGCTCCTGGAGACGCTGCTGCGGCTGCGGGACCTGGGCAACACGCTGATCGTCGTCGAGCACGACGAGGACACGATCCGGTCCGCGGACTGGGTGGTGGACATCGGGCCGCGGGCCGGGGAGCACGGCGGCCACGTGGTCGTCTCCGGGCCGGTGGCCGAGCTGCTGGCCAGCGAGGAGTCGCTGACCGGCGCGTACCTGACCGGGCGCAAGGAGATCCCGCTGCCCGCGCAGCGCCGCAAGCGGACCCGCGGCCGGGAGGTCACCGTCAAGGGCGCGTCCGCGAACAACCTGCGCGACGTCGACGTCGCGTTCCCGCTCGGCCTGTTCGTCGCGGTCACCGGCGTCTCGGGCTCGGGTAAGTCGACGCTGGTCAACGACATCCTGTACAGCGCCCTGGCCCGGGAGCTGAACGGCGCGCGGATCGTGCCGGGCAAGCACACCCGGGTCACCGGGATGCAGCACCTGGACAAGGTCGTGCACGTGGACCAGGGGCCCATCGGCCGGACGCCGCGGTCCAACCCGGCGACCTACACCGGGGTCTGGGATCACGTCCGGAAGCTGTTCGCGCAGACCACCGAGGCCAAGGTGCGCGGCTACCTGCCGGGCCGGTTCTCCTTCAACGTCAAGGGCGGGCGGTGCGAGGCCTGCGCCGGGGACGGCACGATCAAGATCGAGATGCAGTTCCTGCCGGACGTCTACGTGCCGTGCGAGGTCTGTCACGGCGCCCGGTACAACCTGGACACCCTCCAGGTCCACTACAAGGGCAAGACGGTCGCCGACGTGCTGCAGATGCCGATCGAGGAGGGGGCCGAGTTCTTCGAGGCCATCCCCGCGATCCACCGGCACCTGAAGACGCTGGTCGACGTCGGCCTGGGCTACGTCCGGCTCGGGCAGCCCGCCCCGACCCTGTCGGGCGGCGAGGCGCAGCGGGTCAAGCTGGCCACCGAACTGCAGCGCCGGTCGACGGGGCGGACCATCTACGTGCTCGACGAGCCGACCACGGGACTGCACTTCGACGACATCCGCAAGCTGCTGGGCGTGCTCGGGCGGCTGGTCGACGGCGGCAACAGCGTCATCGTCATCGAGCACAACCTGGACGTCATCAAGACCGCGGACTGGGTCATCGACCTGGGTCCCGAGGGCGGCTCGCGCGGCGGCACGATCCTGGCCACCGGCACGCCCGAGCAGGTCGCCGGGGTCGAGGAGAGCTACACGGGGCAGTTCCTGAAGAAGCTGCTGCCCGCTAGCGAACCCGCCTAGGCCGGCGCCGCCTCGGCCATCGGCTGCCCCTGCCGGTACATCTGGGGCGGCTTGTTCCCCGCGGACTGGCCGCCGTCCACGGGAATCACCGTGCCGGTGACGAACGAGGACTGCGGCGAGCACAGCCACAGCACGACGTCGGCTACCTCCGCGGCCGTGCCGGTCCGGCGCATCGGGGTGGACAGCCCGGCCAGTCGCTGCGCCTCCGGGCCCGCCGCCTCGAGGTGGTGGGTCAGGATCGGCCCCGGCGCCACCACGTTGACCCGGATGCCGGCGTCCGCGTAGTCGAGCGCGGCCACCTTGGTCAGCCCGATGATGCCCGCCTTGCTCCCGACGTAGGCGGCGAGATTGGCGGTGCCCTGCACGCCCGCGACCGAGGCCATGTTCACGATGGCGCCGCCGCCGGTGCGCAGCATGGCCGGGACCTGGAACTTCATCCCGAGGAACGTGCCGCGGATGTTGGTGGCGATCCCGCGGTCGAACTCATCGGGGTCGATCTCCGCCAGCGGCGCCGGCATCGGCCCGGCGGTGGCGTTGTTGAACGCCGCGTCGAGCCGGCCGTAGGCGGCCAGGACCTGGTCCACCAGGCCGCGCATCGAGCAGGCGTCGCTGACGTCGGCCCGGACGGCGAGTGCCCGGCCGCCGGCCGCCTCGATCCGGCCGCCGACGGCCTGCAGCGCCGAGAGGTCACGCGCCGCCAGGACCACGGCCGCGCCGGCGGCGGCGAACGCCTCGGCGGTGGCGGCGCCGATCCCGCGGCTGGCCCCGGCGACCAGGGCGACCTTTCCGTGCATGTCCACGCTGCTCATGACGACCTCGCAGTTCCTTGGCTGGTTCCCGGCTCCTGTCTTCCTAGATCTTAGATATCTAATCGTTCGACGTCAAATGATCCAGGGTCACGGGCCCGACCTGATCAGGGTTCAGGTCCGGCCGGCTCGCCCAGCGGGATGGCCCCGGCCGTGGCGTGGTGGACGATCCGGGCCAGCAGCGGCCGCCGGGGCGCCGCGTCGGTCCCGCCGGGCAGCGGGGTCGCCGGCGGACATGATCACGCCATCCGGCCCGCTCACCACCAGGGCCGTCGCGCCGACCTCGGCGGCGAGCCGGGCGGCGCGATCCTGATGACCGGCCGCCGTCAGCTGCTCCACGCTTGGCCTCCCGCCGCTCTGCCAGGGCAGTTACCTAAGCGGCCGCAGCGGCCGGCTGTCAATCCAATAACTCGGGCCAGCCTGCCGCGCGTTGGCGGCCGGCGGGACCGGCGGCAAGATTGTCCTTGAGGTGCCGTAAGGTCGGCCACCGCGACCCCGTCACGAAAGGCGGCCACCTATGAGCGCCCCGGGCGCCCCCGGAGGGGACACCGCCGATCGCTTGGCCATCCGCGAGCTCGTCGACGCCTGGGCCCGGCACGCCGACCGGCGCGAGCCCGAGCGGCAGGCCGCGCTGTTCACCGAGGACGGGCGCGTGACCGTGTACCTGGGCGAGCCGGAGACGACCGAGGCGGTCCAGGTGCTGACCGGGCGGGCGGAACTGGCGGCCGCCTTCGATGCGCTGCGCACCTACGAGGCCACGACGCACTTCAACGGCCAGCACACGGTGACCCTCGACGGCGACCGCGCGACGGGCGAGACCTACTGCCTGGCCTACCACCTGTGGACCAGCGACGGCCAGCGCACGCTCATGATCATGTCCATCCGGTACCTGGACGCCTTCGTCCGCCAGGACGGCGAGTGGCTGTTCGCCGAGCGGCGGCTGATCACCGACTGGACCGATCGCCGGCTCTCGGAGAGCTAGCCGGTCGGCGGCCGGATGGCGGGCGCGTCGGGCCGGGCTGGCGCCACAGCTCCGGCTGCCGACGCCACGCGGCCGACATGCGCGCGAGATCGGGTCGCCCCAGGCCAGCAGATCATGACACACAAGAGACGGCTGAGGCACGAGAGCCGGGCCTGGGGCCGCAGCCGGCGCCAGCCCTCATGATCACGACGACCCTGGCGAGAACGGGGGGCAAACGGTCGCGATCATGGTCGCTGCCCGCGGGGCGGGCGGGGCGGGCGCCGGGTCGCGCCGACGACACCACCCACGCGGCCGACGGTCCCGGGAGGATGACGGCATGCGCGCGGTCGGGGTGGACGGCTGGCGGGGCGGCTGGGTCGCCGTCGTGCTGGACGACGGCCGGTGGACCGCGACCCTCGCGGCCGCCGGGCTGGCGGAGATCGCGGCCGCGTGCCCGGACGCCGCGGCCATCGGCGTGGACATGCCCCTCGGGCTGGTGGCCCGGGGCTGGCGGCAGGCCGATGACCTGGCCGCGGCCCGGCTCGGCGCGCACCGCAGCCGCGTGTTCCGGGTGCCGCCGCGCCCGGCCTGGTCGGCGGCCACGCACCAGGAGGCGGTGGCGGTGTGCCGGGCGCTCACCGACCCGCCCGCCGGCTTCAGCGTGCAGGCCTGGTCGCTGCGGGAGAAGATCCGGCAGGCCGACGAGCTGCGCGCGCGGCGGCCGCGGCTGCTGTACGAGGTGCACCCGGAGCTGTCGTTCGCCGAGCTGAACTGCGGCACGGTCGTCGCGGCGAGCAAGAAGACCTGGAACGGCCAGATGACCCGGCGCGCGGTGCTCGCCCGCGCGGGCATCAGCCTGCCCGACAACCTGGCCGGCGCCGGGATCGTGCCGGCCGATGACATCCTCGACGCCGCTGCCGTGGCCTGGTCGGCTGCCCGCATCGCCCGCGGCCAGGCGGCCAGCTTCCCCAGCCCGCCGCAGCCGGACGACTCCGGCCACCCGATCGCGATCTGGACCTGAGCGCCGGGCCCGGTCAGGCCCGGGGTGGCGGGATCTGGTGGGGGAGCGACTGGCGGCGGCGGTAGGCAGAGGCCGCCGCCCGGTCGTTGCACAGGTCGCAGCAGTAGCGGCGGTTGGCGGCCCGCGTGCGGTCGACGAAGACGCTGGCGCACGGCCGGGCCGCGCAGGAGCCCAGGCGGCGCAGGCCGTAGCGGGCGATGAAGCCGGCCACGGCGGCCGGCAGGCGGGCGGCCAGCGCCCCGGCGCCCGCCCCGCCCGGAGCCACGGCCAGCCCGGCCGAGCCGCCCGGCCCGGCGACGAGCACGGGGATGGCCCCGGCCGACAGCAGCAGCGGGTTGAGCGCCGCGGCGGCGGCCTCGGTGGTGTCCGCGGTGAACGTGGCCCGCAGCCCGTCCCGCAGCACCGTCAGCCCCGGCACGTCGGCCGGCCTCAGGGCCGCGGCCTGGCCGGGGTGGCCGGTCGCGTTCAGGACGGCCGCGTACCAGTCGATGGTGGCCAGGCGGTCGGGCGGGTCGGCCAGGTGGTCCAGTGAGTTGACCAGCAGGACCGCCAGCGCCAGGTCGTCCGCGGGGGCGCCGTCGGCCGCGCGTATCCAGTCCGCCGGGAACAGGGCGGGGGCAGCCATCGTGATTCCCAACTCGTCAGTAACTTGCCGACTTTTGCGACTGACTATAGCGTCTTGTCCATCGGGCATCTGCGGGCATATGCAGCTGGCCGACCACGTATGGCGGGAGTATGTGATGCTGGCGTTTTCCGACGCCCGCGGGGGCGATGTCGGCGGCCGGCAGCGGCGCCGGGAGCAGCTGGCGGCTCCCGGGCCGCGGGACGGGCCGGCCGGTACCCGGCGAGCACGGCATAACCTATCGGAACAGGCCATCCGCGCCGCGGCTCCATCCCCGTGACAGCGGCCGCCCGGCCCGCGGAGTCCCGCCGGCTGGCTACAATCGGCCGGCCGGCCCCGTCGGCTCCACCAGCGAGCGAGAGGCGGGTCCCCGCCGTGCAGGGCAGCCAGTCCGACCCGTTCGGCACCGCTGAGCTGCGCCGCACGGTGCTCGATGCCTGGGCGGCGTCGCCCGCGCGGTTCCGGGAGGACGCCAACGCCGAGGAGGACTACGCCCTCGGCGGCTACCGGGACCGCGTCATCGTGGAACTGGCCCAGAACGCGGCGGACGCGGCCGCGCGCGCGGGCGTGCCCGGCCGCCTGCGGCTGGCGCTGACCGCGGGAACGCTGGTGGCCGCGAACACCGGAGCGCCCCTGGACGCCGCGGGCGTCGCCGCCCTGTCCACGCTGCGGGCCTCCAGCAAGCGCGGGCCGGAGGCGGCCTGCACTGCGGTCGGCCGGTTCGGCGTGGGCTTCGCCGCCGCCGTCGCGGTGAGCGATGAGCCGCAGATCGCCTCCGCCGCCGGCGCGGTGGCCTGGTCGCGCCGCGGCGCCGGCGATCTCCTCGGGCAGGTGCCCGCGCTGGCCGCCGAGCTGACCGCGCGGTCCGGTCACCTGCCCGTTCTCCGGCTGCCGTTCGCGGCGGACGGCGCTCCGCCCGAGGGCTACGCCACTGCGGTCACGCTGCCGCTGCGCGATGAGGCCGCCGTCGCCCTCATCGAGCGGCTGCTCGCCCAGACCGGTCCCGCGCTGCTCCTGGCGCTGCCCGCCCTCGCCGCCGTCGAGATCGAGGCCTGCGGGCGCACCCGCGAGCTCTCCGCCGCGCACGACGGCGACGGCGTCACGATCACCGCCGACGGCGTGCCCGGCCGGTGGCGCACCGCGGCCGCCGCCGGGACCGCCGGCCCGCGGCTGCTGGCCGACCGCCCGGCGGAGGAGCGCGCGCGCCCGTCGTGGTCGGTGCGCTGGGCGGTCCCCGTCACGGCGGACGGCGGAGCGCCGGCCGGCCGCCTGCCCGCCGGGGTCAGCGCCGTCGTGCACGCGCCCACCCCGACCGACGAGCCGCTGGGCCTGCCCGCGCTGCTGCTGGCCTCGTTCCCGCTCAGTCCCGACCGCCGCCATGTCGCGCCCGGCCCGCTGACCGACTTCCTCGTCGATCAGGCCGCGCAGGCCTACGCCCGCCTGCTGCCCGGCCTCGCGCCCGGCCCCGGCCTGCTCGACCTGGTCCCGGGTCCCGTCGGGCTGGGCGAGCTCGACGCCCAGCTGCGCCGGGCGATCGTGGCCCGCCTCCCCGAGACCGCGTTCCTCCCCGCCGCGGGCCAGCCCGCCGAGCCCGGCCAGCCCGCCGAGCCCGGCCAGCCGGGCGAGCCCGGCCTGCGGGTCCGGCCCCGCGATGCAGTCCTGCTCGACACCGCCATCCCCGGCCTGGCCGATGCCCTGGCCCCGGTGCTGTCCGGCCTGGTCCCCGGCCCGGCCCGGCATCCCGGCTACGCCGTCCTCGGCGTGCGCCGGGTCGCGCTGGCCGAGCTCGCCGACCTGCTTGCTTCACTCGACCGGGAGCCGGCCTGGTGGCAGCGGCTGTACGCTGCGCTGGCCGCCGCGGAGCCCGCCGAGCTGGCCGAGCTCGGCGCGCTGCCGGTACCGCTGGCCGACGGGCGGCTGGTCCGCGGCCCGCGCGGGCTGCTGCTGCCCGGGCCGGAGCTGCAGCACGCCGGCCAGCTGAGCCGGCTCGGCATCCGCATCGTCGATCCCGGCGCCGTGCACCCGCTGCTGGCCCGGCTGGGCGCGGTCGAGGCCACGCCGCGGGGCATCCTCGACGACCCTGCCGTCCGCGCCCTGGTCGCGGCCTCGGCCGACGAGGAGGACCCCGGCCCGGTGGCCGGCGCCGTGCTGGGCCTCGTCGCGGCCGCCCAGCTGCAGCCCGGCGAGCAGCCCTGGCTCGCGGACCTGGCCCTCCCCGCCGCCGACGGCGAATGGTACCCGGCTGACGAGCTGCTGCTCCCCGGCGGCCCGCTGTCCGGGGTGGTCGCGGCCGACTCCCCGTTCGGCACCGCCGACCCCGCGCTCCTGGACCGTTACGGTGCCGCCACGCTGGAGGCCGCCGGCGTGCTGTGGTCCTTCGGCCTCCTGGCCGCGCGGGACGTCCCCCTGGATGCCCCGGACCTCGACCTGGACGGCGCCCAGGACTGGGCCCACGACACGTGCGCCCGGCTGCCCGGCGGCCCCGTGCCGCCGCTGGCCCCCGAGGTACTCGCCGTCCGCGACCTCGAGCTCGTTGATCCAGAACGCTGGCCGCAGGCGCTGGAGTTGCTCGCCCGGCCGCCGCTGCGCGCGGCGCTGGTCGAGCCGACCTGGGTCCTGCTGGCCGACGGCCGCCGCGCCGAGGCGCCGTCCTACACCGCCTGGTGGCTCCGCCGCCACGCCGTCCTGGGCGGCCGCCGGCCCTCTGACGTCCGCGCCGCCGCCGCCGACCCCCTGCTCGCGGGCCTGTACGACGAGGCCGCCCTGCCGGCCGACCAGGGCGTGGCCCGTGCCCTCGGCGTCCGCACCACGCTGGCCGACCTGCTGGCCGAGCCGGGCGGAGCCGACGAGCTGCTGGACCGCCTGGCCGACCCGGCCCGCTCCGTCACCCGGCCCCAGCTGAGGTCCCTGTGGGCCGCGCTCGCCGCGGCCGCCCCCGACGCCGCGCCGCCCGACCGGGTCCGCGCCATCCGCGGCGCCGAGATCGTCGTGGCCGACGCCGCCGACGTGCTGGTGCTGGACGCCGCGGACCTGTGGCCGCTGGTTGCCGCCCGGCCCCTGGTGCTGGCCCCCCACGACCAGGCGCCGCAGCTGGCTGACCTACTGGACCTCCCGCTGGTCTCCGAGGAGGTCGCCGGCGCCGTCCAGTCCGAACCCGTCGCCCGCGACGCCCCCGCGATCGTCGCGGCGGTCCTGCCCGGCGCCCCCTCGACCTACCTCGCGCACGACCGGCTGATCGTCGACGGCGTCACCGTTCCCTGGCGCTACGCCCGCGGCGCGGTCCACGCAGCCGGCCCCGACGGCCTCGCCTGCGGTCTGGCCTGGGCCGCCGGCCAGTGGCCGGCCCGGCACCTCCTCGCCGCCCTGCTGCGCGACCCCGCCGCCGCCCCCCGCCTGCTCGCCGACGCCGACCTGGATCACGGCCCGCCGGAGGCGATGACGAGCGCATGACCGGCCCGCTCACCGCCCACGCCGCTGAGGATTGCGAACGCCCAGTCGCCGTCGAGGCCGGGGTACTGGATCCGGCACAGTTTGATCTGGTCGTCGTCGTCATCGTCGCTGAGCTGCACTGGCCTAGGGGACGGGCTGGGCCCCGGCCAGCATGAAGTCGGTGGCGAAGCAGGTGATGTCGCCCTGGGCGGTGCGGCCGACCCAGGTGGGGTAACGGCCGTCACCACCCCCGGTGCTGAACCCGACCACGACAGGTGCTTCGTTGTGGCTGGGGTCGGTAAGCGTGCTGAGGGAGGCCCGGCTGTCGCTGACGTCCATGTTGAGGATGTGTGCCCAGTGTTCGCCCTCGTCGGTGTCCGGAATCTCCAGGGCATCCAGGGTGAGCAGGGTCTGGGCGTCGGTGAAGCATGCCATCCCGCCGTCCACCGGGAAGCCGAAGAAGCTGTCGTCGTCAAGATCACTGGGGTCCTGGCCTGGCCGTACCGCCATCCCCCAGGTGGCGGCGGGCTCGTCCCGGATGACGAGACGGGCGGCGGCCACGTACTCGATCGTGGCCCCGGCCGTTCCCGCGCCTGGCCCGGAGCGGGGATACTCCGCGATGAGCAGGCCCACCGGGTACCGGCCCGGGGGCACCGTCTGGGTGAAGGCATACTTGCCGGGGTCGGGGTAACTGATGGGCTGCGCCGCCACCAGGCGGCCGCTGGGCAGCCACAGCCAGCCGGTGTCCTGGTGCAGGCCGAAGCGCGTGCCGTCGGACTCAGTCCCGGCGCTGGCGGCAAACCACTGGTCGAAGTCGGGCGGTATCAGCGGCATCGCCTCGTGGCCTCTCCGGTAGCGGTCTCTCCCAGCCCTGGTGCCAGGGCCCGGCTCCACTCCTGCGGACCCACCCGCAGGAGCCCGCCTCAGCGACGCCTGGCGGTCGCGCCGGCCAGGGCCGCCCGGCGCGGCCCGCCGCCCTTACAGCCCCTCTGCAGTCCCGGAAGGTGGGCACGAAATGACCGGGTCAGAGGTGATCAGTGGCCCCAGCCGCCACCCCAGCTCCAGCCTCCCGACTGGGTCGGCGTCGGCGTCGGCGTCGGCTGCGGCTGCGGCGTCG
>Ga0193728_1001678_pt1 | contig 11393 bp, 8 predicted proteins | sample U1c1metaG_FD_143037 | JGI IMG/M metagenome (GOLD analysis project Ga0193728, IMG submission 143037) | Soil microbial communities from a riparian zone of the East river system, Colorado, United States - U1c1 | ecosystem: Environmental > Terrestrial > Soil > Riparian zone | place: USA: East River...
GCCTGAGAACGTACGGTCCCGCTTCAGCGCGTCCGCGTCCCCGTCCCCGTCCCCGTCAGTATCTTTTTTTATGCAGGGATCACTTTTGCTGCTTATCCTGATGATGTTTGTCCAAGGAACGTTTAGAACATTTAGCCAGATACCAAATGCTCAAGTATCCTACCGACAGCAAGATCAACTCATACAAAAGCTCCTTAGTCTTGGTGCCACGCGTATCTATTCGGAATATTGGACCTGCAACCGCCTTACCTTTCAAAGCCGGGAGCAAATTATCTGTAGTTCACTGAATGGAGATCTCACCCCTGGCTTTGATCGCTATCTGCCCTATCGATATCTCGTCAGAGGAAGCCCCCATCCCTCCTATGTGTTTCCGCAAGGGGCACAGCAAATTAGAGCCATGGATGCCAGATTGCAAAAAAATAGACAGTTGCGCAGTAGTTATCAACGACTAGTCTTTGAAGGCTGCGTGATCTATGTGGCGGGTAAACACATCCCTCCTCTTACCAATGGCAAGGCATAGAAAAGTGACTTTACAGGGTTTGGTATAATGAGAACAAAACACTCATCGTTAAAAGTTCGTCAGTGCAATAGCGACGACCCGCTGAGCTTGGTAACATCCTCGGATCTGAGCTTGCAGTACGCTGATTTTGTACTGACCGGTTAAAAGTCGTAGGATCGACGCGCGTACTGTCTTGCGCAGTTACCCATCATCCCCTACTACATACAACAATCCCCAAAGGATATGCTATGGCTACATATCAAAATGCATTTGGTGCACGTGCGACGCTGGAAAGCGCCCACGGCACAATTTCCTATTATCGGCTAGCAGCTCTGACCAGGCATGGTGTGCAAGGTCTTGAGCGGCTTCCTTTGACCGTGAAGATTATTCTGGAGAATCTGTTGCGCCATGCCAACGGTGAAGTGCTGACTGAGGATGATGTCCTTTCGTTGGCACACTGGACTCCTGGCCAGTCAACGACGAGCAATAAAGAATATCCGTTTTTGCCTGGACGCGTCCTGCTGCAGGATTTTACTGGTGTTCCGGCAATTGCTGACCTTGCCGCCATGCGCTCGGCTGTTGCTCGCCTACATAAAGATCCGCAGAAAATTAATCCGCTGGTTCCCGCTGATCTAGTAATTGACCACTCAGTACAGGTTGATGCCTTTGGCTCGTCGTTAGCCTTCTCGCACAATGTCGAGCGTGAATATGAGCGCAATAGTGAGCGCTATGCACTGCTACGGTGGGGACAGCAGGCCTTCAGCAACTTCAGGGTTGTCCCTCCCGGCACAGGTATCGTACACCAAGTCAACCTTGAATACCTAGCCTCAGTGGTGATGACGAAGGATGAGCATGGTCAGACCTTGGCTTATCCCGATACGCTGGTGGGGACCGATTCGCATACGACGATGGTCAATGGCCTGGGCGTGCTGGGCTGGGGTGTTGGTGGCATCGAGGCTGAGGCAGTTTTGCTTGGTCAGCCCCTCTACTTGCTCACACCAGAGGTAATCGGTATGCGCCTCACGGGGAAGTTGCCGGAGGGAGCCACTGCTACCGATCTTGTGCTGACCGTGACGCAAATACTACGTAAACGCGGCGTCGTGGGAAAGTTTGTCGAGTTCACCGGTCCTGGCCTGAGCCAGTTGGGACTGGCAGATCGCGCAACGATCTCGAATATGTCGCCTGAGTTTGGGGCCACTGCCACACTCTTCCCGGTCGATGCCGAGACACTACGCTACCTGCGTGATACCGGGCGCGATCCCAGACTGGTAGATCTGGTCGAGCGCTATACGAAGGAACAGGGCCTCTTCCGCACAGACGACACAACGGAACCGCAATTCGATGACCTGCTTGAACTCGACCTCCGCACGATTGAGCCCAGTCTGGCCGGACCACGCCGTCCCCAGGACCGAGTACCCATGAGCGCTCTGAGTCGCACATTCCGTACAGCTTATGCCGACCGCTTTAAGGCTTTAGAAGAGAACATCCAGACAGAAAATGGTCTGCTTCGCCTGGGAGCAGAAGGCGGCAAGGCTGATCCTAATCCTGTGGCTGAACTGGAAAATCAAAAGGCCCAACTCGCACGGCATAAGGCTGAGGGCAATGGCCATACCAATGGTCATATTCATGATGTCCCAGTCCAGATCGGTGGCGTGCAGGTACACCTGACGGATGGATCAGTCGCTATTGCAGCGATCACTAGTTGCACCAATACCTCCAATCCATCGGTGATGATTGCAGCTGGCCTGCTGGCGAAGAAGGCCGTTGAGCGTGGACTCTCCGTCAGTCCTACCGTCAAGACCAGTCTGGCACCCGGATCGCGGGCCGTTGCAGATTACCTGCAAAACGCGAATCTGCTGTCATATCTGGAGGCGCTACGCTTCCACCTCGTCGGCTTTGGCTGCACAACTTGTATCGGTAATAGCGGGCCGCTACCGGAGCCGGTGGCTGAAGCAGTGCAGGAGAATGACTTGATAGTTGCGGCAGTTCTGAGCGGCAACCGGAACTTTGAAGGACGTATCCACCCCCAGGTGCGTGCAAGCTTCCTAGCCTCTCCACCACTGGTCGTGGCCTATGCCTTAGCCGGAACGGTAGATATTGACCTGACGATGGAGCCAATTGGCACTGATGCCAACGGTGAAGAGGTGTACCTGCACGACATCTGGCCTACTCAGGAAGAGGTACGCAATGTCGTGGCCCAGGCCGTCACGCCCGAGGTATTCGCCAAGAACTATGCGCATGTGTTTGAGGGTGATGAACACTGGCGCTCGTTGTCAAACTCGACGGGAGCACTCTTCGAGTGGAATCCAGACTCGACCTATATCCAGGAGCCGCCATTTTTCAAGAATATGCCGCCAGAGCCTGCCCCGATAAAGGACATTCATGGTGCCCGCGTGCTGGTGATGGTCGATGACTCGATCACCACGGATCACATCTCACCAGCTGGTAGCTTCTCTGAAAAGAGTCCGGCGGGACAATATCTTATCGAGCGAGGTGTGCAGAAGCGCGATTTCAACACCTATGGTGCACGCCGAGGCAATCACGAGGTAATGGTACGCGGTACCTTTGGCAACATTCGCCTGCACAATCGTTTGGTTGAGGGCAAAGAAGGCTATTACACCGTATACGATGGCAAAGAGACGACCATCTACGAGGCATCGCTACGCTACCAACAGGAGGGTGTGCCGCTGCTGGTAATTGCGGGCAAGGAGTACGGCTCCGGCAGTTCGCGCGACTGGGCCGCCAAGGGTCCGTTGCTACTGGGGATACGGGCTGCAATTGCCGAGAGTTTTGAACGTATTCACCGTAGCAACCTAGTAGGCATGGGCATCTTGCCACTACAGTTCCGCCAGGACGAGAACAAAGAATCGCTGGGACTGACAGGCTACGAGACCTATGATATCGTAGGCATTGAGCAGCATCTAAAGCCGCACCAGGAGGTGACGGTGAAGGTGACACGCGAGGATGGTTCAACTTTCTCCTTCCAGACAATTGCTCGCCTGGATAGCGCCATCGATGTCGTCTATTACGAGAACGGTGGCATTTTGCCCACAGTGCTGCGCAAGCTGCTGAAAGAGAAATAAGCAGATATATTGTTACACAAGTGTATTGGGGATCTCTCTCCCCCAGTACACTTTTTTGGTTAATTCTGAGCGCAAGGATAATTACTATCTAAATTCCTATTTAAAAGTGCTAGCAAATATGGTATACTTCTAAATAGGGTGATGGGCTGTTCTTCTCAGGGCTATCTAAAGGCCAGAGAGAAAGTATCTCTACAGAAAGGCAAGGTATAAACAATGACAACTACAACGAGAGCAACCGAGAGTTCGCCTGTAGTTATTCCTGCTGATTGGGTTCCAGGTCCCAAGCAAGGACAGTGGACTTACGAGGACTATGCCGCAATTCCAGAGGATGGCCATCGCTATGAAGTGATAGGGGGAATGCTGTATATGTCACCAGCTCCAATTCCAAAGCATCAGAAGATTGTCAAGAAGCTTCTACACTACTTAGAGCTTTTTGTAGAAATTCCTGAGCTAGGAGAAGTATACATCGGACCAGTCGATGTGGAATTAAGTTATCGAAATGTAGTTCAGCCAGATGTGTTTGTTCTATTGAATGAGCATTTTGATCTCGAAACAGAAACCCGTATTGTTGGAGCCCCTGATCTAGCTATTGAGGTGGCTTCACCTAGCACCGCTAGTCGTGATCGGCATAAGAAACGGGCGGCCTATGCCAGTGCAGGTGTGCCTGAGTATTGGCTTGTCTATCCTAAGGATCAGATGATTGAGGTGCTCATATTAGAAGGTAACATCTATCGCTCTCTTGGTTCTTTCAACGGTCATGACACACTACCTTCTCGGGTCATACCTGACCTACCTGTGAGCGTTGAGCAATTCTTCCCCAAAAGATAGACCAGAGAACATATGAGAAAGGCAGGATATTCGCAAATGAGACAATTCGAGGGTGCCCCTGTAGTTGCTCCCGCTGATTGGGTTCCAGGCCCTAAGCAAGGACAGTGGACCTATAAGGATTATGTAGCAATGACAGAAGATGGCTATGAGGTTGTAGAGGGAGTGCTCTATATGTTACCTTCTCGACGTCCGAGTCACCAGAAGACTATCATAAATTTTGTGCGTCACTTAGAGGATTTTGTAGAAACTCCTGAACTAGGAAAAGTATATATAGGACCGCTCGATGTGGAATTAAATCCTCATAACGTCGTTCAGCCAGACATACTTGTTATGTTAAATGAGCATCTTGATCGCATAACGCAAACGCATATTATTGGTGCTCCTGACCTAGTTATTGAAATTACTGATTCTAATACTGCTAACCATGATTATGGTGAGAAATGGGAGGCCTATGCCAATGGAGGGGTGCCTGAGTATTGGGTTGTTACTCCTGAGGAGCTGACAATTGAGTTGCTGATCCTAGATGGAAGCGAATATCGCTCCCTTGGCCTTTACATTGGTCCCACTCAGCTGCCCTCTCAATCTGCCTGCAAGCGTTGAGCAACTCTGTACAGGAATAGCAGAAAATAGACAATCCACAGAAAATAGGACCAGCGAGGAAGAAACCACCGATGACTGAAGGGCAACAACAAGCAGACATTAACGATATCCAGCATCTGCACTTCGAACTCTTTCGGCACATACGCTATAACCTCTTGGATGGCGAACGCGTCGTACGTGATCTGCTGGAATGGCGCGACCTGTGGTATAGCGTGCTTCCCATGCGTTTCCCCTACCCTTCCTACAAAGAAGAGGACAATCAGTACCACGCCTACACAGAACTTGGCATGTTACGCAACACACGCTGGGGTAGCTGGCCAGCTGATACCCTTTATATTTGGACCAACGACGAGGCCCTTCCACAACTACGGCAACGCATTGAAGAGCATTGGGAGGCAAGTGAGATTGTGGTAATCTTACCGGACGTAGATGAGGAAATGCGCTTCGCGAACCTGAGGGATGAGCACGACCGCGTGCTGTTTGTCTGGTGGGACTGACCCACTCTTCAACTTGACCACTTGTCACATGCTTTTGAACTCTGCCCATAAATCAAAAAAGCGCAAGGTACAGAGAAGGCTTATTTCGCAAGTCGTTCAAACAGCTTCTCATATTGTGGCTCTATTTCTTCATAAAACAGCTTCATCACCTCATCCTTACCGGCTATTTCGAAGCTTTCTTTATGAGGCTGGTTCTCAGCAATCTGCTGCTCTTGTTTTTCAATTTCTTCCAAAAGGCGTGATGCTATGAGGTTCTGAGCCACATCGGACAGCTGTGATGCCCGAACTTGTGCGACTTCGAAAGCATGTCTGAGTTGATCATTCATGGCATTATCTCCCCTGTGGAATGCATGTGTACTCATCAATATCTCCTTATCCTGAAAGTAAAGCTTCGTTTAATTACTCTTATTTTGCCTCAGCTAAGCCATATTGTCAATCCCTCCATAATGGACCCCACCCACCTCCTCTTGACAAAGTCGGTGACTTTCTGGTAACTTTATGACTAGGAAGTCATAGAAAAACTTGACAAGTCAATTTCATATCAGGCATAAGGAAAAAAGATAGACTATTTGGGGACAGGCCCGTCTCTGGCAAGCATGTCCTCGCTGTGGCGGGTGGCTTCATCCCCTACATCCCTCCTGAATTGGTTAACAGAAGGGTTTTGTCTTAAGGAGTTCTTTGGAATATGCAAATCTCTGTACCTGCCAGCAGGCAAGGGGGAGGACTCGCCTACAAGTGGGTTGTCGCCGGTGTCGTTATTTTTGGCATCTTTATGAGTGTGCTAGATAGCACTATCGTTAATATTGCTATTCCACGCTTGCAGGGCGTTTTTGGAGCTAGCCTCTCCAGCGTTCAGTGGGTCCTGACTGGCTATACGCTGGCCCAGGGAGTTGCAACACCCTTGACAGCCTTTCTTTCCGATCGCTTTGGCATTAAGCGTTTCTATGTGATTGCGCTAGTAGCCTTTACGGCTGGGTCTGCACTGTGCGGTTTTGCCTTGAATCTGCCTATGCTGATTGTCTTCCGCATCCTCCAGGGTGCGGGCGGCGCAGCTCTCTCACCACTGGCGATTACGCTACTCTATCGTGAGTTTCCGCCGGAGGAGCGCGGCATGGCTATGGGCCTGCTAGGGGTACCTATTCTCCTGGCACCTGCATTTGGCCCAACCCTAGGCGGCTATATCATCACGTTTGCTAGCTGGCAATTAATCTTCTATATTAATCTGCCCATCGGCATCCTTGGCATTATCCTGGCCACGCTGTTCTTACGCGAGGGCGAGCGATCAAGGCGCACGAGGTTCGATCTAGCAGGCTTTCTGCTCTCCACTATCGGTCTGGCACTCTTGCTCTATGGCCTCTCAGACGCCAGCACTGATGGCTGGGACTCCAGCAAAGTATTGGGCTGTTTGATTGGCGGAGCCTTGCTACTAACCATTTTTGTCTTCGTCGAATTGCATCTGGCTAAACATGAGAAACAACCACTGCTTGACTTGCGGGTATTTAATAATCGCATATTTAGCACAAGCATGTTTGCTAGCCTGCTAGTGATTTTTGCACTCTATGGTGGTCTGTTCTTGGTTCCCGTCTACCTGCAAGAATTGCGCCGCCTTAACGCTTTCCAAGCAGGTTTGATCCTGTTACCGCAGGCCCTCGCTTCGATGATTGCAGTCGTCGTCGGCGGACGGTTGGTAGACAAAATTGGGGTCCGTGCGGTGGTCATCCCCGGCCTGATCATTCTGGGAATTGCCAGTTGGCAGTTTACCTATATCACAGTCAATAGTCCGGTGAACACCCTCCAGCTCTCACTGATCATGCGGGGACTGGGTATTGGTCTGTGTATACAACCATTGATGGTCTCGGCCCTGGCAGAGGTCCCGCCACAGCGTCTGGCTCAAGCTAGCTCGGTCAGTACTGTCATACGCTTCGTTGGCAGTTCGCTAGGTGTTGCAGTGCTCTCCACACTGGTGCAAACGCAGAGTTCGATTCACTACACCCATCTGGCCGAACAAGTCACTGCGACCTCCCCACTCGCACAGGTCATCAGAGAATTAGAAGCCCTCTTCATATCACACGGAGCATCACTGGCAGCTGCACAATCTACAACACTGCAACTCATTAGTGGAGAACTTCAACTGCAGGGCTATCTGCTGGCTATCCATGACGCCTTCTGGTTTACAGTGGCACTGGCAATTGCGGCCATCGTAGCCTCACTCTTTGTTGGAAGCCGCAAGAAAGCTGCGCAAGCAGATCGGCCACGAACCCAAGAAGAGAAAGAAGAGGAGCGTCGAGTACTCGAGGAGGCTATGATCGGCGGCTAAGAACAGGTTTTAGATTCTTCATATTGGCATTTTCGATAATCGAAAGGAGCAAATGCATTATGGGTCGGATAATACTCGTTTCTTTACTAATTTCCGTTAGCATCCTAGCCATAGCCGGAGGTATCGGCTACTGGATCTACAACAATTACAACTATTACAGCACTGATGATGCCCTGATAACTGGCCAGACGTTGACCATCAATAGCCCACAAAGCGGCCAACTCTCCGAACTCAATGTCAAACTGGGCGATACCGTCAATGCTGCCCAGACGATCGCCACCGTCAGCACGAGTGGCACTAGTACATCAACTAGCACAACCAATACTGCCACGCCGACTAGTATCAATCAAACCACTGGTGTGAATAGTCCCATCAAAGGAACCGCCGTCCAGGTCTTTGCAGTACCGGGACAGAATGTAACACTAGGTCTGCCGCTTGTTGAGATTGCTAATCTCAACAACCTGACTGTCACTGCATACGTCGACGAGAATACGATCAACAATGTGAAGCAAAACCAGCAAGTTGATGTCCACGTCGATGCTTATAACTCAACGACCTACACTGGCTCTATCCAGCAGATCGTTCAGTCTACCGCGAGTCAGTTCTCATTGCTGCCGACCACAGACTATGCCGACGGCAATTTCACAAAAGTAGGACAGCGTATCCCTGTGGTCGTCTCTCTGAATGGCACTAGCGGCAACGCCCTCGTTCCCGGTATGAGCGCAGAAGTGACGATCCATTTACATTGAGCAAAAGGAGCGACATGTGATTATCGAGGAGGGACTCATTGCAATAGGTATCCTTGCTTTGATAGCAGCCATATTCCTGCTTAGAGGCAAGGCGAAAACCAGTCAAACCAACCAACAGGCGGTGCCCAAACAAGCAGCCGACAAGCAGGCTGTGGCCTTTGCAGACTCCGGATCGGCAAGGACACAGTCGGCACCATTTTCTGCGCCACAGGTTCCATTCCCTGTGTCTGCTGCCAACCAGCAACCCACCGCCTTTGCAGAGCCCTCTGGACTAGCAAAGACACAGGCACCATTCCCTGTACAACAGATTCCATTCCCTGTGTCTGCTGCCAACCAGCAACCCACCGCCTTTGTAGAGCCCTCTGGACTAGCAAAGACACAGGCACCATTCCCTGTCTATGCTGCCAATAAGCCACCTGTGACCTTCGTAGAGTCCTCTGGATCGACAGAGACACTAACACTGGAAGAGATATTTTTCCCGGAGCAGGAGCAGACCACAACAGTAGCACAAACACCTGCTCCGGAAAACCAACCAATACAAATACAAGTTCAGAAAGCTGAACCAGATCAGACACAAACACCTGTTGCTCTCAATGAGCAACTTACCATTCAGCCAGATAAAGATCTTCCGGAGACGCAAACGCTATCAAACACACCTTCCGGGGTTATGCCATTGTCGCCATTGAATCCAGTATCCAGGTCGGTCTCATCTTCACCATCCATCGATCAGCAAATGGCCGAGTTGATCGCAGATACTTGGGCACTTCAGCAGCAAGCAGCGGAGCTTGGGCGTCGCCTGAACTACCTGAGTGCCTGTATCCAGCACTCGACAGCATCTACATCACACGAACACGAGCCAGACGCTAATAGCAAGGGTTAAATGGAAAAGACAGAGACCTTTTGTTCTATATTTCTTGAGAAATCGCGAAAAATATGGCATAATAGACCTTATTCCGATTAAGAGCGAGCTAGGGATCAAGACGAAGATGAAAGGTCTTCCCTCAGAATCCTATCAATCGGAATAGAAGACCCTATCCCGGTTGGTGTCGTGGTGAGGGGAGAAGCTTCCCTCGGTGTATCAGTCTTTAATCCCGCTCTCTCCGAACCGGAATAGAGTCTAGAGTCTAACGTGAGAAAGATGGAGGTTTCTGGGCGGCGAGCGTTTTGCCACACCACGGACGCGATAAATCGGGTCCCTACATCTCGGTCAATAAATTGACCCACGCGCAATAAATTGCGATTCAAAGATTATTGGTGATGGATATGAATAGATGTGAAAAATTTGGTTCATACAGCTCTATAGGCAATAAATTGCTAGCATGGATAATAGGCAACATATGAAATCAACCGAAAATCACAGGCATGGGACGTGCCAAGAATGCACCATTCTTGCCCTTGAATCGCAATTTATTGCTCGTAATGTAGGGACCCGATTTATCGCGTCCGTTGGGGGGGGCTGTCCCTACCAATGGCGCGTTTTACAGCATACAGCGCACGTCTTTAACCAGTCTCACTGCCAAGCCTACCTAGTAGGAGGTTCGGTACGCGACCTGCTGCTCCAAGAACCATGTAGCGACTGGGATATCGTTACTGATGGCGACTACCTCAAACTTGGCCGCCAACTCGCCAACGAGCTGGGAGGCTATTATGCCCCTATGCACGAGAAAGCCTGCCGCATCATACTCAAGCACGCTCAACAAGCACTCGTCATCGATCTTTCACCCCTACAAGGTGGCAGCATTGAAGCGGATTTGCAGTTGCGCGACTTTACGCTTAATGCCATAGCTGTCCCATTAGCCAATATGGTTCAGCATCTCACGGCAAATGAAACACTTGCCTTTATAGACCCGGTAAACGGTGTTGCCGATCTCGAAGCACGCATTCTGCGTGCCGTCAATGATCGGGTATTTCAGGACGACCCACTGCGTATGCTGCGTGCTATGCGCTTTCTGATGCGCTACCAACTCACCCTTGAGAGCCAGACCGAGCAGATGATCTGTCGTGATGCCTCATTATTACCACAGGTTGCTGGCGCACGCATCCATGAAGAACTCTACAGCATCCTACAGCCGGATGGAGCGATCGCACAACTCCGCTTTCTCGATACCTATGGCCTGCTCACGGCACTGATCCCGGAATTTACTCCTGCACGCGGCATGCTCCAACCAGGATTGCATCACTGGGATGTCCTGGAACATTCCTTAGAAAGCGTAGGAGCACTCGAACGATTAGCCACATTGCTCCAACAAACTCCAATTGAGACAACTCCTCAGACACTGACCCAACACACATGCGATTTATCGCCATCCGTAGGGACCCGATTTATCGCGTCCGTGGGGGCGGGGGCGGGGCAGGGAGACCTCGTAGAGATACAGCAGTTGCTCTCCGAAGCAGAACAGCAAGGCATCTTTGACTTCAGCACACTAACGGCTCCAGCAACCAAGCTAGCGGCTCTTCTGCACGATATCGGCAAAACGGTCACGTACGTAGTCGATGAAGAGGGCACCATCACGTTCTACCATCATCCCCAGAAGGGCATCCCGCTGGCGCAAGCTATCATGCAGCGCTTGAATGCTAGCACGCACGATCGTCGTCTGGTACAGCAAGTCGTTGCCCATCATATGCGACCAGGGCAGTTGAGGCATGACCAGCTGACAGCGCGTGCCATCCGCCGATACTTCGTGGACCTGGGACCCACTGGGATCATCGTGGCACTGGTTTCGCTCTCAGATCACTTAGCGATGCGCGGTCCCCAGCAACTCACTGAGCACTGGGAACGCCATCTGGCTACTGTTCGTCTCCTGCTGACACGCTATATCC
>Ga0193728_1001679_pt1 | contig 11392 bp, 7 predicted proteins | sample U1c1metaG_FD_143037 | JGI IMG/M metagenome (GOLD analysis project Ga0193728, IMG submission 143037) | Soil microbial communities from a riparian zone of the East river system, Colorado, United States - U1c1 | ecosystem: Environmental > Terrestrial > Soil > Riparian zone | place: USA: East River...
AGAAGTAATTGCGTATTGCAGAATAGGTGAAAGGTCATCGCACACTTGGTTCGTCCTCAAATACCTGCTTGGTTACCCAAATGTTAAGAACTATGATGGATCCTGGACAGAATGGGGTAATATGATTGATAATCCTATAGAAAAATAAATAATTATTAGATCTAGACTTGGATATACTTGGTCGACAATAGTATCCATGACGTAAAACGAATGTTGAACTTGAAATAAAAAATAATGAATTAACATAATTTGAAATCTGAAATGCCAAAGCAAACGTTGTCGATTTTTTTGTAATATTGGCAGGGAGTGGGATCTTTATTTTTTCAGTATTATCGGAAATAGTAATACAACCCAATTAAAAGCATGTTCGGTCTCGATACGAAAATAATTTGTTACAAGTTGGAGTAAAAAAATCGTACAATCTAACGTTTTGCTAATTCTTCATATGTTAACCATTGTTACCAGATGAACCCCAACATTCAATAAATAGACCAGCCTTCTGGGCGGCGTGGAATATACAAAACTTTGTGAATCAATATTTGCTTTACACGACGATATTCGCTATGCTGCGGTTGTGGATGATACGGGGCTACAAATTGCTGGTGGTATGCGTAGAGGTATCGATTCTATCGTAGACCAAACCAATGAGGAATTATATCTGGCACAAACAGCACTTCGTAAATCCATGAGACAGAGGTTTGATGACACTATGGGAAATGCAAGATTTGCATATGTAGAGCGCGAAAAAATCTCGATCTTAACATTTTACCTAAATAAGAATATTCTCATTGTAACTATGGAATCTAATATAGACTCTCATACTGCGATTGATATCGCAGAAGATACACTGGAAATGCTTCGCGCAAAATAAAGAACGCAGCAATACAATTTGTATGTCTAGATCATCCTGGCATATTGCGGTAGTTGTGTGGCATAGCACTCCAGGTAAATCCCAGAAACCTGCTGCGATGTTATCTTAGCTTTTCAAATTATGCATTGTCTTTAGATCTTCCTTGAATAGATCTAAATCAGGGGGGATGACGATGCTACAAATAGAATCCTTTAGAGATAACGGTTTTCCGGTTTCGTCTGAAATAGTTCCTTTTTTCTTATTCCATACCGTAGAGTTAAAATCCATAATCAATTTAGTATATTTTGTGAGTTCACCGTAATGGTCCAGTGGTTGAGGCATTTGTTGAAGATGAATACTCTCGGCCGAGTAAATTTTTGTCCACAATTCCTCGGTAATAAATGGACATATCGGGGCTAGAAGAACTAAAATTGTCGAGAAACATTTCTGGGAGGTATATATGGCCGATCTTTGCTGTGATTGATCACCTGTATCGTAAATGCGTCCTTTGATCATTTCTATATAGTGTGCAGCAAACACATTCCATGTAAATTCTCTTATCCCATTTGCGGGAATGAAGAAATTAAAATTAGCATAACCCTCTTTGCATTTATCGATCAGTTGGGATAGTTCACCGATAATCCATCGGTCAGACGATGCGAGTATAGCAGGCATCTCTAGAATAACATCGAATGAAGATAGAAATCTGCCAATATTCCATAATTTTGATAAGAAATTCTTCGCAGTTGTGATTCTTTGCTCGGAGCAACGAAAATCATAACCTAAATTGCTTTCTGCTGCTGCCCAAAATCGGAAAACATCCGCCCCGTATTTACGTATAAGGGGAAGAGGATCAATTACATTTCCTTTACTTTTGCTCATCTTTTCGCCTTTTTCGTCTAGACCATATCCCATAATCCACGCGTCAGACCATGGTAATCTACTGGTAAGCTGGACGCATCGCAACATTGTATAATAAAGCCAGGTTCTTATGATATCCTTTCCCTGCGGTCTTACTGTAGTCGGATAAGTATAATTGTAGAATTGCGAATTATTCTTATATTTTGTAATAAACAGTGGAGTGATACTAGAGTCTAGCCATGTATCAAATGTTCTATCCTCTCCAATAAATTCAGTGCCCCCACAACTACTGCATTTTTCAAATGGAGGTTTTTCTTTCCACGGCCGATAATATCCTCCTTCATCTGGCAGATTAGGATATTTGCAGTTATTACAATACCATATCGGCACTTCGGTACCATAAAATCGCCTTCTTGTGACCGGCCAGTCAATTGCAATAGAGTTGAGCCAATCAAGCAAAATTTGTCTATGCCTATCAGGATGGAATGTGATTTTATTTGCAAGTTCTTTTAATAATGGTACATAATCGATTTGCTTTAAGTAGTAATCCTCAAGTGATATGATTTCGACTGGAGTCCTGCTACGTTCGCATATTGGGGTCCTATGCATAATATTTTCTTCTTTTTCAAGAATGCCGATGTTTCTTAATTCTTCAATGATTTTAGTTCTCGCTTGATTGACCGAAAGGTTAGCATAAGCCCCAGCTGCAGAAGTAGTTCTGCCGTTCTCATCTAACGATACAATTTCTTTTAATCCTAGCTCGCGGAATATCCGGACATCATTTTCATCCCCGTAGCTGCAAACCATGACTACCCCTGAACCAAATTCCGGTTTTGCAGAAGGGTGAGCTATAATCTTGACCTCTCTGGCGAATATCGGTAACAGGGCATGCTTATCTACCAGATTTACATATCGCTCGTCTTTTGGATTTACAACAATTGATTGGCATGCAAATAGGAGTTCTGGTCTAGTTGAAGCAACAACAATGCTATCCCCAGTTTCGATTATCCTGAATCTTATGTAAGTTAGCTTTGTTGGAATAGTCTCGTAGATAATTTCTGCATCTGCAATAGTTGTTGCACATTGAGGGCAATAATTATTTGGCCTATTTGCACGATATATTAAATTCCGCTTCCATAAATAAATGAAGGTACTCTGTGTTAAAGTCCGAAATTCCTTTGAATCGGTACGATAATATTCTTCAAAGTTGCCGCTAATCCCAAGAGTTTTCATTATCTGAATCATTTCACCCTCTAGATCGTCAAGAGCATGAGCACATAGTTCGAGAAATTTTTCTCGATCGGTCTTTCGCATCACGATTTTATATTTTTTTTCTGTGTAAATCTCAACCGGTAGACCGTTTCTGTCAATGCCTATCGGGAATAACACATTGTACCCCATCATTCTGGAAGTCCTTGCGATCATATCAATTTGTGAATAGTGAGCAGCGGCTCCGATATGCCAAGGTCTTCCAGATGGGTAGGGAGGGGGAGTATCAATCACAAAAGCTTTTCTTGATTCGTCTATAGAAAACTTGTAGATCGCATTATTAGCCCATTTTTGCAGAATAATGTTCTCCAAGGCAGGATTCCATAACTTGGCTTCAATTCTGAGTACCATTTCACACTTTCATCTAATAGTTTATCCAGTGGCGTATCTATACGGTTATTAATGTTAGTATAGTTTTGGAATTTAATAACGATGGCCGATAGATTATTGGTGTTGCACATTTTGCTAATTATGATAGTAATAATGTTTTTCCTGGTCACACTTGGTAGTTCTATTTTTTTTACAATGACAATTATTTCTTCAAGAGTATCCGGAGGACTAGCAGGAAATTTGATGGTGCTTGCACTGATACCGCCTTCAATTCTAACAGTATTATTTCTGCAGAGAGTTGCTGGCAAGTTATATGACCGATTATACGTTGTAATAATCAAATCCTCATTAAAGAAATGACTTTGTAAGCACATTCTTCTCGGAGGAATCGATCTTCTGGAAGTACTATACGATGCGTATTGCCTATGCTGATATTTTTTTTGAGTGCCTAAAGAAGACAGGGTCTTTCATTCCCAATGACCTGAAAGCATCTAGTCGTTGTTTGCATGCGTAACATTCTCCGCAATGCCTTCTGGCCTTAGTATGACAACTCCAAGTTACTTCAAGTGGTACCTTCAGATCTATTGCTAGGTTGATTATACGTTTTCTATCCATCTTGCTTAATGGGGTCACTATCACACATGGATCATGATTGGAAAGCAAACAGCCGTGCTTGAACAGTGAATTTATTTTTTCTATGTAGTTCTTCGTGGCGTCCTTAAAGAAGGATCCATCGTGGCTGTTGTGGCCTCCGACAATCCATTTAATATTAAGAAATTCTGCATAGTGTGCAGCAATGGAATAAAAGATCAGATTTCTAGCGGGGACATATGATGGCCATCTGTTATCCGAATTTTGACGGTTGTCAATTTGTAAATCTGAATATTCTTTAATAAATGGAATATCGATCTCCAAGAAATTAGAAATGCATGCCCTTTTCGCTAATTGGGCTGCAGATTCTTTTTCTTTTTGAATTCTGTCGTAACAATTAAAAGTAATGGCCGAAACATCTGAAAATTTTTCTTTTGCCCAATAAAGACAGGTAGCAGAGTCTAGTCCACCTGAGAGCATCACCAGTGCCTTTGATCCTCTCATTATCTAATCGTTTTTTACTTCAGCAATTATATGGGCGCCCTTATTGACTCCCTCGTAAATATAGACGCCCAATGCTTCCACATTCGAGGGCATTTTTGGGGCTAGCAACTTTATTATTTCCGTTGAAAGAGTTTCTACCGTTGCTTCACCTGGTAGTAGAAATGTTGTTAGTTTTGGCAGTTGTAGATTGAAGTATCCACGAGGTCCATCAAAAGAAATAAAATAATAAAGATCGTCTTCATTTTGCAAGTATTTTTTATTAATGAAGAATTTATGGTCAATAACATTTAATGTATCTTTAATTATCTTCTTGGCTTCACCAAAGTCGATCACAAGGTTATTTGTCATTTGGCCAATAATCTCTACCATCACAGTGGAAGTATGGCCATGCAAAATAGAACATTTCTCTACCAGTGGGAGAATGTGTGCGTAGTCGAATGCAAGTGAAGGATCTTCTATAAATATAGATCCGCTGTGGTTGCTGTGGTTAGAATCATAGAAAAATAATGAGTCTAATTCATTCACCTTCGCTGCATACTTTGAGTGGCCGAGGGCAATAACATCGACATCAGGCAGTTCCTTTTTTATCAGCTTGAATTTAACTATGTCTGCTTTTGAATCAACTATTTCGATGTACCTGTCACCTATTTTGAAATCGATCTTCGCGCTCGTACCATCTTTAAAGCTCAAATTAGCATCATACTCATAAGTTATTCCTAGAAACGACAACAGCTTTGAAATGGAGAACTCCGCCCTGCTTCGTAATAGGTTCCCATTACTATCAATATATCTGATGTCTTTATCAAGGACAACCCTTTCCATTAGAGTATTAAAAAAAGGATTGTCACATATAAATTCACCCTCATGCACATATTTTTTTGATATTTCATTTTGTTGTTCTGGTGATGTTGCAGGTAATTTACCTGCGTCATGAACAAAGCAGGAAGCTATCATTCATGGCGCTTAGCACTGAACCGTGTTTGTACTGGCCAAGTGCTCGTTAACGTATGTTAAACCATATATCGCTAAGATGATTTTTGTCGACATTCCACCCTAATAAAATTGCAGTTTTCAGTCATTCAATACCGAGTTTAGTATCTTTATACCAAGCGCAGCAGCTTCCTAATTATTAACTCTGATCATTTTGGTTCTCAAAATCAAGCAGATTTTTGGACCACCAAAATATAGCATGAAATAATTGTGACTTATTTTGCTGCAGGAATGAACACGGTACTCTTCTGTGGAATAGAAGTGGCGGTAGACGAAACTGAAACCCCTGAATGTGGACCATTCATACCCGAATCAAACCCGATAACACGCATTCTATCAACAACGTCCAAAGCCATAGTACTAGATAGTTGATTTGACGGGGGCACGGACGTGCCGTTGGTGATATGAAGCAAAGGTGTAGCTATTACAAAAGGTATTTTATCATTATTATTTGGTAGCTGTGGTTTTTGAATAGGGTCAATACCTTGATTGACAGGACTCTTGGTACTATTTGTCTGAGGGTTTGGGACGTTAACCTTGTTGGAAATGGTCGGGATATTGATATTATGGCCAGGGTTCGGTATTGAAACTCTGCCGTTGTCATGAATTCTGAAACTATTAGCAATTGGCGGAACAGTGGGATTGCTAAGAGTTGTGCTAGTAGTACTAGGTATGTAAACTCTGCCGCTTTCATTATTCACAATGCTCTGCAAAGCAAGATGAGATGAGTTTTGTTTTGAAGAGATAAGTGGGGAGTTGTGATTATTATTGCTTATTGTTAATGATGATTTTGCCGCTATTACCGATGGTGATGGTGTCGCAGTTGATGCCGGTGGTGAAGCTATTTGTTTCGTCGTGGTGACATTATTATTATTGTTGATATTACGTAGGTCTGATGAAGCACTAGTGCTATTATTGGAGCTGGCCATTGGAATAGGGACTACTGTAAATGTTTTTGAAACTGAATTATTTTGATAACCAGGCGCAGATGTCCCCATTACCACCTTATACTTGCCACTTGTGTTATCTCCACTAACTTGCCATGAATATGAGACTATTCCCTTCTCATTGGTAATACCCGCTAACTTTTTAGATATCCCAGACGGATCTGTGATACTTCCAAATACTGAAGCTCCAGCAACGACATGAGTACTGTTACTGTCAGTAACCCCAAGTGTCAGATTTTCTTTATCTCCAACATGAACAGGTCGTTTCGCTATATGCATCGAAACCGATAATGACTTGGCGTTATTATTGTCGGCTTTGGTGATAGTTGATGTGTTGTTATGTTGTTTCCCAGACTCGGCTGAACCTTTGTTATTCAGGCTATTATCATTAGTTTTGGTTGTTGTAGTTGATGTCGGTGCTGATGAAGATTTCGAAGTTGTACCTTTCTGATGAGCGTGATCAATATTTGCATTTGTGGTCCCGGTAGTGTGTGTGTCACCTTGATGTGTTGATATGATGCCTGCGGTAGAAAGTAGTGCGGCAGCACTGACACTTGTCATTTGTGAAGGCTGGTTAACCTGTTGTGATCCATTTCCTATTTGTCCGGTGACGTTTGCATTATTATTATTGTTGTTGTTAGCTACGTTTACCGCTATCGCGTTTGTTTTTGTTGCGTTTGTTTTTGTTATTTTGCTATTGAGTTGTTGAGAATTAGTAGGGATAGAACCCGGTGTCTTTATAGTATTATTCAATATTGGTAAATGCTTCTTCTGAATACTAATTTGAGTTTTAGTAGCGTTGAGACTATTATTGCCTACCTTGATGTTACTTGAATTTTTAAGGGATTGTCCTTGCTGTTTCGTCGTAGATGCCGGTGCTCCTGTAACATTTATGCTATAGAATTTTGTTAAAAGGGTTGAACTATTACTAGTGTTGGCATTATTCCCTTGGCAGGCTAGTTTCGATGTTATCTTGTTCGTTCCTGTTTTGATTGTAGTGTAGGATGGAACAAGATTAAAGACCCATGTTGAATAGTCATTTGTGTTATTATGGCCGCCGGTAGGAAGTGCTCTCTGGTATGGTTTCATGTCATTCACAATGACATACACTTTACAATCCAGCGGGCCATTATGAGATGCAATTCCGCTAATCTTCAGATCATTGCCACTGAGTGAGACTGGTTGGCCCTTTGCAGGGAATGTAATTTTAATCCCGATAGTTTTTGTCAGTTGCTGCGCCGCTGCAGAATTCACGATGACAGTTGAAAGGATGAGGAGCGTAGTAAATCCAAGCAATGGTACAGATTTATTGATCAGCAATAGTTACCACCTCCGAACACAACAAGGCATCGATCAAAATCAGAGCTCATTTCGATGAGGTTAGAGTTTGAAAGTACAGCGTTGATAGATTTTACTTTAGAAGGATCCATTTCGCATCTGACATTAAAGATAGCCAGCAGCGAAGTACTAATTGTCGGATAAACCATTACAACGTAACCACCTACTTTACATATTATATGAACTTCGTCTAAGGTTCTAATAAGAAAAATTCATTTAATTCTCCTTCTGATCTCTTACGATCGTATTATATGATTAAACGGTACAATTCAATTTAGTTAAATTTAGTTTAGAATGCATTTATCGTGAAATTTTATGATTAGCAAAACAACTATGAGTGTTTTTTCCTTTTATATCCGCACCTGCATATGCCATCATTAAAGGAAATGACCTCTTATGGTACGACTTCTCATTGTTTTATTTTATTATGCGCTTGATACAATTGGATCATTGCATAACTCATGGTTTCAAGGCCTATTTACAGCCTTACTGACAATAACATTTGTGTGGCTTGGAGTCAGCACCCAAACATACGAATGCCTCTAAATGTAACTGAAACTTTTCTATGGTAGATGTATACGATCAATCTTTGATAGTATACACAAAGATAGAATTCTGAAATGCAAAAATACGTCCGCAGTCCAGAAACAAGAATGCGAAGAGGATATCGATTGACTGTCATTGGTACTATTTTAAGCGTAGACGGTAATAGCCTCAATGAAGGCTAAGAAAGAAAATCTACGACATTTAGTTGGTCTATTAATAGAGGCTAACAAAGAGTCTTCGTGTAAACGGAAGGATTCCTATCTGCAAATATTCACAAAAGTCTGGATGGTTATTATAATCACATTGGAACAGTGTTAGGCAAGTCCCAATTGTGGTAAATACGGTTTTGTACAAAAAAATTATGGATGTGGTATAGGGGCGGGTCGTGCAGGAGGATGAGGGATTGGCGATGGAGAAATTGATGGTGCAGTGAGAAACGGAATGGGTGATGGTCTGGAAGTCAGTGTTGCTTTCAGGTCTAAGGCGTGTCCATTTCTATATACAGTTAAAGTAATATTGTCACCAACAGACTTATGTTGGTCGATGTAGGAGATCAAATCGTCAATTCTTACGATACTACGGCCATCAATACCTATTATCACATCACCTGCGTGTTTCTTTGAGTATTGGTCTATAGTGCTTCCATGTACTCCTGCCTTATCGGCAGGTCCATTCTTCGTAATTGTATCTATATATATGCCCTTAAGATTCGTCGCTGCCGCTCCGCCTGTGAGATTTTGTGATAAATCTGATGTCAAGGTAGCGCCATTCAGCCCTAGATAGGGATGTAAATAATACCCTTTTTCAATTAATGTTGGGGCTATTCTGTTTATTGTGTTAGATGGAATTGCAAATCCAATCCCAGAGAACGTTCCGGTTGCAGAAAATATGGCAGTGTTCATTCCAATAACCTGTCCTTGTGTATTAAGCAGAGGTCCACCAGAGTTGCCAGGATTTATTGGTGCGTCAGTTTGGATTGCATTTGGTATAGAAAACCCAATTCCTGATGCAGCTGGAAGTAGTCGACCTACCCCACTTACAATGCCTGTTGTCATAGTATCACTAAGCCCAAATGGATTACCGATAGCGATTACCTGATCCCCAACTTCTAGTTTAGAAGAATTGCCAAGTACAAATGGTTTAAGAGTAGACAATAGCTGTTGTGTTTGAGTAGTATTCTGTGAAATTCGTAGAACTGCTATATCACTATAGATATCGGTTCCTATTACCTTTGCAGTATATCTATTTCCATCTACAAATGTTACATCTACTATCTTTGCATCACCTACTACATGACCGTTAGTGATTATGTGCCCTTGGTTATCGAATACAAAGCCAGAACCTAATGTAGTGGCATTTGGTGATTGAGGATCAGCTGCTGCTGGGATCTTGCTAGTTATTTGCACAACAGATGCCTCCGCTTGTTTGAAAATGATCTTGAGAGGTAAGGGGGTAGCGGAAGAGGAAGAGTTAGTATTTTGTTGGGTTGAGGCTGTAGAATTTATTGGATCTTGTTGTTGTTGTTGTTGTGCCGCCATAGCGGTGAGTGGAATCGTAAATGTACTGACTGGAATTAATATTACTGTTATTGCAAATACAGTGACTATAGTATCTATTTTAGGTACAAATGGTTTTCTCATTGCGATCACCTATGTATATGGTCTTATAAGGGTTATTCATCAATTCAAAATTCACCTAGTGCACGCACATTCTCCAGGAGTCATAGAGAACTTGTCATTGGATATCGGGCAACGATCGCCGTTCCTATAGATAAGCAGCGTCCAGTTCCTAGTTATAACGGGACGCCGCATGGGGGTTTGTTATATGTTCTGTGGCAGCAAGTTCTGAGAATGAAGTTGTTCCCAGTTACATTAATGCAACGCAGATATTTTATAAAAATAATCCGGTACATTCGACGAATGGACTAAGGTCACGGTGGCTGTTCTATTGAATACATGGAATAGAGCTGCAGCTATCATTATGTTGTACTTTGCATTCTTATTGGGGCTTTCATTGTCTTCTTCCCCTTTTTCTGTATTATTCCCTCAGCTCTCGGCCGCGAACAGAAGAAAATCGAATTAATACGCTTAACCTTGTGAGTTAACAATGTTAACTCACTCCGTTAAGCAAGTTCTTAATATTCTATCGCTCAGCTGTTATCCATGAAAAAGCGAGCGATCTTAGTTTACCCTAGACGCGCGAGGGATATTGTGAATGTGGGAAGTTCAAACATGGCTCTCTCTGCTTATTCTAATACACAGCTTGGAAAAGGTGTGTAAGTATGAGCACAATTTTTAGTGTAACTGGACCTTATGATACTAAGGCCCTGATTCTAGCGCACGTAGGTAAAAATCCAGGCATAAGATACAGAGAGCTCCTCAGATTAACTGACTTAACCAATGGAACGCTTGAATATCATCTAAAAATATTGGAGAGGACATATAAAATAACAATCTGCAGAAGAGACGGGAGAAGAGCCAGATATTATCCTATCGACATCCCAGCAGATGAATCTCATATACTAGAGTACATCAGAAATAAAGTTGCAAGAAAAATAGTGCTTTTTATACTTGAGAATGATCTTTGTACCTTCAACGAAATCTTAAGAAATATCAAGAAAGCCCCGTCTACCTTGTCTTGGCATCTCAAGAGACTTTGTGAATCTGGAATAGTGTCAGTCAATCATGGACACGAGTTCCAATTGTATAAAGTTGTGAACGACAAGCTTTTGTCAGATGTGGTGTACAAATACAGGGAAAGCTTTAGAGACAAGGTTACCGATGGATATTATGAGCTGTTTAATCAGCTTTAATAGTCAAAATAGTATGGTAGATCTAGCCGTAGTGGTTATTTTGGTTCTGTAACTGTACTAGAGGCAACTATACGTCCTACGAAGCTCTAGTTTTTATAATATTAGTTGGAAATCATGCTGAACGAAAGCGCTAGAGATATCTTCAAGTTGGTGACTCGTGAGGAGACTATTAAAAATCATACACACTTAAATGATTTCCGTGACGTTTAGAATCGAGAATCTCCATGTAATACACTAATTTAATGGACGAAGTCTTATCCCTTAGAGATATCATCCTCTGAAGGAGTACAGCTGAATTTGCATCTCATGTCGGTCCATCTGTTCTAGTGTTTTCATATACATACTTACGAACTT
>Ga0193728_1001680_pt1 | contig 11391 bp, 10 predicted proteins | sample U1c1metaG_FD_143037 | JGI IMG/M metagenome (GOLD analysis project Ga0193728, IMG submission 143037) | Soil microbial communities from a riparian zone of the East river system, Colorado, United States - U1c1 | ecosystem: Environmental > Terrestrial > Soil > Riparian zone | place: USA: East River...
CCGAGGAGCTGCCGAACGCGCGGCTGCTCGAAGCGAACTCGATCATGGAGCTGCGCATGCAGCCGGAGCGACTGACGAACGAGATCGCTGGCTTCCTCGATGACGTCTGGGCAGCGCCGCGCGCGAGCGCAGTGACGAGCGCGAAAGGCACAAAAGCGCCGGCCGCAAGCAAAGGCCGCGAGCGCGCGGCTGCGAAACGAACGGCCGCAAGCAAACCGACGGCGCGTAAAGCAGCGAAAGCGGCTACCAAGCGCGCCGCGGCCGCTCGCGCCTAGCTTTTCTTCCTCGCAAAGAGTTCGATCTCGTTGGCGCTGACGCGCCCGGGCGCGGCGGGCGTGCCGACGGCTGACGCCGGCGCCTGGCTGATCCACAGCGCGATGAAGCGGTAGGCCTTCTTCGCGGCGGCCTGCCCAGCGGCAGTCGTACCACCGAACTTGATCCGCGCGTGCTTCTTCTTCTCGACGAGCGACGGGCTCAACGAGGCCCACGCCGGGTCGACGATCGACGTCGGCGGCGCTTCGCCGTTGGCGCCGTAGACCTGCACGGTCATGCCGGGCGTTGTCGTGCTCAGCGCGAGCGCCGAGAGCTTGCGCGGGGTGTTCAGATCGATCACGAGCCCCTCGGCCATTTTCGGCGCAACTGACGGTTCGACGAGCGCCGTCCAACCGGTCGAGCGGTCGCCGTCGATCGCGAGGCTCGGGTCGCCGAAGTTGCTCGCGGCGTAGTTGTACGGGTTGTACGTCGACGCCGCGTTCGTGTCGAGCAGCAGTGCTTCTGGTTGGGCTTCGCCGACGGGCGCGCTGTTACTGCCGCCCGAGTTGCTCGTCGACGGCGTGCTTCCCGTTTTCGGTGTCGGTGTGACGGCGGGCGTCGTCGCAGCCGGGATCGGCGGCGGCGCCGACAGCGGGATTTTCGGCGGTGTCGTCGACGGAGAGATCGTCGTCGGCGCGCCGATTTTGGCCGTCGTCGGCGTGATCGTTTCGGGCGGCTGCGGCGTGACGGGCGTCGTCGCGGCAGGCGTCGTCGCGACGGGCATAGTCGGCACCTGCGCGACGGTCGTGCTCGCCGGCGCTTTCGCGTCGTGTTTGCTGAGCGCTGCATAAGCGGCCGTCGCTGCGCCGGCGATGAGGATCGCGAGCGTCGTCAGGATCACAGCCGCGGAGCGCCATGTCGGCGCGCTCGAGCTGAGGCTGTCGGGCCCGCCAGCGCCGCATTGCAGACACCAGTCCTGCCCGTCAGCGAGCGGCGCGGCGCACTTCGCGCAACTGCGCGCGGGCGCCTGCGGAGTCGCGGATGCAGGCGTGCTGGGACCGCCCGGAGCCCCGCCTGCGGGCGGTTGCTGCTCGGAGGGTGCGACGGGCGGATCTGCGAGCGCCGTAGGCACTGTTCCTAATTCTACTGAGCGGCCTACCGGCGAGGCGCTGGTGGGCCGCCAGGGACGATCTCGCGCCCTGTCGGGCGCATCTGCTCGTCGAGCTCGAGCTGCCAGTAGTAGCGGCTGACAGTCGTCCCGTCGCGGAACTCGCCGACGTGCGGCGCGACGGTCTCACCGCTGGCCATCGCGACGATCAGCTCTGGGTAGCTGCGCCCCGGAAGCGCCGCGTAGGCGGGCGTTGGGAAGGCGCCGCCGAAGCGCGTGTTGACGTCGGTGATGCCGATCCCGATCTGCGGGTCGCGGAACACCTGGATCGTCGCCGGGCCGCGCACCTCAAGCGCCTCCATCGCGCGGCGGCCGAGCTCGATCAGCTCCTCGTCGCGCACGGCGGCGCCCTTGATCGACTCGCCGCCGCGCGACTCGAGCATCGTGCGCGGGATCGCGTTGAGGCAGCGTCCGTGCATGTCACCGAGGCAGTCGATCGACAGCTCAGGACCGCGCATCGCGCGCTGCACCATCACCGGCTCCTCGACGTAGTCGATGAAAAAGCGCGCTTGGTCGATGTCCTTGGCGAGGTGGATCGAGCGTGCGCCGGACCCGCGCCGCGGCTTGATCATCACGGGATAATCATTAAAAGATTCGAGGTCGGCGCCGGGCAGGACGGTCGGCGGAGAGGGCAGGCCGAGGCGCTGCAGCAGGAGGTGCGTCTCGTACTTGTCATACGTCGCGCGCGCGATCTCGGGCGCGGGCACGAGTGCCGGCAGATGCCCGTCGACGCGCGCCTGCGCGAGCACCTCGATGTCGAGGTCGGTCAGCGGCAGCACGACGCCGACGTTGTGCAGTTCGCAGAGCTCGCGCAAGGCCGTGACGTAGCGCGGGTCGTCGATCAACGGGACGGCAGCGCGCACGTGCGCGGCGTACTGCGCAGGCGCGAGCGGCGCCGGGTCGGCGACAATCGTCTTCGTCAGCGCAGCGAAGCACGAGACGATGTCGTAGCGCTTGCCTGCGCCCGTCAGCAGCACGGCAGGCTTCACAGCTCACCCTCCCAGCCGCCTGCTTGACCCTTGTACAGCCCGCCGCCGCCGAGCACGAGGCCTGGCGTGCGCGCGAGGATCTTCAAGTCGAGCGCGAGCGAGCGGTGCTCGACGTAGTAGAGGTCGAGCTCGATCCGCTCAGACCACGGCAGCGAAGCACGGCCGTTGACCTGCGCCCAGCCGGTGATCCCTGGCTTGACGGCGAGCCGCCCGCGCTGGCGCTCGGTGTACTGCGCGACCTGCGCAGGCAGCGTCGGGCGCGGACCGATCAGCGCCATCTCGCCGCGCAGCACGTTGACGAGGTTCGGCAGCTCATCGAGCGACGTACGGCGCAAGAACGCACCGACGCGCGTGATCCGCGAGTCGCCTGCGTTGACGGCGAGCCCCGCGCCGATGTGCTCCGCGCCGTCGACCATCGTGCGCAGCTTGAGCATGTCGAACGGCCGCCCCTGCAAGCCCGAGCGGCGCTGGCGATAGAAGACCGCCCCGCGCGACTCGACACGGATCGCGAGCGCCGCGAGCAGCAGCACCGGCGCGCTGAATGCGAGTGCGAGCGAGGAGACGACGATGTCGAACATGCGCCTGATCATGCCCGACTGCTCACCTTGTGCCCTCCGCTGCGTCCCACCATGCATCGGTGCCGTGGCGCAGCCAGTCCCACAGCCCGGCGGCGGGCGATGCGGTGCTCAGCACGTAGTAGCGCGCGATCAGCAGGACGCGCGCACGCAGAACGCCGGCAAGCAGCGCGCCGAGCAGCAGCGCGAGCTGGAGCGCGAGCGTGACGACGTAGAGCGCGCCTGCGCCGGCAGCGACGAGCGCAATGTTGGCGGTGAGCGCGAGCACGTGCAGGCCGGGGCTCGAGTAGCGCAGCACGCGGTGCGAGAAGATCATCAGCGCATAGCCTGGCGTGTAGCCGCGCGGCGAGAGCATCCCGCCGCGCAGGACGATCGGCCACGTGTGGCTCATCATCCGCCGCTTGCGCGCGAACTCGCCGAGCAGCGAAGGAACCATCTTCTCGCTCGCGCGCGCGCTCGGCACGTAGACGGCGCGCAGCCCGCGCTTGACGATGTTGAACGGCAGCGAGAGGTCGTGGCCCATGATCGGGTCGACGACGATGTAGGAGTCGCGTCGCGTCGCGTAGATCGCGCCGTTGCCGGCCGTGATCGACGAGAGGCGCGACTCGCTCGCTCGCATCGAGAGCTCATAGCGCCAGTAGACGCCCTCCTGGTTCGATGCGCCTGTGCCGACAGCGTCCTGCACGAAGCGAACCTGGCCGCAGGCATAGCCGACGCGTTCCTCCTCGAAGGCACGCAGCAGCTCGCGCAGCGCGTCGGGCTCCCAGTAGGAGTTAGCGTCGGAGAAGGCGACGATCTCGCCGTCAGCACGCTCGACGGCGGCGTCCTGTGCGCGGATCTTGCCGCCACGCGGGAGCTCGAGCACGATGTCGGCGCCGGCGTCGCGAGCGCGCTGTGCGGTCGCGTCTGTGCAGCCGTCGCACGCGACGATCAACTGCAGCAGCTCGCGCGGGTAGTCGAGCGCGAGCGCGTTTGCGACCTTCGCAGCGATCACGTCCTGCTCATCGTGCGCGGCGACGATCAACGTCGCCGACGGCAGCGGTCGTTCTTCTTTAATTGCTCCGCCCCTGTCGGGGCTGCGCCTCCTGTCGGCGGACGGCTCGGGGACGGTGCGTCGCGCGAGCCGCACTAGCGCGGCGAGCACCAACGCGTAGCCGAGCTGCGTCCAGACGATCAGCGCGGCGCACAGCCAGAAGACGAGTTGCAGGGTGAGCACGGACGGATTCTCGCGGACGCGGGCGCCGGCCCGCGCGGGGGCCCGGTCAAGTCGGGTGTCAGGCGGCGCTGCGCGGGTAATCTCGAGATATGAGCTATACGAAGATGAACCTCACTGAGACAGCAGACAGCGCGCCGAAGTTCGGCCTCGAGGAGATGGGCGAGGCACACTTCCCGCGCGAAGAACTCGACGCGAAGACGACGGGCCTCTCCTACCAGGTGCTCAACCCGGGCAAGCGCCAGCAGTTCGGCCACAAGCACGACAAGGCCGAGGAGGTCTACGTCGTGCTGTCAGGCAGCGGGCGCGTGCGGCTCGATGACGAGATCGTCGAGCTCGCGGAGTTGGATGCGATCCGCGTCGAGCCGAAAGTGATGCGCGCGTTCGAGGCAGGGCCGGACGGCATGGCATGGCTCGCGTTTGGGCCGCATCACGAGAAAGACGGCGACATGGACCGGGAGTTCTGGCAGGACTGACCGGACCGGACTGAGGGCGTCGGGCTGGACCGGCCGGCGTCGCTCAGGCGGCGAGCAGCTGCTCATAGAGCGCGAGCGTGCGGCGCGCGATCTGACCCCACGCGTACTCGCCGCGCGCGAGCTCGCCGGCGCGCTGCGTCAACGCGGCGAGCGCGTCCGGGTCGCCGAGCAGCTCGCGCAGCGCGCTTCGCAGCGCGGCGGGGTCGCCGGGCGGCACGGCGCGTGCGGCGCCGTGCGCGGCGATCTCGCCGAAGCCGCCGACGTCTGAGAGCAGTAGCGGCTTGCCGAAGGCGAGCGCCGTGAAAAGCACGCCGGACTGCTCGATCTCGCGGTACGGCAGCACGACGAGGTCGGCACGGCGAAAGTACGTCGGCAGTTCGTCGTCGTTGATGAAGCGCGGCACGAAGCGGACGTTCTCGGGCGCGCTCGCTTCGAGTCCTGAGATATCCATGCGCGGCATTCCGGCGATCCACAGCTCGGCGTCGTCGATTCCGCGCCACGCATCGAGCAACACATCGATGCCCTTGTACGGGCGCATCAGGCCGAAGAACAGCACGACCTTCTTGTCCGTCTGAAACGGCGGCGACGCCTCGGGCGCGTCGGCAAGGTGTGCGAACGCGCCATGCGGGATTACGTGCACGCGCGCTGCGTCGATGCCGAGCTCGCCGGTCAGCCGCTCGCGACCGTGCTCGGAGTGCGCGACGATCGCATCGAAGCGCTCGTACAGCCGTCGCTGCGCTTCGCGCTGCCCGGGGCGCGGTTCGCGCGGGAGGACGTCGTGCGCCGTCAGCACGAGCGGGCGACCGTGCGGGAGCAGGCGGCCGTCGAGCTGCTGCACCGAAAGCCACTGGAAGTGGACGACGTCAGCCGTGCGGGCGGCGCGTCTGTAGCGGAGCATGTCCGGGACGTGCTCGGCGAGCTTCAGCGCGCGGCGGGCGCGCTGGGCGGCGGGCGCGCTGCCCGGAAGCAGGTTCGACGCGCCGTAGAACAACTCAATGCGCTCGTAGTCGCGCGCCTCAGGGACGGAGCTGTACGCGAAGCGGCTCGTGTACAGCTCGACGTCGGCGTCCGCCGCCGCGAGCGCGCTGCACAGGGCGTGGTCGTATGGCGGCGTGTAGGCCGACGGGTCTACAACGTGAACGCGCATCGGTGCAGACAATAGGCGCGGGTCACGACCGTCCCGTACGGCAGCGCTCGTCGGACAAGGACTTTGTGAAGGTGCGTCAGATCATCAAGCTGATCGAATGGGACGGATGGCGGCAGGCACGTCAAAGGGGTAGCCATCGCCAGTTCCATCATCCGACGAAGCCCGGCACAGTCACAGTGGCCGGTCATCCCAACAAAGACTTGCGCCGGAAGACCGAGTCCAGCATCATGAAACAAGCGAGATTGAGATGACCAAGAGCGACGGTTACATGATCCTGGTCGAGGGTGGCCCACCGACGAACTATTCGGCGTGGTCTCCCGATGTGCTCGGCTGCGTGGCCACGGGGGACACGATCGAGAAGTGCGTAGCGGAAATGCGCTCGGCGCTGGAATTTCACTTCGAAGGCATGAGTAAACACGGGGAATCGATTCCCGAGCCTTCGGGCGGCGGCGTCTACGTCGCGCTCTCGGCGGCGGCTTGACGCGCTCGCACTAGAGTCCGCCGCGTGCCCGACGTGGAGCTCTCCTACTGCGTCGTCAACACCTCGCAGCGCGAGCTGCTTGTGCGCGGGCTCGACGCGATCGCGGCCGAGCGCGCGGAGCTGCCGTTTGCGACGGAGGTGCTCGTGCTCGACAACGGCTCGCGCGACGGATCTTCACAAGCGGCGCAGGAGCACGCGACCGTCGATGAGACGATCGCACTGAGCGAACGTCGCGGCAAGGGGCTGAACGACTCGGAGCTCCTGCGCCGCGCCCACGGACGCTACGCGCTGCTGCTGAACGAGGATTCGGAGCTTCGACCGGGTGCGACGCTCGCGCTGTGGCAGGCGCTCGAGGAGCGCCCCGACGCGGCGTGCGCCGGCGCGAAGCTGTTGCGCCCCGACGGGCGCGAGCAACCGTCGGCGTGGCGCTTTCCAACGCCGCTGACGGCGCTCGCCGGTGCGCTGCTGCTGCACCGCATCTACACGGTGCAGAGCGGCGGCTCGCAGACGCGCGAGGTCGACTGGTGCCAGTCGGCCGCATTGCTCGTCAGACACGACGCGGCGGCACAGGTCGACTACCTCGACGCGGACTTCTTCGTCTACTCCGACGAGGTCGACTTCGCACGCAGGCTGCGCAGCGCCGGCTGGCGCAGCGTGTACGTGCCGAGCGCTGTCGCAGTGCACCACGAGCAGCTCTCGACCGACGCCGTTCCAGAGCGGCGGATCGTCGAAATGGCGCGCAACCGCGATCTATACATGCGCAAGCACCACTCAGCGGCGAGCGCCGCCGTGGTGCGCTGGCTGACGGCGTGGCCGTACGCGCTGCGCGCGCTCGCTGCGCTCGTGCTGCCCCGGCATTCGCCGCAGCGCTACTGGCGCCACGTCACGGCGACGCTGCGCCCGAGCCGCGGCGAAGGGCTGCGCGAGGCGGCAGAGCGCTACAACCGCGAAGGCTGAACGACGGGCTAGAGCCCGAGCTCTTCGAGCAGCGCCGCGACGACGCGCTCGTCGAGCTGCGTACCGGCGGCGCGGCGTAGCTCGACCGCCGCCTCGGCGGGTGTGCGAGCGGGGCGGTACGGGCGGTCTGTGACGATCGCCTCGTACGTGTCGCACGCCGCGATGATCCGCGCCGCGAGCGGCACGTGCTCGCCGGCGAGCCCATCCGGATAGCCACCGCCGTCCCAGCGCTCGTGGCTCGCGCGGACGGCCGGCGCGAGGTGCGCGAAGGCCGGGATCCGCGCGACGAGCGACCCGCCGGCGGCCGCGTGGGTGCGCATGACAACCCACTCCTCATTGGTTAGCGGCGCGGGCTTCAGCAGGATCTCGCTCGGGATCGCGACCTTGCCGACGTCGTGCAAGAGCGCCGCGTGACGTACATCGCGCGCACGCGACGCGCTCAGCCCGAGGCGCGATGCGACACGCTCGGTCAGGTCCGCGACGTCCTGCTCGTGCGAAGCCGTGTAGTCGTCCTTTGCCTCGACCGTGCTCATCAGCGCCGTCAGCGTCGTCGTGAACGTCTGCTCGAGGTCGGCGACGAGCATCGCGCGGTGCACCGATGAGCCGAGGCTCGCTGCGATCGTCTCGACAAGCACAGCGTCGGCCTCCGTGAACGCTTCCGGCTCGGGCGCCTCGAGGTTGAGCACGCCCCATACAGAGCCATCGACCATCACCGGCACGCTCAGCTCCGAGCGCGGGTCCGTCTTCGCATCGCGTTGGATGTAGTCCGGATCCTCGCGCGTGTCGGCGACGAGCGCCGTGATGCCCGAGCGCGCGACGCGTCCGTTGACGCCCTCACCGGCCGACTGCTCGACGAGTAGGAACTCCGTCATCACCTCCGCGAGCGCGCCTCGCCCGGCGACGAGCCGCAGCTTGTCGTCAGTGTCGAGTCGCTGGATCGCGACGAGGTAGAACGCAAACGTGCGGTGCAACTCGTCGACGAGCAACTGCACCATCTCCTGGATGTCGTTCGTCGCCGCGAGACGCGCCGTCAGACGTGCAGCGAGACGCAACTGCACGCGCAGATACGGAAGCTCGCCGGCAGCCGCCATCTTCAGCGCGTGATCGTCCGCGCGGTAGCGACGCAGCGCTTCGGCTCTGCGACGGCGCTCGCGGACGTCCGCAGTTCTGCGCTTGACAGCAAGCTCGACCATATTGCGCGCGTAATCGACCGCGCTGCCGACGGACTTGACCGGCGCTGGACGCTTTCGACATCTGAATGGCGGTCGATCAGCGGACGACGAAATCCGTCAGATGTCTTTGAGCGGGTCCTCTGCGTATTCCTCGACTTCGCCGTGGCCGGCACGGAACGCGGCGATTCGCCGGCGGCCGTCGGCCACGAGCGCCCGCGCCTGGCTGCGCTCGTCCGCCCTGAAGAAGCGCGTCAGCAACAGCAGCGCAGGGATCAGCGCGAGCCAGACGATGCGCAGCGCGATGCCGCCAAAGCCGCTTGTCGGCAGCAGCAGCTCACCTGAGACGGCGACACCCGCGAGGATCGCCGTCAGCTGCGCGAGCCGGCGCCACTCAAAGCCGACCGGGAACAGCTTGCGCGTCAGCAGGTGCATCACGAGCAGCATCGCGACGTATGCGCCGCATAGCGCGATCGCGGCGCCGGCGATGCCGAGCCCGAGGCCACCGTTCGGCACGAGCACGAGCAGTAGCACGACGTTGACAACGAGTCCCGCCCCCGCGGCCGGGAGGTTGCGCGACGTGACGCGCGCGCGCCCCGTGATCACGATCATCACTTGATAGAGGCCGTACAGCGCCCAAGCCAGCGCCAGCCACGGCAGCGCCGAGTGCGCGCCGAAGTACTGCGGCGCCGCGAGCAGGCGCACGATCCAGCGCCCGACGAGCGCGACCGCCGCGACGACGACGCCCGTCGCCAGCAGGAAGTAGGTCGTCACGAGCGAGTACAGCTTCGACGCCTCCGCGTCGCTCTCGATCGAGTACGCCAGCGGCGGCCACGCGTACTGAAAGCCGCGCACCATCACGAACACGACTGTCGCGAACTGCAGCGCGACCGAGTAGTCGCCCGCAGCCGTGTGCGAGTAGCTGCGAAAGAGGTAGAAACGGTCGGCGACCTGCAGCGCGTACACGCTCGCGTCGGCCGGCACCGTCGGCAGCCCGAAGCGCATCATCGCGCGCAGGTCCGGCCAGTGCACGCGCAGGCTGAAACGCCGCCGCAGCACCCACCACAGGCCGAGCACGACGAGCGCCGACGCACCGAAGTTGCCGAGCAGCAGCCCGCGCGCGCCCTCGTTCGCGACGACGACGAGTGCGACCGTGAAGATCACCGTCAACGCGACATTTGCGCCCGACGCGAACACATATGCGCGCGCGCGTTCGTCGACGCGCAACTGCGCGTATGCCATCTCGAGGTTCGTGAACGCCCACAGCCCGACGATCGCGCAGTCGAGCAGCAGCGGATCGTTGAAGCCGAGGATCAGCCGCGAGAGCGCTCCCGCGAAGATCGCCGCGAGCAGCGCCGCGACGCTCGTCGTCCACGCAACCGTCGCCGTCGCCGTGCGCGCGATCCGCTCACGACGCGCAAGATCGTCGTCATCAAAATAAAAACGGATGAACGCCTCGCCGACGCCTACACGGAGAAAGATGCTCGCGAGGATCACTGCCGTCAGCAGCGAGTTCGCCGCGCCGTAGCCGGCCGGCGAGATGTGCCGCGTGTACAGCGGGATCGTGATCAGCGCGATCGCCTTCGCGACGATGTCGCCGAACTGGTACGCCGCCCCCGTCGCCAGGAGCCGCTTCAGATAGCCGCGCACGGCTCAGAACCTACTCGGCGCTTACGCCGTGACCGGGTGCTCGCCGGCAGCGGGCGTCGCCCGCTCGCGCGCCTGCGGCTCGCCGGCGCGCGCCAGCGCGAGGCCGATACCGAGCAGCGTCCACGTCAGCGGGTCCTCGAGGAAGTCGGCATACGCGAACGTGTGCAGCACGAGCGCCGCGAAGCACGCCGCGATCGCGATCCGCGGCGGCGAGCGCCCGGCGCCGCGGAACAGCACAAGCAACGCGACTGCGAGCAACACGACATACAGCGCGAGGCCGATGACGCCCTGCTCCGCCGCGACCGTGATCGGGATCGTGTGCGACGCCGACGTCGCGTTCTGCGCAGTCGTCCTCGAATGCCGTTCGTACTCCGTCTGGAACGAGCCCGAGCCGTAGCCCTGAAGCGACCTGTCGGCGAACAGTTCCAAGCCGCCTTCGATCAGCTTCGCGCGCCCCGTCGTCGCGTTGTTCGCCGAGCCCCCGTTGCCCTTCAGGCCGAAGTGCAATTTGGCCGGCGCAGCCGCGAGCACGATCGCCGCGGCCAGGAGCAGCGCGACCGCGACGTACAGCGTCCAGCGCAGCGACCAGCGGTACGCCGCGAGCACCGCGAGCCCGAGCAGCAGCGCGACGATGCTCGACTGCGAGAAGCTCGTCACGAGGCCCGCCAAGAGCCACAGCAGCACACCCGCCGCGATCAGCACCTCACGCACGTTGCGCCGCCACAACACGAACGTCGTCACCGCGATCATCACGAGCGCGAGGAAGCGCCCGTAGATGTTCGGGTCAAAGAACAGCGAGTTCACTCGGAAGTAGTTGTCGAACTCGTTCGCCGCGACGACCTTCGGGTTGAGGAACAGTTCCTTGCGCGCGTACTCGACGAAGCCGACCCCCGCGAACACGACCGCCAACGCGACTGCCACGCCGAGACAGCGCAGCAACAGCTCGCCTCGCCAGCGCACGTCGCGCAGCAACACGAGCAGCAGCGCAAACGGGACGTAGAAGAACGCGACGTTCTCCGCCGCCTTGCCGAGATCGCTCGAATAAACAGCCTGCAGCGCGTACAGCACGACCGACGCGAGCAGCAGCCATTCGAGCTTTCCCGGGCCGCGCTCCTCGCGCGCGAGCAGGCGCGGGAGCAGATGCGCGAGCACGCCCGCCGCGACGACGAGATAGAGCGGGACCAGCAGGTTGACCGTGCGCCCTTCCGCAGCGATCGGCAGCCTGAACGGCAACGCGAGGATCGCGAGCAGCGGGAACGCATCCTCGTAGCGGCGCATCACGACGACGAGCAGCGCGATCACGACGGCGGCACC
>Ga0193728_1001681_pt1 | contig 11391 bp, 16 predicted proteins | sample U1c1metaG_FD_143037 | JGI IMG/M metagenome (GOLD analysis project Ga0193728, IMG submission 143037) | Soil microbial communities from a riparian zone of the East river system, Colorado, United States - U1c1 | ecosystem: Environmental > Terrestrial > Soil > Riparian zone | place: USA: East River...
TGGGGTAGCTTTTGCGAGCGCCGCAGCGTGCGCTGCCGCATCACTGGTCGCCTGCTTGGTATCGGCCGCAATGCGTTTCTGCTCATCTTCCCAGGTGAGGTCCTGGGAAATTACGTCGCGGCGCTGCAGCTCTTCGAAATGCGTCTGCGCGGAGATGGCGCCCGATTTCTTGGCGCTCGACAGTGCTGTCGGATCAGAACTGGTCGCGACGCCAAAGTCTTTGTAGAGTTCGACCTCGGCGGTCTGATCTTCCTTGACCCATGCGGCCATGTAGTTCAAGACCAGGCTGATGGATTCCTCGAAATTCTCGCAAATCTGCTGCAGCAGGCTCTTAGTCGCCTCGCCGTCGCTGGAAACTTCGGTTGCCGTCGCGTAACCGGGCTTGAGTGAAATCAGTTCAGCACCCGTGGTGCGCATCCGATCTTCCAGGTCGCTCATCGACTCAGCGCCAGCCTCAATGGCGGCGCCTGTGTGCTCTACATATTTGAGATCGCTGTGCTCATTCTCGCCAGAGACAATGCTTCCGGCGCCAATGGTGATTTCTTTATCACCTAACTGTCTTCCAAACAGAATCGGCACGCGGGCGACGTGCAGAATCGTCTGCTGATCGCTCGCGTTCTGCCAATGCTCAACATTCTGGAAGGCCAGATCCAGCAGCGGCGATGCGCCAATGCCGAAGCCCTTGCGTATTCCGTAGAAAAACACGAAAGGGATGAAATCTATCGTCGTCGTGCCTTCGTCGACGAGATCCCACTGATCCTTGTCCTTATCGTTCTGCCGATAGGTTGACCACTTGCCAGGCTCGAGCAAACGCACTTGCTCGACGGACTTCATACCGTAAGCGCCATCCTCGACCTCGGCGCACTCCAGCAGCCGCAGCTGCGAGAGCTGTAGCCCGGCGCTCGCCTGAGCCGTGCGCCATCCTAGAATGGAATTCGCGCGATATTGAATGCAGTAGGGGCGCGCACCGGCGGCTTTTTCCTGCGCCTGAGTACGGATGTCTTCAGCCTTCGGATACTCGACCAGCACGCCGTATAGGCCTTTCGCCAAGCATGCGCCCATCGCGTGATTCGAGAATCCCGCAAGTGCGCTGCCCTGCAGATCCACGTCGTGGGTCCACTCGGCTATCTTCGCCGGCGTCTTTTCATCCAGCGTGAGAGGCCTGGAGAATGGGCGCGACGCATTGACCAGTACCGTGCGCTTGAACACAGGATGCAGCACCGCTGTGTTAAGGCGAGCCCCGTAACTCTTGTCGGTTTCCTGCGGAAATTGCGGCAAGAACGCCTTGCCGGCGACGCGCATGGCGGCGGTGCCGTCCATCAGAGCATCGATCATCGCCCAGTCGGTCGACATTGCATCGATGACTGCCGATGTTGCTCGAATGGATTTATCAGCCACGAATGCTCTCCGTTTTCATATTCGCAGCTCGGTAACTTTGGCTGGCTTGTACGCAAATCGCGTGTAGAAGTAGTAGCCAGTCGCGTCAGGCAAGTGATCGAGGTTGAGTCTCTTGTCCGGCTCGCTCGTGCCTTCTTTGTAGGTCAATTGCTCGTAACACTTGATCGAAGTGCGGCACGCCGGATCGACGAACGCATGGCGTTTGCCGTCGGCCGTCAAAAACTTGCCATTGACCACATTCAAGCGATCGCGAACCGGCGGGTGCGCGTTCATCGCATTCACGCGCAGCCCGTATTCTTTCAAAATACTGAAATCCGTCTTGCCCTGCGCGCTTGAGCGTCTCTGCACGCCGGCAGGGTCTGGATAGACCGTGATGCGGCTGGTGCCGCCATCCTTCTGGCCGTAGCGCGCTATCACCTCGCGGGCCGTTTCGCCGGTATCGCTCGTCGGAATGACGATCTCGCCTACCTGCCAGAACTCTCCGTCAGGGCGCTCCTGCCACACTGTGGCTGACATCGGATTGACGTTGAAGTCCATTCCGACGTGCACCGGCAGCGCCGGATCGTAAGGACATGCCTTGACGCTTAAGCGCCGCTCGAACGCGTAATACACGCGTCCCGAGTAGTTCTCGAAGCTCGCCTCGTATTCCTGTCGGAACGTGCGCGGATCCAGGTTCCTGCGCGCGGCTTCGACTTCCTCTAGCGGGACATTGCCGCCATCAAGTGTCGAGTAAAGCCAAGATTTATGATCTGGCTGACCGCCGGCTTGCCCGAGATTGTAGGTCTCGTAACAATGATTGAAGCCCTTCGGCGTTCCGATTCTTAAGGCATGGCCGCCATAGCGCTGCACGCCGTCAACGACGTATTTACACGTCGCGAGCATGGGCCGTATGACTTCTTCCCACGATTGGAATGGGCAATCCGCCCACTCGTCAATCAGTACAAAGAAAAGGCCTGAGCCGCGAAGGTTATCGTAGGAATCCAGACCAACCACGCGAATGATATGACCGCTTTTCAGCGGTATAAAGCATTCGCTTTCATTGGGCCGGCCCTCGATCCAGTCGCGCGGAATGGCGCGCTTGAGACGTCGCCAAAAAACACGTTTGGCCTGCTTGAACGTCGGCGCGCAATACCAAATCTCGTCATCCGGATGCACGTTCCAGCGTGACGCAAGCGATGCAGCGCGCCGCATTTCGGCCGCGCCGAGATACGTTTTGCCAAACCGCCGGCCGCAGACTGGATCTCTAAATCGCGCTTCCGGCTGCCACCCCCAAAAGTAGACGTTTGCCTGCTTGTTGGTGAGAGTGATGACCTCAGCGGATCGGGTTTGCTGGCGGCGGTTCATCGGGCGTGCCCGGCGTCAGCTTTCCGGCATCCATATCCGGCGGATCATCAAGCCCGAGCTTGGTGATCAACATCAGGCGCGACTTTTCCAGCGATTCGATGCGCGCGAGGCGCTTATCGATAATTGCGGCGTAATCCCTGACCCGAGTCGTCGTGTCTTTCTTCGATCCAAATCCGACGAGATCATGCTCGACGATTTCTTCCAGTTCCGGCTCGCCATTGGCTCTCGCCTGGGCTTCCATCGCCATCGAGAGTTGAAATCTGGCAATGCGCAATTCATGGTCGAGCGTGCCGAGATGATTCGTGGAAAGAGCTTGCTTCGCCTGAGCATTCAACAGCCTTGCGTAAATGCCGTGCTTGAACGCGTTGCGCTTTGTATTGGGAGTCTTCGGCCCTGTGCTCATGCCTCCATGAAATCTGCATCGCCCGTTGGGCATTTTGGGCTTGCGGCATCTACCGCCGACCCGAGTCTTTGCTCCGCACTTGTCGGCCATCCGGCCTCCTAGTTTCCCGTCCCCTATCGGCCATCCGGCTTCAAGGCTGGGGTTAAAACAGCGGCTCGCCTTTGAGCGAGCCTCGCGATCAACTGTCTACCTGTAAATCGAAGTTGAGGTCATAAACCAAGGCCGCCGCCGTCGTGATCAGCCCTTGAATGCGATAGGTCGTGCCCGGGATGCCGCCTGCAAATGCCGCGGTCACTTCCTCATTGGTGTGCACGGGTGAAACCACGCTCAAGGACCCATCGCCGTTCACGATGCTCCAGGCTACCGAGGCAATCGGATCGAGCGCATTGATGCCGGGAATGACTGCGGTCCAGGTCAGAGACCCATCAGCTACCGTGGCGGCGAGTGCTGTCGGAAAGATCGGCGGAACGTTGCCGGCCTGTCCATCCGCGGCGCTTGAGTAAGCGAAGCCGGTTGGTACCAGCGGGCGCACCGTGTCATTCGCACGGTACGCGCGGCCGGCAATCCAGAACACGCGCAACCGCGAGCTCAAATCGACCGTGAACGCCTTGACTGATCCTGAGCGCTTGAAGCGTTTCGGGGCGGTGATAAAGAAGTCTGCGCTCATATGGTGATTCGCCGGTCATCGGGTGCTGTGGGAATCAACCGCTCATTGAGCAGCGCTAAAACAATGCGCCTGTCATCCGGCTCGCTCGGCACGATCCTGCGATCATCAGGCTCATTGAAGGCAATGAACTCGCCGCGCGGGAACGTGAAGACGGGCGCAACCGCAGCACCCGCCGCTGAAATCGTGTCGTGCGCTTCTGGCGCGGATCCAGCACCGCTGACCGGCGTCGCACCCGCGGCAGCAACGATGTCCGGCAATTCGCTCGATGCGCCTGAGCCGCCGTCCGTTGCTTGTCCGGAGCCGGTTACTGTGTCGGGCTGATCTGCGACTGCGCCAATGCCGCCAGGGCCCGCGGTTCCGCTGGCCGTTACGGTGTCATGGCCTTCCGCCGCGGCGCCAGTTCCTGCATCGCTGGTCGATCCTGAACCTGTGATCGTATCCGGCAGCTCTGGAATGGCAGCCGAACCTGAATCAGAAAGCGTGCCGGCGCCTGCAGCCGTATCGTGCGGCTCAACAATTGCGGCAACACCAGCACCGCCGACAACACCAGATGCAGCCACCACATCAGGCGGTTCAATCGGCGCGCCAGATCCAGCGTCGGACGTGGATCCGCTCGCAGCGACAACGTCAGACTGTTCTTGAGCTGCTCCAACACCAGCGCCACCCGTGGTGCCGGCGCCGCTTACAGTGTCGTGAGGTTCGGCAATGGCGCCGCTTCCGGCATCGCTCGTCGAACCGGCCGCATTGATGACATCGGCAGGCTCAACAGGAGAACCTGAGCCCGCGTCTGTCGTCGCGCCGGATGCCGTGACGGTATCGGAAGGCTCCAGGATCGCAGCTGCGCCGCTGACGCTCGTTGATCCCGCCGCCGAAACAGTGTCCTGCCCTTCGGCAATCGCTGCGGAACCTGACGTACTCGCAGTTCCAACACCGGCTACTACGTCGCTGTTTTCAGTGATCGCAGCAGATCCGGACGTTGCAGCGGAACCTGACGCTGCAACCGTGTCTGAGGCTTCGGTGATCGAAGCGGAGCCGCTCGCGGTCACTGCGGCTATCGGAAATGCCCCCGGCAGGCGTGAAAACATCTTCAGATAATCAGGGCTTATGCCGGGGCCTGATCTTGGGACGAAGCCCAGGAGTGCTACCGCGCCAGTCCCTGCAATCGTATCCGCGTCTTCGGTGACTGCCGCGCTGCCGCTGACTGACAACGCATTGACCTGCGATGATAACTGGCGCCCGGTGAACTGCGCGCGCTTATCAGGCCCCACCCCTGGGCCTGCTTTACCTGGCTGGCGGCCAACTGCTGGCGTACCACCTAAAGTAAATCCCGCAACAATCGTGAAACCGAACGTCGAGACGTTGTAAGCCCATGCGCAGGTGAGCGCCGAAGCGCTCGAGATGATTTGCGCATTCGCCTCGATACCGTTCGAGGTGCTGCCGTCCTGATTGATAGCCCAGCAAGAATGCGGGGTTGAGTCGCTTAAACTGCCAAGGCTCTGAAATCCTGCCGTGCTGCAATGAATGATGTCATTGGCGGCATTCCCGGCTTCCCACATGAAGCCGATAACGACTTCATTCGCAGAGGCTGGCGTATAGCTCGGACTGGTCTGAGTCGTTGAGGTTGCCGAGCTCGTGACCGGCGTGCCGCCCAGCGCGGTGATGCCGCTCCACTCGCTGATCGCCGATTCAGTGGGAACGGCGTGCGTCGCCCAAGACAGCGTATGCGTGCCGGCGTTCGCATTGAGCAGAAACGCAATCGCACCTGAGCCCGTCGCATTCGCGAAGGTTTTGGCAATCGTCCAGGTTTGACCTGAGCTGTCGGTGGGTGCAACAGAAGCTATGCTGGTGGAATCGACGCCGAAAACGCATATCAGCGCATTGCCAGCCGCCACGCTGGTAATCGTCGGTGAATTGACGCCCGTCGCTACAAGATTGGTGGCGCCATTCTGGACGAAGGACATTAGTTGCTCTTCAGTGCGATGCCGAAGCTCGCGTAGCTGTCAGTGCCTCCTGTCCCGGTAAACGTGGCCGCCACGGTTCCCATGCTCAAAAAGAACTGCGACTCGACGCGCATCACGGGCGAGGTAGACGTGTTTTCCTCGCCGTTGTCGTTCCAAACGCCAGGATCATCGATACCGGCGAAGCCTGATCCGACGAGCGGACGGCCTTGACCGCTACCACCGTTGGCGATGTTGTTATCGCCGGTGACCGCAGAGAAGCCGAGCAGAATTGCTTTGTTGCCAGCGCCAGCTACGCCGGTACTGGTGATCAGATCAGTCGTCGTTGCGGTGATGCCAGACTGAAGATTCTTTACGCTCGCGATTAAGCTCGCGGCCGGAACGTTGATCCATTCCTGAAGATACGCGCCTTGCCATTCGACATTGGCAAAGGTGATATTGAGCGTCGTCCAGCCGCCGAGCGAGTTCTGCAGGCAGTGCAGAAACATCGATTGCAACTGACCGGTATCGTCGATCTGCTGCAGCTTTGTGCCGGAACCCCAAGTCCCGTTGGCAGAATCCGAATACGTCGGCGATGCGACTACAGAGCCGCCGTTTGACAGCGTGCCCACCAATACCATGGTGCTCCCGGCTAGTACCGGCAGCCCTAGGGTCAGCGACTCAGTCAGGCTTTGCGGGTCACCATTGGCCGATTGACCGGGCCAGTTGTTGAACACCGATTGGCGCAAGGCCACTTGTGGCGGCGGCGCAATGACCGTTGAGCCCATCCGCAGAAGGAACGCGCTCATTTAGTTGCATAGAACGAGTTCAAACTGATGGCAGAGGATCGAGTTAGCGGCGTTTGATACGGACCAGGTGCCGAAGAAGTCCAGTGTTTGAGCAACGGTTGAATCAAATCCTGTGCCAACAACTGGCGCGGTGTCCGGTAGCAATGCGGTGCCGCCGTAGCCAGAGGCAATCGCAGGTGAGCCAATGAGGGCGCGACTGGAAAAAGTGCCGGTACCCAAAATGGTCGCGACCGTGCCGTTGCCAATGGAACGCACGACTAATTCCGCGTCATATGACCAGCTCGCATTGGTCTGCGCCGTAGTGTTCAGATTCATCGCGCCGCCGTTGAATATCACGGTGGAAGCGCCCAAGCGAACATCGAGCGCCAGGGTTCCAGGAGATGCGGTTAGGGTCGAGACGCGTCCCGAGGCCACAACACGCAGCTTCGTGCCGACCTGCAGCAGATTCGCAGGTAGCGTGAAGCGCGCGGCGGGAGCAAGCAAACTCGTCGCCGTGGTCGATGAGGCAAGCGCGGTACCGTCGACCTGCTGCGTAACGAGCGATTGGTTCCAAGAATTGTACGACAATTTAAGCTCCGTTCGCCGTGATCGTCATGCTGGAGACGCTGATCGTCGTCCCTGACGTAAACGCCACCGTCGAGAAATTGATGTCAGAGCCCGATGTGCCGACGGCTCCCTGGATGATTCGCGTGGAGCTCGTGACAGCCACGCAGGTCGCGGTGACGCTACTGGTGCAAATTAGAAAGTGCCCCGCAGTGCCGGTAGCACTTGCCGCGGTCGAGGTGATCGCGTTGAAGGTAAGAACGCCGGCCGACACGGTGCCAGGGGTCGCGGACAGCGCCATGACCACAAGAACGGTGCCGGCATCGACCGTCGCGACTGTCGCAGGCTGCGCGCCGCTCAAGATCATCAGGAAGCCGGTACCACCGATCGCGGTGACCAGATCCGTCATCGCGCTCGAGCGATGCGTCGCGGTGTATTGCGGCGATGCGTCCGTGGTTTGCGGCGTGAGGCTCGCAAACGCAATCATCAGGCCCGCGATCAGGCCGAACAGCGATTTGTACAAACGCATGGAATGCTCCGGAAAAGTGAATGCCCCTTACGGGCGCGGGAAACGTGTTGAATCGCCTACTTCGCGACAGGTCGCGTAGCGCTCGCCCAGCAATCCGAATAGGACTTTGCGACGCTCGCCATTTCTGCTCGGTTGAGCATCTGAGCGAACTTCGTACATCGAAAACGGCAGATAGTCATGCTTCGCCAGGTCGGGAGCGCCCTTTATTCCTAGGTCGCGCGCAGTCCTATCAGCGATGCCATCCATCGGAATCCGGCCGGTCAAAATGTCCGCGCAAACCCAGCCGTGCGATTCATGCACGGCCTTGCGCAAGAAAAATCCTGCAGGCCAATACGCGAGGCCAGCCCCACACGAACAGCGTGAGCGCTGCGAATAGGTGAGTTCGCTCGGCTTGAACGGAATGCCGCGCTTGTAGCGGAAATGGGCTCGCACGTTGTGCAGGCCGCTTTTCCACCAGATGTTGTTGCGAAACAAAAACCAGGCTCCGCTCACCCCGCGCTCTCGAAACGTGCCGCGAAAGCCGTAGTTGCCGACGTCGTTCAGAAATCCCGTGACGAAACGCGGCCAGCGTCGCTCATGGCCCCGGCTGAGCCATTTCCAGCCCCAAGCTTGCGTTGCTTTACTCATGGAGCCCTCGAAATAAAAAAGCCGCAACAAGTGCGGCAGTGGTGATCAGCGCGAAGGGAGGCGCGCTAACCGCTGGTCAAGTTGTGCGCCTATCTGGCTTTGGCTTTCCCGAAGCCGTGAATGGTCACGGTGCCGCCGGTATCAGCCGCCACCACAGAATCCGGACTGCACAGGCTCTCAGCGTTGATCTTTGCAACCACTTCGCGCGCCTCGCGGTTGGTATGAACGCCCTTGGATACGGCCAGCTTTCCATTTGCAGCGACGGTGAACATCGGCTTGCCCGCCTTGTCGTTAATGACAAAATCGGCGGTGTGAACGCCGCACAGGCCTTTCGCGTTCATGATCGCGGCGATTTTGAGTGCCGTGTCCTGAATATCGGCACCGGTTGGCACGATCACTTTGCCTGCGCCGTCGACGATGAACAGCGCTTTGCCGTCTTTGTCCGAGACGGAATAGCCGATCTTGGGGTGGGCGGCGTCACTGGCTGCGGCCGGCAACGCTGCGCATGCGAGCATGGCGATGGTGATTGACAGAAGTGCGTTGCGGAACATGTAGGAACTCCGATTTTGGAAGTGAAGCCCCGCGAAGGGGAAAATTACTTTCCTAAAACCTAACTTTCGCGGTGGTGTTGAATTTTAGCGCCGGACCCAATCGGGCCATCTGGCGAACATCTCGCACAACTGCCCCACTAAGCGGACTTGCGGCGAGGTCGTGAAAACTTCGGCGGGTTTCTGAAAATTATCCAGATGGTACGAGCCGCGCGCCTGACCGCGCGTTGCGCCACCGCCGCGCTTAGACAATCCCATCTCTGCTCGCTGAACATTGGTAAGCGTGCGTTTGTCGAGGATTGGACCGACGTAGAACTTGGTTCGACAGGGAGCGGCGATCATTACGAAGTGCGGCTCATCCGCAAATTGCCGCGTGCTGCGGCGAGATTGAGACGGCGCTGATTCTCGGCTCTCAGGTAGCGAGCGCGCTGATTCCTATCGCCGGTGTGCGGGTACATTGCCCGCAAATAGGACTGCAAATGACTGGTGTTGACGGTGAATCTCTGCGTGCCGATCGGCAATGATGGAACTTTGAATCGCTCCTCGCCAATGACAGGGCGAGAATACATGCGGGGAAGTTCCTGGGTCTGGAAATCTGTTTCGACTTCGATGAAGTCGTACCGCGGATCTTCCCGTAGCATTTACGCGCATTCCTTGGTTCGGAACTTTACACGTTGCCACCCTATTTTTTTTAAAAGATATCTTCAAACATTATCTACGAACGCAATTTGATATGCCGCCAGCAAACGCTCTCTTAGGATCATTAGCTTGTGCTTATATTGGGTGCGAGAGACATGCAGTTTTCGACGTTGTGAGAGCCAGCGCAGCTTCACGCCGATGTCCTGCCCGAAGCACCAAACGTACTCCGAGTCGAATACCGCCCGCTCAATCGGACGCAGCACCGTCGATACACAGCGCTCAAGCGCCGCCTCATCTCGTGGTGCGTCCGGCGTAGGGGCGCCGACGCCCGCGGTACCTAGCGCCGTCCTGTCGATGATCTTGCCCATATTCGAGCGAACATCGGGCGGTGCGCACTTATCACGCATCTCCGCACCGAGCCTGACTGCTATCGCGTGCAATTCTTTGAATTCCTCTCGCATCCGTCGTTGTGAATAGTTGGCAATTTCCGTATATCGATCAGGCGTATAGCTGGCGGCGTACAAATTGAAACTCCATGGGGTTTGATCGGGACAATCAGGTCGTCGGCAAAGAAGGCGGAAGAACGCAAAACGTCGTCGGTGGGTTCTGATCCAGCTCGATGACGGAGCGAAGTAATTGCAACCGCTGATTGCGACCGGCTTCGGCATTCCTGACTTCGTGCACGACTGAGACGGCAATAACGACGATCGCGATCAGTTGGCAGGTGGCGATGAGGTTGCGCATTTAGCTTTGATTCCGTTGAAGAAAAAAAAAGAAATAGAACGATTCGCGTTTTTGGAAGTCAGACTTTGGAATTGACTAGTTCAGTGAGTCGGTCGACTTCTTCGAGCAACATCCTTCGATGCCGAGAGTTTTGGCTTAACAGTTTGAGGTCAGCTTCCGGTACGCGCTGCCGCTGATCGTCTTCGAGTTCGATCATTTCGCGGATTTTAGCCAATTGCTCTTTGGTCATTTGCCCTTCCCTTTTCGGTTGCTTCGCCGTGAGGCTTTCGCCGCCTCACATCGGTTTGACCTTCGAATGCGATTGGCGTCATGTCTTAAAACCTCGAGTTTCTAGAACCTTTTGCGTGAATGCGATCGCGTGGCCGCTCGTGACTTCTTCTGGGGTAAATCGAAGCACTGCGTAGCCGAGCAACATCGCGTCGTTCTGCTTTTTCATGTTGCGCAGGATGTCAAGCGGGTGGCTGTGAGCGCCTTTGATCCAGATGCCACCGTCTATCTCGACCATAATTTTCGCATCTTGGAATACGAAATCGGTTCGCCATTTGTGAGAGCCACTACTGGGGTGCCTGCTGTTTTGGAATCGCCATTGCGCGAATACCGGCGGCAGCTGCAGTGCGCGGCACTGAAACAGGAATTGCCGGTCCGCTCGATCTTCGTCGACCTTCTTCCTGCGACCGCGTGGCTTAGCCGCCAGTCCCAACTTGGCGCGTGTTGCCGGATCCAGGTCTGAGGCGTGGATCACGTCTCGACCTTCTTGCCCCAGCAGTACAAAAACACGCTCACCCCATCATCGGCGGTGACGATTTCGCGATACTGGTGCGGGCAAGTGATCGGTGGCGCCATGCCCTGGCCGTGGTTGCCGGTGGGCGGGCGGTGAGACAGACCAGTGGTGCAGGATGCGAGGAAAACGCAAATGAGCGTCAGGTATTTCATTCAAGCCTCACGCAAACACCGTTCGCTATGTCAAGCAGTACGTCTGCATGGCATTCGGTGGTCAGCGGGCACCAGCACGCTAGAACTTTGCCGCGCAGCTCGCGACGGATCATGTCTTTCGCTGCGTCATCGAATGCTAGAAGCGCCCGGAAAAGCAACACCGCTTCCTCGCGATTAGTCGCTTGAAATTCCGTGTGTTTGATCTGGAAACCCCAGCGGCGCAGGCATACGAGGTCCATCGGTTCGCCGATCACGTAGGGATTGACCCAT
>Ga0193728_1001682_pt1 | contig 11389 bp, 6 predicted proteins | sample U1c1metaG_FD_143037 | JGI IMG/M metagenome (GOLD analysis project Ga0193728, IMG submission 143037) | Soil microbial communities from a riparian zone of the East river system, Colorado, United States - U1c1 | ecosystem: Environmental > Terrestrial > Soil > Riparian zone | place: USA: East River...
GTTGGCGATCGCCCCTTGCACTTCAACCGCGCGAACGCTCACTTCTTCGGCGCCGCCGCTCACGTTTGCAATTCGTGAGCTGACTTCCCGGCTGGATTGCGCGGATTGATCGACGCTGCGCGCGATCTCTTGCGTCGCGGCACCTTGCTGTTGGATAGCCGCCGCGATCGAACTGGCTACGCGATCGACCTCTCCGATTTCCTGTCCGATTTGTCCGACCGAGGTGGCCGCCGCTTCCGTCGCTGCCTGTATTTCAGCAACGAGGCGATTGATCTCTTCGGTGGATTGCGCGGTCTGATGGGAAAGCGACTTCACTTCCGACGCCACGACGGCGAAACCTCTTCCAGCCTCTCCCGCGCGGGCAGCTTCAATGGTCGCATTCAGCGCCAGCAGATTTGTCTGGCTGGCAATGCTGCCGATGTTGCCGCTCATTTCGGCGATCTTGGTCACGACGGCCGAGAGAGATTGAATTGTTTCCTGAGCGCGATGGCCACTGCGAACCGCATTGCCCGTGACCTGACTGGCCCGTTCGATTTGAGCTCCAATCTCCCGGATCGATGCGGTCAATTGTTCGGCCGCGGCTGAAACCGTCTGGGCGTTGGCGAGCGATTGTTCAGATGCCGCGGCAACAGCCTGCGAATCAGACGACAAGGTTGTCGCCAACGCGGTCAATCCTCGCGCGGCGACGTCCACTCCATTGGTAGCGACGGAAATGGACTCGACCGATTTGCCCGTTTCGTGCTCGACGGTATCAGCCATTCTTAGCATTGCGCTCCGCTGGGCCTCGCTGGCCTCCTCGGCGGATAGGCGCTGGTGCTCGCGCAACTTTCCGTTCTCGATCGCGCTGGTTTTGAAGACCTCCACGGCCTGTGCCATTTGACCGATTTCGTCTTTCCGCGCGGCGGAAGGTATCGCGACATCCAGATCGCCTTGAGCCAACCGCTTCATGACAGCCGTCATGCGGACAACGGGCCGTATGACGCCCAATGCAATGCCCAGGATACCCAGGGCGATAATGAGCACAACGCCCCCGGAGACGGACCACACAATATACGAAAACGATGTCACGCGCTGGGCGGCGGTGGTTTCCAATGCCGCGTTTTCGTCGTTGGTCTGTTTTACGATGTCATCGATGATGGCGCGGTGGGCGGCATATGCCGGGTCCAGCTTCGCGTAGGCGGTTTCGGCAGCGCCGGCGTTCTTTTTCTCCAGCGCGGGCAACATTTCCTGTTCGATGATGGTCCAGAACCGCTGCACTTCGGTATCAGAGGCTTTTGTCAGCTTTGATTTCAACGATTGTTCGAGGTCGGATTTGATCCAGTACTCGCGACGTTCGTCGTAATCCTTGTGCAGCTGAACCAGCCGGTCTCGCCGGGCTGTAACCGTCGATGGATCACGCACCGCGAGGGTTGCCTCGAGATAGGCTTCAAGCACGTATTCCGGCGGCGGCAGGATGTCGGCGACCAGATCGTTTCCGAGCTTTATCTGCGTGTATAGCGGACCGCCGATGCGCAATTGCTGCAGCGCGTACCCGCTCGTAAACAGCACGGCAAAAAGCCCGACCGCCGTAACAAGCGCATAGATGACCACGGCGGCGGAGACTGAGATTCGCGATTTCATCTGTTTTCCTTCAAAACCGCAATCCACCAGGCTCCTGGAGGCGAGAACTCCGCCAAGCCTACGATTCTCGTGGGACGGTAAGTTACCAACACTGCGAGCCCATTAATTCGGGCGACCGTAGAAATACGGCGTACGGGTAGAAATACGGCCCGCGATCTGAGAAGACCGAAACATTTTGATCCGGCAAAGCGCGCGAGGCCGGCGTCTGCGCCACCGGGCGACCGACCGATCCTCGAGAGCCACTTCGGAGATCGCGGCAGCAGTTCTCCAGACGCACCGTCAGGACAGAGGCTACCGCAAAACTACGGTGTGTGATTTTGACGGTTCATTTCCCTTGGATTCAACGACCCACAAAAACCGCGGCGCTCGAAGCGGTTTAGCAAGCGTTTATTCCGCCTGATAACCAGCCGCTCAGCATCACCTGCGACCGTCGAGCGGACAGGTTTGGGGGACGTTTTGCGTAATCCTATCACTGAAGCTCAAATGTTTGCGGCGCTTGTCGACACGAACGAGGCAATCATTCGTTCCAGCAGTCGCGACGAAGCCTTGCAACGCGTTTGCAGCGCCGCCCTCGAGCATTTCGGATTCGTTGGCGCAGCAGTGCTGTTGGCGGGTGCTGATCGATCGCTCACTTTCGCGGCCGGTGCCGGCGATGGCATCGAGGTCTTGAAAGGAGTTCAAATCTCGACCGCGGAAAACACGGTTAACGGGCAAGGTCTGGCTGGAATAGCCTTCCGGACGGGCCGGCCAACCTTCAGCAACGACTATCTTAATGACGAGCGGATGCGTCCGTGGCGCGAAATCGGCGCTGCTTATGGTATAGGCGCGGCAGCCGCCTTTCCGATACTCGATCAGGGGAAAAGCCGGGGTATCCTGTTGGTCTACAGCCCCACCCCCAACTCGATCGGTGAAACCCTGATAAGAATTCTGGAACGAATGAGCGAGAACATCGCTTACGCTCTTCGTGCCTTCGATCGAAGCAGGTTGGGTCAACAAGAGAAGCGGTCCGCTCAACGTCTGACCCAGATGTTCGGCGCGCTTAGTGCGACCAACGAAGCGCTGCTCCGGGCACGTACTCCCGACGAGATGTTCCAGCACGTGTGCGATGCGGCTGCGGCGGGAGGCCGCCCCCTCGGTGCCGCGGCAGTATTCCTGATGCGGCCGGGCTCCGAATGGCTCGTTCTCAAGGCTGCCGCCGGAAATGATCTCGACCAGATCAAGAAGATGCCGCTCTCGCTTGACCCCGACAACAGGTTCGGCAGAGGCCTCCATGGACCTGCATTGCGCGAGGGACGGCCCTCCGTCAGTTACAACACCCGTAGCGATCCGCGCACGCAGCCCTGGATCACAGACCGCGCACCCCCTCATGGTTGCGCGGCGTTGCCGCTTCGGCAGGGCGGTAAATCGGTGGGGGTTCTCTTTTTCTTCTTCGGCCGCTCGGCAGGCAACCAGCGCCAGGCCATCGAAGCCCTGATGAGCCGAATCGCCGAAAATATGTCCTTTGCCCTCGACATGTTCGATCGCGACGCGCATCGAATTCGATCCGAGCGAATGTTCGCAGCACTTAGCGCGACCAACGAAGCGATCTTCAGATCGCAGAACGTCGACGAGATGCTGCAGCTTGTCTGTGAAGCTTCTGTCAACGAGGGAAAGTATCTATCGACCGCCATCTCGCTGGTTGAACCAGACTCGCCGAATCTCAAGGTGGCGGCGGCCGCCGGCGCTTTCCTTGATGCTATCAATCAAATGCAGATTTCGACCGACCCTGAAGATATTCGGGGTCAGGGCCTTAGCGGAACCGCCTTCAGGACAGGCGCACCTTGCATCAGCAATGATGTGATGAACGACCCTCGTGTTGCAAGCTGGCGGCCACTTTATATGACCACTGGCGTCACTGCCGCCGCCGCCCTCCCATTGATCAAGAACAAGGTCACCGTCGGCTTGATGCACTTTTTCTTCGGTCGCGACGTCGGCATGATCGACGACCAAATGCTCGGCTTGATGGCGCGGTTGGCCGAGAACGTTTCCTTCGGCCTCGAGACCCTCGAGCGTGAGGCAAACAGAATTCGGCTTACCCGCATGTTTGCCTCCTTGAGCGCCACCAACGAAGCAATCATGCGGGCAACGAACCGCAACGAACTCTTCAATATGGTATGCGCGGCGTCGGTGGAGGGTGCAAAATTTACCACCGCCACCATTCTGCTTGACGAACCGGAAGGCGATTACTTCTCGATTGCCGGCTGCGCGGGCCCCAACGAAAGCTACATCCGTCAGTTAAAGTATTCACCGAATTCCGAGCTTCCCGAAGGACAGGGACTTATCGGAAACGCCTTTCGCTCGGGCAAGCCGGTGGTCGCCAACGACTACCAATCCGACGGGCGCACCCACGCCAGCGGCGCGACGTCTGGCGCGGCCCTGCCCCTGCTCTCCCACGGCCGACCGATCGGCGTGCTGCTGTTTATGTCACTTGAAGCCAACATCTTCACTTCAGAACTCGTTGACTTGCTGCAGCGACTTGCGGAAAATGTCTCTTTCGCGCTCGAGAATCTCGAACGCGCGGAAGAAAATCGGCTTGCCGAGAGACAGATCCGCTATCTCGCCACGCACGACGGCCTGACCGGACTGCCAAATCGCGTCAAATTCAACCAGCATCTCGCCCTAACCATCGAGACGGCACGAGCGAACAACTCACAATTTGCCGTCATGTTCATCGACCTCGACCGGTTCAAGATCATCAACGATTCCCTCGGTCACGCGGCCGGTGACGAATTGCTGATCGAGATGGCGAACCGCCTTCGTACCTCGCTGACCGAGGCCGATGTCGTTGCCCGGCTTGGCGGAGACGAATTCGTGGTCATTCTCGGCGCCGTCTCGGGATGCGATCAGGTATCGGCCATAGCGCGCAGCGTCATGTCGGCGCTGAGCAAAACGCTGACGATCGGCGACCACGAGTGCCTCGCCACCGCGAGTATCGGCATCTCGATGTTCCCGTCGGATGGCGGAGATGAAACCACGTTGATGAAGCACGCCGATCTGGCAATGTATCAGGCCAAGGACGAAGGAAAGAATGATTTCCGGTTCTTCGCGAGGGGGGCCAAGACGCAGTCAGTCGAACGGCTGATGCTGGAAACTTCCTTGCGCCATGCGATGGACCTCAACCAGCTCGCAGTGCACTACCAACCCAAGGTGGATATCGCGACCCAACAGGTTACCGGTGTCGAAGCGCTGCTGCGCTGGTCCCATCCGGAGATCGGTGACATATCGCCCGCCAAATTCATTCCACTCGCGGAGGAGACCGGACTTATCATCCCGATCGGGCGCTGGGTCCTGCGAACCGCGTGCCTGCAAAACGTCGCGTGGCAGCATCAGGGGGTCGAGCCGATCTCCGTCGCGGTGAATTTGTCGCCGCGCCAGTTTCTCGACACCGGTTTTCTTGCAACGCTCGATGAAATTCTGGAGGAGAGTGGAATGCGGCCCGAACTGCTTCAGCTTGAAATCACCGAATCGATGGTGATGCTGAATGTCGAGCGCGCGATTGAACTGCTTGACGCCATTCAGAGCCGGGGCGTGCGTCTTGCGATCGACGATTTCGGCACAGGCTACTCGTCGATGTCGATGATGAAGCGATTTCCGATCGATACCATCAAGATTGACCGTTCGTTTATCAGGGATATCCCCGACGATTGCGAGGACAAGGCGATTACGGAAGCTATTATCCGGATGGGGAAGGCGCTCGACTTGACCGTTGTGGCAGAGGGCGTCGAGACCGAGCAACAGCGGGCATTTCTCAGCTCTCATGGTTGCGACGAGATGCAAGGGTTCCTGTTCAGCAAAGCCAGGCCACAGGAGGATATTCCCGCGCTTGTCGCCGGATCGCTCGAGCGTTCTCCGCCGCTTCAACCTTTTCTGATCGACCCGCAAATGCCTTTCAGGCTCAAGACAGCCGAAGCGAACTGATCTGGCGGTAGGCGCCTTTCCGAAAGAGGTGGCTCAAACATGGAATCAGCGATTGGACCCTGGCGACAGGCGCTGGCGCGACAGGCAGCCGATGTTCCGCGCGATTGCGGCTGATCCTCGGCTCCAGCCTGACCGCGGCCTGGAGCGGAAGTCCGCTCGGTTTTTCACCCCCTCGATGACGGGATTGGCATAAGGACGCCATTTCCCGACCCGGTTGACCCGCCGCGCAGCCTCGTTCGAACGGAGGATGGCGCACGGCGCACAACTGGTGCGACGGTGGAATGAATATTGAAACAGCACCGCGGCGATCTATGCTTGCCGATATTCAAGGGCGCGGGCGATGTGGTGGTTCAACAAGGGCGAGCGCAAGGAAATCTGGGACGAAGATATCCAGTGGCCGATCGGCGATATCGAAGCGGCGCATAAGATACGCGACATCTGCCGTTCCGCTGCCGACAGCGCTGAAAAACTAGGCGGCTCAGCTGACCGCTCGGACAATAAGATCAAATACGAGGTCGAAAGATACGAACGCGCCGCCAAGACCGCCATGAAAATCGCCATCAAGGTTTCCGATGACCTGTTGCGCGACTCCGCTGTACGCCAGATCGTCAATTTGTGTTTGCAGGCCAACGATTTGAGGACAGCGCGGATACTTTTTCGCGCGATTCAGTCCGTGTCGATCAAAGAAGACGTGCTGAATGACTATCCGATATTGCGGCAGTGAATTTCTGGCGAGTGAGCGCGGCGCTGATTGATCGGCGCCGACATTCAAGACTTCGTCGCAAACCAGATCACATGACGCGCGCCGCTGCGTTTTGCGGTGGCGCGCACGGCCACCTCGTTCACATCGAAGCCGGCGGCGCGAAGCCGTTTGGAGAACAGAGCGTTAGGTCCCGACGACCAGACGGCGAGGACGCCGCCCGGGCGCAAGGCCCGGCGAATGGTTTTCAGCCCTTTCAGATCGTAGAGCGCATCGTTGGCTTTGCGGATCAGGCCCTCCGGGCCGTTATCGACATCGAGCAGGATCGCATCGAACGCCGAGGCATGGGATTTTATCACCTCAATGACGTCGGCGCTGCGAATGCTTGCGCGGGGATCGTCAAGGCTATCGCCGAAGATGTCGGCCATGGGACCTCGTGCCCACGCGATCACGGCGGGCACAAGCTCGGCCACCACGATCCGCGCTTCGGTTCCCAACACGGCAAGTGCGGCGCGCAGGGTGAATCCCATGCCCAATCCACCGATCAATAGATGCGGGCGCTCGACCGCTTCGATCCTGCGGCAGGCGAGCGTGGCAAGGGCTGCCTCGGATCCACTGAGGCGGCTGCTCATCAGTTCGTTCTGGCCGAGCATCATGGAGAAATCAGTCCCCCTTCGCATCAGACGAAGTTCGACGTCTGCGCCAGGCACGCGTGCGGTATCGATATGTTCCCACGGAATCATGCGAAGCTTCTACGCTGTTTTTGACGCCATTGGGCGAGATCTGGCACGGACGACCACCACGTCACACGCGGTTTTTGCCGGTATCGCAGGCATAGGCGTCGAGCCGTGAGTTGTCCAAATTTTAGTCGCCGTTTGTCGACAGTTTCATCTTGCGGGCTGGATTGACGCCATGTGAGCCTCCCCTCGATCGAGGTTTTTCAATCTCCCGAAAGCCTGCATTCTCGTGCTTCAACAGGGCTTGCCGCGCAGAATCCGCGGATCGAGCCGTCAAAAGGTAAGTCATGCTGAAGAAAATCGTGTTCGGCCTCGTTTTCACCTGCAGCGCAGGCCTTGCGCTCGCGCAGGAGCCGAAGATGGGAGGCGTCATCAACGCCGTCATCCAGCCCGAGCCGCCCGGCCTGATGTTGGCGATGATCCAGAACGGCCCGACCCAGATGGTATCAGGCAATATCTTTGAAGGTCTGCTGCGGTACAGCCCGAAACTGGAGCCGCTGCCCGGCCTCGCCGAAAGCTGGACGGCTAGCGAGGACGCCAAGGTCTACACCTTCAAGCTGAAGCCGGGCGTGACCTGGCACGACGGCAAGCCCTTCACGTCAGCCGACGTTCTGTTCTCGCTCGAATTTCTCAAACAGTTTCATGCCCGCGCGCGCAACAATCTCCTGCAGGTCGAGAAGGTCGAGGCGCCGGATGATTTGACGGTTGTATTCACGCTGAAGCAGCCGTTTGGGCCATTCCTCGGCATCTTCGAGGTCGGCTCACTGCCGATGGTCCCGAAGCATTTGTACGAAGGCACCGACTACAAGACCAACCCTTACAATAACGCGCCGATCGGCACCGGCCCGTTCATGTTCAAGGAGTGGCAGAAGGGCTCGTTCATTCGGCTCGTGAAGAATCCCAATTACCACATCAAGGACAAGCCCTACATCGATGAAATCTACTGGCAGGTCATTCCGGATGCCGCGGCTCGCTCGGTCGCATTCGAGACCGGCAAGATCGACGTGCTGCCCGGCGGCTCGGTGGAGAATTTCGATGTCCCGCGCCTCAGCAAATTGAAGGATGTTTGCGTCACCGGCGCCGGCTGGGAATTTTTCAGCCCGCTGGCCTGGATGTGGCTCAACAACCGCGCCGGCCCGACGTCGAACAAGAAATTCCGTCAGGCCGTGATGTACGCGATCGACCGCAACTTCGCCAAGGACGTGATCTGGAATGGGCTCGGCAAGGTTGCCACCGGCCCGTCGGCATCCACCATCAAGTTTTACACGGATGACGTTCCGAAATACGACTTCAACCCGACCAAGGCGAAGGCGCTGCTGAAGGAAGCCGGCTACAACGGCGAGAAGGTGCGTCTGATGCCGCTGCCTTACGGCGAGACCTGGCTGCGCTGGGGCGAAGCCGTCAAGCAGAACCTGCAGGACGTCGGCATCAATATCGAGACCGTCGCCACCGACGTTCCCGGTTCGAACCAGAAGATCGGCGACTGGGACTACGACATGGCCTTCTCCTATCTTTACCAGTACGGAGATCCAGCACTCGGCGTCGGCCGCAACTACGTCTCCAGCGCGATCGCCAAAGGCGCGGTGTTCAATAACGTCGAGGGCTATTCCAACCCGGAGATCGACAAATTGTTTGCCGACGGCGCGGTCGCGACGCCGGATTCCCGGCGCAAGGAAATCTACGAAAGGGCGCAGAAAATCCTGGTCGACGACGTGCCGGTGGCATGGATGCTCGAACTGCAATTTCCGACCATCACCCGTTGCAGGATCAAGAACCTTGTTACGACGGCGATCGGCGTCAATGACGGCTTCCGCGACGCCTGGATTGACAAGTGAGCGCTGCGGCGGCACGCCATGCCGACGCTTGCGCGCTTGCCGGGCATCGGCATGAACGGATTGCGGCGCGAGTAAAATGAGTCTTTGATGCTGTCATTCGTTGCCCAGCGCATCGTCAAGGGCGCGATCGTTTTGCTTGCGATCATCGTCTTGAACTTCTTCCTGATCCGGCTTGCTCCCGGCGATCCGGCCGTCGTCATGGCCGGCGAGGCCGGCGCCGGCGACCAGGTTTTCGTGACCCAGTTGCGCGAGAAATTCGGTCTCGACCGGCCGCTGCCGGAGCAATTGTTCCTCTACGTCAAGGGTATCGTCAGCTTCGATCTCGGCTTTTCGTTTCGCCAGCAGATGCCGGTCTCCAAACTGATCATGGATCGGCTGCCGGCGACCTTGTTGCTGACGATGACCGCGTTCGCGATCTCGCTCGTGCTCGGCATTCTCCTCGGTACCTTGGCGGCACGCTGGGCTGGAACCTGGGCGGATACCGCGATCACGGTGGTGGCGCTGGTGTTCTATGCCACGCCGCTGTTCTGGATCGCGCTGATGGCGATCCTGCTGTTCTCGGTGGCGCTGGATTGGCTGCCGAGTTTCGGTTACGAAACCATCGGCGCCAATTACACCGGCTTTGCCCACATCCTGGACGTTGGCGCGCATCTGATCATGCCTGCGATGACAATCGGCCTGTTCTTCATGGCGACCTATGCGCGGATGACGCGCGCCTCGATGCTGGAGGTGAAGCGGCTCGATTTCGTCAAGACCGCCCGCGCCAAGGGACTCCGCGACAATGTGATCCAACGCCGCCATGTGCTGCGCAACGCGCTGTTGCCGGTCGTGACCCTGGCCGGCCTGCATTCCGGCACCCTGATCGGCGGCGCGGTGCTGACCGAAACGGTATTCGCCTGGCCCGGGATCGGCCGGCTGATGTACGAGGCGCTGCTGCAGCGCGACTACAATCTGCTGCTCGGCGTTTTCGTGGTGTAGGGAAAGAGGTAGAGCCTTGTGAATCTCGTCACCGATCTGGTCTACCGCATGGTCGATCCGCGCATCGACTTCGCCCCATGACGCAGTTCTGGAAGCAGATGTTGCGCAACCCCAGTGGGCTGATCGGCCTGATCATCCTCGTGATCGCCATCTTCCTCGCCGTAGCCGGACCCATGGTTTTCCCGAATTCGCCATGGCGCATGGTACAACGGCCGTTCCTGCCGCCTTTTACATTATCGACTGTTCCGCTCGGCACCGACGCGCTCGGACGCGATGTCTTTGCCGGCATGATTTACGGCGCGCGCGTCTCGCTGCTGGTTGGCCTCGTCTCGACACTGGCGGCGCTGGCGATCGGCGTTCCGCTCGGCGCCATCGCCGGCTATTTCGGCGGACGCATCGACGACGCGCTGATGCGTTTCACCGAGTTCTTCCAGACCATTCCGAGCTTCGCTCTCGCCATCGTGCTGGTGGCGATCCTGCAGCCTTCGATCTATTCGATCGTCGCCTCCATCGCCATCGTCAGTTGGCCGCCGGTGGCGCGGCTGGTGCGCGGCGAGGTGCTGTCCTTGCGCAGCCGCGAATATGTCCAGGCCGCCATCGTCACCGGCCAGACCAGCCGATGGATCATCTGGCACGAAATCCTGCCCAACGCGTTGTCGCCGGTCATCGTGCTGGCGTCGCTGATGGTCGCGACCGCGATCCTGCTGGAATCCTCCCTGTCGTTCCTCGGCCTTGGCGATCCCAATCTGATTTCGTGGGGCTACATGGTCGGCGCCGGCCGCACCGTGATCCGGCAGGCCTGGTGGATCACGGTGTTTCCGGGCCTCGCCATCCTGATCTCCGTGCTGGGATTAAATCTGGTTGGCGAGGGCCTCAACGACGCCCTCAATCCGCGGCTTGCAAGGGATGGCCGCTGACGATGCCCTCCGATCCCGCCGTCAGCATCAAGGATCTGAGAATCGCGCTGCCGCCCGGCGGCGAGCGCACTTACGCCGTCGACGGCATTTCGTTCGATCTTGAGCCTGGCGAAATCGTCTGCGTGGTTGGTGAATCCGGCTCGGGCAAGTCGATGTGCGCGCACGCACTGATGGGACTGCTGCCGGACAGTGTCACCACTGAAACAGGCGTGATCGCGTTCGAAGGCAACAATCTGCTGGCGCTCGACGCGGATGGCTGGCGCGACATGCGCGGACGCCGCATTGCCATGGTGTTTCAGGAGCCGATGACGGCGCTCAATCCCTTGATGCGGATTGGCGAGCAGATGATGGAAATGTTCGAGGCGCACGGCCTGCTGTCGCCGCGCGACCGCCGGCAAAAGGCGCTGGACCTCGCACGGGAAGTCGGCCTTCCCGACCCAGCGAGGATCGTGCGCGCCTATCCGCACCAACTGTCCGGCGGCCAGCGTCAGCGGGCGATGATCGCGATGGCGCTGGCATTGGAGCCCGCGGTGCTGGTGGCGGACGAGCCGACCACCGCGCTCGACGTCACCACGCAGGCGCAGATCCTCAAGCTGATCCGCGACCTGCAGCGCAGCCGCGATATGGCGGTCATGTTCATCACCC
>Ga0193728_1001684_pt1 | contig 11379 bp, 13 predicted proteins | sample U1c1metaG_FD_143037 | JGI IMG/M metagenome (GOLD analysis project Ga0193728, IMG submission 143037) | Soil microbial communities from a riparian zone of the East river system, Colorado, United States - U1c1 | ecosystem: Environmental > Terrestrial > Soil > Riparian zone | place: USA: East River...
GTGGATTACTCTTCATGGCTTATCAGACCTCGATCGAGCGACAGTTTGAATTCGTCACCAAGGCCTGGGTGAACAATCCAAACTTCAGTCAGCAGGGAGCAGGCTTTGATCTGGTTATCGGACAAAATAGCCAGGGCAATCGCCAGCGTACGGCTCCCATCTCGCTCAATCCAGTGCAGAACCAGACCATACAGCTCCAGACCAACCAGGAGTGGGTTATTCCAACTGGCGGCGGCTACTTTTTCGCTCCGTCCATCTCCGCCCTGAAAAAGGAACTGTCATGATAGCATGTATGATCTGACTGTCAACTGCGACTTTCAGGCTCATACGAAGAAATGAGCTTGGAAGTCGCGGTTCAGCAGCAATGGATAGAAGAAATGGGAGTACACTTATGGCAACTGGCTTTCTGAATATACCGGACTGGTTCTCTTGGGAGAATCAAGGAGCAAGCATTGCCGTTGCTCAACTTACCAGTGCCCGACCACGTGATCTGGTCGTGATGATGGTAGATAACCCACCTGGACAGAACCAAGGTCTCTATCGCGTGGGCAAGCACTTGGATGGCGATATTGTATCCCTATGAGTATAACATATGTGCCGAGATTTTTACGAGGAGGGGTACTAGGCAGATACCCGCTATCAAAGGAGCAGCCATGTACGGTAACGGGTTCTGGCCATCCCTCTTGAAACCTTTGCCAGCTCACTGCGTTCAAGTGCGATCACCAATGATATACTCAATTGCATTGATCATCTGGTTTCCGGCACCTGTAACGATGATTTTTGTGATCTCTTTATGAGGATGATCTTGCTGGAGCCAGTGGGCATTGATACTGGCATCGTATCCCGCCATAATCGCACTGTATTCATCACTATTCTTATCAAAAGAAACACTTTCATCATGGTTCGTCTTGATACCCATAAGATCTAGTATGTGAACGGTCTTTGTTTCTATAACACCTGTACTCTTAATAGCTGTGGGTGGATGTATACACTTCAAGTCAAGCATCAGGTTGTGGAGGACATTTGAGGCATAGAGTGGTTTTGTCCCTGTAATAAACATTTTTGTTTCATCCTCATTTGTGATGAATGGCTGAACCTCACTATCATATGCACCTTCTGCGGCATATTTATCATGAAGTTCTTTATCCTCTGGCTTGTTGGGACGCTCTTTGCGACGAATCTCTGCTACAAGCATATTTGTTTGAGTGTAATATGTGTAGTCATGACATGGATGTTCATATCCCCTAACAAATACCTCTAAGCGAAAACGTTCACCTTTATCACTGCCTCTTTTTACGATCAACGGGTCATAGCGTTGTTTATACATTTTACGTGTTTGTTCATAGTGTGTATTTTTTATCTTCTCTATTTTTGCTTTTCCCTGCGCTATTGCCTCTTCTTTGGTTTGGGGGTAGTCGTCTTTTGGCGAATATTGATACGGCTCCCTTACTTCGGGTGTAGACGAAAAGTGTAGGCTTTCGTCTTCAGAGGGATGCCTTGACTTCATACCCCCATAGTCTGACTGCCTTGTAGCAGTCGGTTCTCAATTGAATCAGGAGCGGAATGCATTGTTTCCTCCGCTCTCATAAGGGCTTGGATACCAGGAGGTGAGTTTGAATGATCAATAGAAGTAGATCCTGTGAAGTGTGGGCTTGATCTTCTTTTTGGTTGCTGATTATTCGATTTATCTCCTTCAGAAACTGTATCAGATAGTCGTCGCTTTTTATTTCCATTTGGCATAACTAAATCTCCTTATATGAGAATATTTTCCATAAAGTAAAATGAGTACTTACATCAATGATGCTCAAGTGGACTAGACTAAGATTTATTCGTATACTGTTTATTGTAACAGCTATCGCTGACTTTATGTGGGAGAAGGAGGGACAATTTTATCAAGAAATATCGGGTGGTTTATCTGGGAATGTAGAACTGATGATAAAAAGGGACTTTTAGGTAGGGACCTATGCGGAAATTTTCATCACTGGTCTAAACTGGCTCTACAGGCCGATGTAAATTTGAGACACCTCATTGGAGACGGTCAATCAATCAGGCCCGATGATGAGATTCTTGCGGGTCGTCTCCACCACTTCTTTGGTGACAACCGTCAACTGGTTGGCAGTCAAGACATGCTCCACTTGCATCATGAGACGTTCTATCAAGCGAATATTTCCCTTGGTAATACGCAGAATCGCAGCAACAGCCTCCTTGTCCGTGAAATTCTCCGAATACGGCTTCACGCGATGCCTCCAGCGCTTGTCCAGAAAATCGCGTGTCTCATCCTGAGACAAGGGTTCCATTTCATGATTAAACCCAATCCGTGAGTAGAGTTGTGGTGCTCGCGCGATCCGCTTCTCCAGGCCAGGCATGCCTAGCAGCACCAGACCAAACTCTCCACGATCGGCAAAATCGCGGACCAGTTCTAATCCCGCATCCTTGAGTCGGTTGGCTTCATCAACAATCAAGAGTTCAATGAACGGTGTGTAGCGGCGCGTCACCAGAAATTCCTCTTTGCCCTGATGGCGCTGGTTGGCTGCCTCCACCAGATAGGAAAAAGCGGCAAACGCCGTCAGCATCTCTTTTTCAATGCGGGAGACGGAGGCCGAAACAGGAGGTGTGTAAAACACCGTTCGACACTGCTGCATGGACAGGTCCAGAGGAGCAGAAGTGAATGTCAGAGGTCGGTAAGGATACAAGCCATCCGCCGCGTTATGGCCCGTGAAGGTGATCAAGGGTTCGGGCAAGAAAGGTTTGAACAGGTTCCATTGCGCGTACTGCTTGGCAGACTCGGTTTTGCCTGTGCCTGGGGAACCATAGCCCAGACCGACTGCACCGGCACGCCGACAGGCATCACACATTTCTCCGAAGCGACGGTAGCTCTTCGTCTCCACAAAACTGGGAGAGGTTCCCTCGTTCTGATTAGTCATTGATATACCTCTTGAGTCGTGGCTGCACATTGCTCGGTACTGGTTCGGGAACCTGCGACTTGGACTCTGGTGATGGTGGGTGATGGATCATAGGCGCGAACTTAAGCGGGCAAGAAAGATAGATGCAAATAGAAGGAGGAATTGAGGCAAAAAAGAGAGGCGGAGAGGTCTCTTGCGTGATAGAGTAAGAAAAAACGAAAGTATTCTTGTACTCATCGAGGAGGAGACCATGTCCAGTCAGAAGAAGCATACCACACCAGCCTTGACCGAACAAGAAGCGACCAAGCTCATCAATGAGGAATGGGAGGAGCAGGTGAGCAAGCGACTTCCAGCCGAGACCCAAGAGCAAGCGTTCCGCTTAGGAGCCTTCATGCGTTCCCGTGAAATCCAAAGCGTGAGTGACCTGTTGCGTGCTTTACTGGCCTATGTGCTGTGTGTGCATTCCTTTCGGCAACTGGGCGGTCCTCATAGGCTTGGCCAACATCTCAGATGCTGCTTGGCACAAGCGACTGCGACAAGCACGAGAATGGTTGACGTGGTTGTTGGGAGCTTTGCTTGCAGGACCACAAAATATGCAGCAGGCAGCCTGTCTGGCAGCCATTGGGGGCCGTCTCTTGCTCATATTTTTATTCCTATTAAGGAAACGCGTGGTCGACCACGTGTCAGCCATCTCCCAAATAGGAGCCCTATAATACCACCAGATCCTAAAGTCGCAGTTATCTGACCCCATAATGGAACGTTACTCATAGCAAAGCCTTCCTCCTCAAGTGCTGTAGCGCTATTATCGGCTTGGCGATCCTCTTCTTACAGATTCTTAAGTATCTGCTATGACAATGACAAACCTAGCTATCATAGATAGAGACATTGTGCTGGATGAGAGCAAGCCTAACTTGCCATATCTGCTTATATCGCTACACCCTGAACGATGATCCCACCAAACCCATAGGATTTGTTTTCAGCACCGTCCTCACAGCCTCCCACCAACGAGACTATTCCGGAGGCATGTCTGGATAGGACTGAGCAAAACTGATCGAGGGTATAAAGATGAAACATTTGGTTGAATTTAAGATGGACGATGGCAGTTCGATTGTCATCGAGGTAGATGAGCCAGAAACAGGTGGCACGACGCGTGCCTCACGGCGCCCAGGAGAAATTGCCGAAGAGGCCAAAGAGACCTTTGAGCAGGCCCTCAGTAAAATCCGTCCCGCAACCGAAAGGGTCATTCATACACTGTGCGAGTTGGTGTATAAGCCAGATGAGATCGAAATGGAATTTGGGTTTAATATGAGTGCTGAGGCTGGGGTGGTGATCGCTTCGGCTAGCGTTGAAGCGAACTATAAAGTCACATTGCGATGGAAGGATGAGGAGAAAAAAGAAGGGTAAGTTTTCCTCAGCGGCATAGGGCAGAAAGGAACTCCTTCCCTTCCTGCCCTACCCTCTACAACTATCACCGAACTCCAGCAGTAGCTTCTAAGGGCTGTGCTGCCTTTCTATTCACCATCAATGGAATATTAGAATTTCCTTCGCCTTCTAAATCCTCTAAATGGATCGAGAGGAGGTAACTCAACCTTTTCATAGATATCGTCTACCAGAATGGATAACCCAATAGTTTTTAGTTCTACACTTTCCCCCTGGTGATGAAAGCTATCCATCCATACATAGGCATCTAGACCTTCTATACCTTTCCTAGTCATCTTCTGGACGATCATAATATCCCAATTCACAAGAATGTATTCTTGGATAGAGGGACACTGTGTATAGATCCAAACTTTATCCATTCTATCGTATTTTTCAGTAGTGGGAGACAATACTTCTACTACTAACTTTGGATATTCAATGTAAGTTTTGTTTTCTGATAAATCTTGCTGGTTGCATGTAACCATAATGTCTGGTAGATGGCAATCATCTTCTATTTTGAGGGTGCTCTCTGATAGGACACGACACGGGTTTTTTCTTAAGTGTGTATAAATGAGTCCATAGGTGTTTCCTAGTAAGGTACCATGGTTAAGGGTACCTCCTGCCATGGCTACCATTTCCCCATTGATAAATGCATACTTCTGGTCTAGGTTTTCACGGTCTAGAGCTAGGAAGTCCTCTACTGTCATTTGTGGTTGTCTTCTAGCTACCATGGGTTTATTCCTCCTGTGTCAAGCTTTGCTGATCCACGCGGAACGCTTTTCTGCCCGTCTGTACTTAGTATACCCAACCCGTGCACCATCCGCAATAGCAACCTGAGTTTTCCCAGGGCTTTTGGGTTTACCTGTAAAGCGCCTATTGCCCATCAACAATGAGCTTGGAAGGCACCTCGATCCAGATGAAAAAGATGTATCTCGGGTAAAACCAAAAGCCCTGGAGTTTTCCTCAGCAGCATAGAGCAGGAAGCGATTCCTTCACTTCCTGCCCTACCCTCTACAACTATCACCGAACTCCAGCAGCAGCTTCCAAGGGCTGCGCTACCTGATGAATGGTTTGCACTAGCTTTTGGGCCACCTGTTGACTGTGCCAGTAGCTGCCGTGGGCGGCTCTGCCTCGGATCAGTGCAAGCGGTGTCTGGCTGAGTGGCTTTAGTAGAACGTCACGCCAATCAGTAAGGTGCATCACGACATCCTTTATGTCCAGGTATCGGGACTCCCCATCGACCAAGCTAGGCAAAAGCGTTGCTAGTGGGTAAGCGATAGGATCTCCTGGATGGGCAAAATTTCGCCAGGGAAGTCTTGCATTCATCGCTTGATGAAGGCTCGAGAGGAGTTGCTCCAACTGGGGAGTAATATCGTGTGTCGAGAGGACTCGACCTTGGGCATTTCTTGCTTCCTGCATGCTCTGATCTACGTCCATCAGGCTAAAGATGGCGATAGGCGATCCCATGGTGGTGATGCTACCGAGTTTGATCCCCTGCCTTGGATTGGGCGGGATGCCAAAGATGACATTCCGGATAGCATTCACACTTTGGTAACCGGGTATACTCGCATCATCCCAACGGTGGCTGAATAGGATGTCAAAGAGAATGACGGTGCCCATACTGTGCGTAACCAGATGCAGGCGATCACCTTCAGAGGAATTGCTCAGGCCCTCCAATGCCTGATCTTTAATGCGATCCGCTACTTTAGAACCAACATAACGGCTGAGGTAGAGCGCAGCATCGCCAACAAATTGGAGCACGACTGTCTCACGGAATTCTCGGAACCAGAAGCGCTTCCAATATGGAGAGGCTTCTATTCCTAGAACGGGTATGGACTCCATAAACAAAGAGCAGATAGTCTGTAGCCATGTCTTGTAGCTCCTTTGCCTTTATAGCATCAAACGACTAGCATGCATACTACACCATATTACGAGTATTTTAACTTATCTGTGTTGTGTTCATCGGACGAGAACCTGAGATCTGAGTTTATCCCTGCGCTTCTGGACTACCCTTTGCATACCATCTCTGATAGAGACAGGATACACAGAGTCAAGACAAACTGCAAGCTCGTCTAACCAGGACGATGCTCCCGTTGTTGAGGGTTTTCTTAATCTAGCTCGACAAGAAAGTTGTGAGCCAGAAAGAGAGGATAGTAATATGGTGCCTACTTCTGAACGTTAGAGGACTTCTGCTCACTTACCCCTGCCCTCCAGAAATTGTCCCTTTTTATCCCTAGAAAAACCTCCTCCTCTTAGGTATACTTGGAAGAGGGAATTAGTCATGGAAGGGTATTTCATGTAAAAAATGTTGTCTTACAATTGGAGAAATTTTCGCGGATTTTATTATGATAAAAGGAGAATTTATGAAGATTGCCGTTATCCATTTTGGAAGGCTTGCCCACTCTAATGAAATAGCCTCTAACCTTGACGAAAATGAACAAAATTTGTTGAATTTGAATATTCAGGCAGCGAAAGAAGGGGCAGATCTCATCATCAACCCTGAAGCATCCATCTTACCCTTTTTCTCGACTTCCACTCAAACTCAAATCACCAGCGAAAATCGAGAGATCATTGAAAATAGGATGTTCGCGAGATGGTTTGCAGAAGAACGAAGCCCGAGATTTATTGAACGGTTGCGTAGTACCGTCGCTCTCCCCTATCAGACATTCATCGTTGTTGGTACGATTACGTCCGTGCCTGGATATTGGCTCCTTCACAATTCAGCATTGGTGATTGGTCCAAAAGACATCCAACATATCTACCACAAGCGCGTCTTGACCGATGATGTTGTTTTCTCATGCGTAAAAGGGTTCTCAGAATTGTTACCAGTCAACCTGACGATAGGCAAGCTTGGAGTAATTATCTGTGGAGATTACTCTGTTCCTCTCATTCCTCGTAGCTTAGCTCTCAACGGCAGCGATTTAATCGTCATCATAGCCGCTGTAACCTCCCCTACGACTCATGTATTACAGGTACGGGCGCTAGAGAACGGTATTCCTTTTGCTCTGGCCAATTGCTACAATCGTGATCAGCAACATATTGAGCCATGGATACCAGAATCTTCAATCGTGGCGGCCAATGGAGAAGTACTGGATGCTTATAATCGTAGCAGTGATAAAATACTCTGGGCAGATTTAGACGTTCTGGAACCTGCTATGCAGGAGTTAAAGACAGAAAGATTGCGTAACAGACGTCCTGAGTGCTATGCAGGGGCATTGATATACACGGCATCGCCTCTGCTACGGCCACATACAGCGGATGCGCTCACGGAATCGGCCATCAAACTGGTTACCATTTCAGGTGCAGCTATAGATCAGCACCTTGCATCCGACTTGCTAGACACGATCATTAGAACTGCGGCAGAGGATGATATTCCAGTAATCATTGTTTTACCAGAGTTTTCTTTAGAAAAGAAGGATATCCAGAAATATATCCATTTTGGAGTAGAGAGAAAAGTCTCTATTGTCTGTGGCTTCACTGAAAATAACTCCCGGGTTATTGCGCTCTTCAACCCCTCTGGCCGGGAGATACTCACCTACAAGAAAGTGCATCTTTCTAAAGAAGAGTCTGCTGTTATTCAAGCAGGAGAAAGATTAGAATGTTATATCGATCATCTGGCTGGCAGGATTGGCATCCTTTCTGGCGAAGACCTTTTGTATCCAGAAGCGGTTGAGGTGCACAAGAACGCAGGAGTGGACTTGCTGCTGGTGGCCTGCCGTTTGGGTTTTGATGCTGCAATTGTTTTCAATGATGTGGCATTGTCCAGGAAGATGCATGTTGCTGTGGGTGATTATCGATATAAAGGTGGCATCTATGAGCGATATTCAGCCTCACATGATCCCCTTGTGGTGAATAATGATTTTATAAATGATTGCACGCTCAACATACAGGATGGGAGGAGCAGACCTCCCACAACTCAGCTCTCAGGGTTAGAGGTGCTTGTTCGATTTGAGTAGTCAGGGGGGTGGGCCAGCAGATGGCCAACCCGTCTCACCTGTCGTTATATTTGCAAATCTTGCCTAGTTGCACAGTCTGGTGATACTCTGGTATATATTAGGAATAGGGAACTTAAAAGATTGTTTCCCATTCTATCAGTTCAAGTTTTGGTATTTGTCCTCAGAACATTCTAATGGGCAAATCATGTGCTGAATTCAAATCAACGAACAAGGAGAAAATCACATGGCAATTCGCGTGGGTATCAATGGTTTTGGGCGTATTGGGCGTCAGTCCTTAAAAGCAATTCTTGACCGCCACTCAAATGATCTTGATGTTGTAGCAATCAATGATCTTACCGATACTAAGACGAATGCTCACCTTTTAAAATATGACTCGACCTACGGACGTTTCCCTGGCGAAATTGAGGCCACAGCAGATTCTCTGATCGTCAATGGCCATAAGCTTCAAGTGATTGCACAGAGGGACCCTGCCCAAATTCCCTGGGAGGATCTCGGCGTCCAGATTGTAATTGAGTCTACCGGTTTCTTCACTGACGCCGACAAGGCCGCAGCACATTTGCAGGCTGGTGCGAAGAAGGTAATTATTTCAGCTCCTGCTAAGGGAGAGGACTTGACTATCGTGCTAGGCGTGAATGACCATGTGTATGACCCTCAGAAGCATCAAATTATTTCTAATGCGTCTTGCACTACTAACTGCCTTGCGCCGACGGCCAAGGTCCTCAACGATACATTTGGCATTGAACGTGGTCTTATGAATACCATTCACTCCTATACCAATGACCAGCGCATTCTTGACCAAGTGCATAAGGATCTGCGCCGTGCACGCGCCGCCGCTGCCAATATCATCCCAACGACCACTGGTGCCGCCCGCGCACTTGCTCTCGTGATCCCAGAACTAAAGGGACGCTTCGATGGCATGTCCCTGCGCGTACCTACTGTGACTGTCTCTGTGGTTGATTTCGTGATTACCACCCGCAAAGAGGCCTCGGTTGAGACTGTCAACAACGCCTTCAAAGAGGCTGCCGCCGGTCCATTAAAGGGCATTCTGGACTATACTGAGGACCCAGTGGTTTCTACAGACTTCCGTGGCGATGCGCATTCCTCGATTGTCGATGGCCTCTCGACGATGGTGCTTGGTGGTAATATGATCAAGGTTATCGCTTGGTACGACAATGAGTGGGGCTATTCGAATCGTGTTGCCGATCTTGCTCACTTCATCGCCCAGAAAGGAATATGATCGAAATTACCAATAAAGAGGAGTAACCTCTACTATCATGAGATGGTAGAATGATAGAGAGATTGGTAGATAAGACAAGGAGGAACACAACCATGGTAGCTAGAAGAGAACCACAGATGACAGTAGAGGACTTCCTAGCCCTAGACCGTGAAAACTTAGACCAGAAATATCAATTTATAAACGGGGAGATGGTTGCTATGGCAGGAGGTACCATTAATCATGGTACTCTCATAAACAACTTGAGCGCCATACTCTATACACACTTAAGAAAAAGTCCTTGTCGTGTCCTTTCAGAAAGCACACTCAAAATAGAGGATGATTGTCACCTCCCTGATATCATGGTTACATGCAACGAACAAGATGTAACCGAAAACAAGACGTACATTGAACACCCAAAGTTAGTGATAGAAGTCTTGTCCCCTACTACTGAAAAGTACGATAGAACAGGTAAAGTTTGGATATATACACAGTGTCGTTCTATTCAAGAATATGTCCTTATAGAATGGGATATGATGATTGTTCAGAGAATGACAAGAAAAGGCGCAGGAGAATTAGACTGGTTTCAATGGATAGATAGGCGATACTACCAGGGCGAAAGTGTAGAACTGGAAACTATCGGTATAAGTATTCCAGTAGATGACATATACGAGAAGATTGATTTACCTCCTGCTGATCCTTTTAGAGGATTTAGAAAACGAAGGAAAGGCTGATATTCCAGAAATATGATCGAAATTACCAATAACACCTTGACCCTTCCAAGCATAACATGATAATTTAACATCGTCAAGGGTTAATCCTACATGCACCTTGTACAAGCAAGAAGAAGCAGTTGGCCTACATCACTATTTGAAGAATTAAGACTATACGAAAAGGGGTGACCAAAATGGTCACCCCTTTGGAAAAGGATATGTATGTCAGAGCAGAAAGATCAGTTAGCAATTGAGCCATTGGAGCAAGAAAATGTCCCCTTTCATGGCCAGTCGATTATCGCTGTCAGGTTACCAGATAACCGTATTTGTGTCGTGTTACGCTGGGTATGCGAAAGTTTAAACCTTGCTCCAGGCAGACAGGTTAGCCGAATACAGCGTACTGCCGCCATAGCCAACGAACTGGTCAGAGTGAGAGTCGTAACCCCTGGAGGGATACAAACAATGCCAGCGATCACGCTCAGAGGCTTTCCGGTCTGGATACTTGGCATCAATCCTAACGAAGTCAAGGATGAGCGTCTGAAAGAGATGATCATTGCTTACCAAGTGGAAGCGGTGGATGTGCTCTACAACCATTTCTCAAAGCGTCGTCTTGCTTCAGCCGAGTCTCAAGCAATTGTCCCAGCTGAGCCAACCAAGCCAACTCCACCACAGCCTGAAGCGCCAAGCAGTGAGTGGATTAGCTACTACCAGCATATGATCCAGTGGCATCAGTGGAAACAAGACATGGAAGTGTGGCGAAACGAGACGGAACAGTGGAAAGAAGAAACCAGAACTGAAATAGGAGAGATTAAGACCGAAATAAGGGACCTCAAAGAAGAGGTTAGATCCATCCTTCCGCAATTTGGCCTTGCGACAGAACACAGAGAGACCACCAGAAACAAAGTCCTGAAAATTAGTAAGCTCGAAGGTTTCGATAATCCTGGATCTGTTTGGAGCGAACTTAATACAGCATTTGGAGTCACCACCTATAAAAACATCCCTGATGAAAAGTGGGAGCAAGTCTCTAAGTGGCTGCAGGGCCGCGAGAAAGGAGCACAACGAAGAGCGCAGCAGAGAGAACATCAACGCTCACTCTTCGATGAGCCCTAGAGAGATCAGTGAGAAGGTAAATAAATAGATGAATAAAAAGACGGTTCGCGATATTGATATTATAG
>Ga0193728_1001685_pt1 | contig 11373 bp, 14 predicted proteins | sample U1c1metaG_FD_143037 | JGI IMG/M metagenome (GOLD analysis project Ga0193728, IMG submission 143037) | Soil microbial communities from a riparian zone of the East river system, Colorado, United States - U1c1 | ecosystem: Environmental > Terrestrial > Soil > Riparian zone | place: USA: East River...
GGATATTTCGCGGGTTACAAAAATGTCGCGTATGCGCTGGTCTATTCCTTTATAATGCCCGCAAAGGATAATGATATTTTGCTTGCCCGATAGCTGGTTGGCGATTGATTGATTCAAAGTTTCGCCATCCGGCGACATGAAAATAATTTCGTCATAATCTCTTTCAGCCTTTAGCTTTTCGATGCAGCGTGCAAAGGGCTCAATCGTCATCACCATACCGCTGCCACCGCCATAAGGATAATCGTCCACACTTTTTTGCTTGCTGGTAGAGTAGTCTCGCAGGTTATGCACGTGGATCTCGGCGATGCCTTTCTTTTGCGCACGTTGTAATATGGAGTGTGCAAAAGGGCTTTCGAGCAAAGCGGGCAAGACAGTAATGAGATCAAAGCGCATGGCGCAAAGGTAATGTGCAGATGTGCAAATTTCAAATGTGCGGATGAAGCTAAAAGCAGAAAGGCTAAAGCTGAAAGCGCAAAATTAATTAACCGCTGCTGATTGTACGTGCAACTTCCGCAATATCGCTGCCCTCAATAAAAACAAGGCCATGTTTTGATGCAAGAACGGCGGTATTTGCGGACATTACCGGCGGCTGCAGCCACAATACTTTAGCCTTTAGCGGCAAAACACGGTTATTTATGATAGCAGGATGCTCCTCCTCGGGACGATAAACATTTACAATATCAACCGAAACAGGATTAACATCGAGCTTCATGAAAACAAGTTCACCATTATCACCCTGTTCAATGGCGGAGTATTTATCGGGGGAATAGCCAAATACGGTAAACCCTGCGTTCAGCAATGATTTTGGGACATCCGGGTTTGGCCAATCTACAAGGAGTATTGTTTTAGCGCCTTTGAGGATATTTTTGTGACTTGTCGACATCGTTTGATCAAACTACAGTTTTCTGCAAATTTCCCAATGGTGACCAAAAGGATCTTTTATCCGGCCGAGCCTGTAGCCATAGTCCTGATCAGCAACAGGGTAAATCTCTTCAGCACCTGATTCAATGGCCTGCTTCGCCACAGCATCGGGATCAGGTACAACGAGCCCCATCCGTATGGTGCTACCACCAAGCGTTTCAGGACTAAAATTTCCGTATTCCGGTGACTCATCAGCCACAATAAACCGCACGCCTTTAATTGAAAGTTCCGCAACCACGCTTCCACCCGGATCAGTAAGACAAAACGATACTTCGGCGTTAAATGCTTCTTTGTAAAATTCTACCGCCGCAGTGCCGTTCCGGACAGACAATGTGGGTAAAAAGGCAGCTTCAAAATCGTCCTCAGATTGATTTTTCATAAAAGTAAAATGTATCTTCTTTTTATTGCCAAACGACTTAAGCGTTATGTACAAAATTATCCAAATTTTCCTGGCTCAACAGCTTTTCAATAAGCCAGCAATGCCCAAACGGGTCTCTTATTTCTCCCTGGCGGTACCCATACTCATAATCTTTAACCGGCGAAAGCAAAAAAGCTCCTGCTGTTATGGCCCTTGCCACTACAGTATGCACATCATCCACCGCCAGGCCGATTGTTACCGTTGTCCCACCGGTTTTATGGGGGCTTAAAGTCCGGCTACCTTCTTCATGCAGGCGAAACACCGCGCCGTCTATTAAAAATGCCGCTACATGTACGGTGCCATCAGGATTGTTAATCCGCCACAACAATTCCGCACCGAATGCTTTTTTATAAAATTCAATATCAGTTATGCCGCTGCTGAGCGATAATACCGGTACAAAGGTGGTTTTTTGGTCCATTTTTAATGATATTTTTGTCTTGATTCTTGGCTCTTGTTTCTTGACTCTAATTTTTAGTCACCTTCCTCCAGCACAAATATCTCTTCGAGAGGCTTGCTGAATACCCGCGAAATTTTTAACGCCAGAACCGTTGAAGGCACGTATTTGTTGCTCTCGATAGTGTTGATGGTTTGCCGTGATACGCCAACCTTGTCTGCCAGGTCGGCCTGGGTAATGTTTTTGATTGCGCGTTCTACGCGTATGTTATTTTTCATGACTATCCCTCCCGTTTTAATGAGCTGTTAAGGCGGAAAATAACCCACCTGAAACGGATAATAAAAAAAATAAGCGGAACCCACAGGTTCAACTCCAGTATATGGCCAACGTCCTCAATAAAAACAAGACTCGCTATTAGAATGATATAATTAATATAGATGGCCCATCGGAGCGAATCCAGGCGGATGTGCCATATTTGCTCATCTTCAACCTTTTCCTTCGCAAAAGCAACCAAAAATAAACCCGACACCATTACCAGTGATGTGCATATAAAAAAAAGGTGCACACCGGTAAAGATGCCTGTGCTTCCGGGACCGTTATCCATAATATTGACCATCCCATGCGACCGGCCGAGCGTGCTGAGCGGGATGTGAAGTATAACGAGGCCCCAGCCAAGGTAACGGCACCAATAAGGGAATAAAAAATGTGTTTTCATAAGGCAAGATTTCCTCCCATGTTTTTCCTGTTATATGTCCACAAAATATAATTAAATCTGAGTACAAAGAATAATGCTATAGTGCCAAGATTAAGGAACAATACCAATATAAAATCTGTAAAAAACAAAAATAAATTGGCTATCATTAAAACTGCATAGTTTACATAAACAGCCAATTGCATCGATTCCAACCGCAGCGTTGAAATAAATTCATCTTCATTTTTTCGCCGACTATATCCCCAGATCAGCAATGTTACAGGCAAAAACATAATTATAACATCCCAACCACCGGGTATATCTACGTCGTTCTTGTTTATGAACGGGCCAACAAACATAATGACAATAGCGATCAAAAGTGGAATAGAAGTTATCTGCCCCAGCAGCCTGTATGGTTTTTCAGGCAGATAGAACAGCCGGCTAATTTTATATTCGTCGTTCTTGCTGTGGCGCAGGTAGTAGTAGCGTGCGACAAATATTACAAGGGGCGTAAACAGGTTATATATCGACACTTCCAGTGGATCACCCAAATGCCCTAAAACTAATTTATTGCGGCCAGATAATTCAATAGTTATCACCAGCAGGAGCCAGAGAAGGTATAATAGATAGTTAACTAACACTGCCCAGTAAAGCGCATTCTGCCGAATCCTTGCGGTCAGCTCATCTTCCTTTTTCTCTTTGGAAAAGGCTACTAAAAATAAACCTACAACCACCAGTATCAAAGCAAGTTCGTTAGTCAGGTCCTCGTATTGCGGGTTGGGGAAAAAGTGACTGTTCGGACTTAATGATATTCCAAAGCCGGGTATTCTAAAATCGGAATAAAGCACAAAATAGCCTAAAACAAAACCGGGCAATGCGAATAGCCAGCCAACCAGTCTTAATTGGTGCGGTAGTAAAAAGCGTGTTTTCATCTTTTTGTCAAGTTTAATTTACCAAATGTAAAACAAAGTTTACAAATAGCAAGTTTATTTGACAAATATTTTTGGAAACTGTGCAAAACGCCAATTGATAAATCTAAACTCGCCTAATAATTTGATGTAGATCACCTTTTTAGATGACTACGATCACATGCAAATTTGCCAATTAAATATATTTTTATTCCCTATTCCGATTGCAATGAAGAAAGTACTCATCATTGAAAATGACCTTGACACACTTGAGATACTCGGATGTATTTTTGAGGGAATCAACTTTATACCGTTAGAATCCCAATTTAGAGTTCCAATTGACAACATCATAAAGGAAAACCCTGACCTTATAGTCCTTGATTATTATCTCGACGATTGTTGCGGAAGTGAAATATGCGCGGAGTTGAAAAGCAATCTTTTAACAAAGAATATATCCGTAATTATACTCTCCACTGCAAGATATCCGTCAGATTTCGAGCGATTGCCGCGCTGACGCTTATCTGGCAAAACCATTTGACCTATCCGACCTGGAAGGACTGGTCAATAAATTAACTGTTCAATCCTGTTTCATTTAACATATAGTCGCCCGTTTATTTGTCCAAATATTTTGGAAGCAAACTTCCTCAACATTTGAAAAGTTTTCGTGTTTCTGGCTTTTCTCAACAAAATAGCCGGGTCTCGCAACCCGGCTACTTTCCTATATTATTTAAACTATTGATGACTTAAATCGGTTAGCATTACTAACCTACGTTACTCCATCCACTCCTGGCATTCAGGTTGAAATGCTTATCTGCTAAAATCCACAGAATCAGCTATATTACAACATTCAAATAGAAATTTGGTTTTAAAATCTTTAAAGAATTCTAGCCCAACTGACATACTATAGCAAACAAATTGGCAACGCAACAATTCTTAAACATGGTCTGAAAGGAAAAGCCGGACAAGTTGCAATAAACCAAACCTTAAAATAGATTTTACGTAATAAAGATTGTAAAAATTATAACTCTAAATTAAAAATGTTTAAATCGGCAAAAATTCCATTGTCCTTTTTGATAATTGGTATTTGCTGGGCGCTGTTTAGCAACCCAATTATTACTCTATTTTACAGGCATTTAGCACCACACGAACAGGATTCGTACAGGAGTTTGAATGATTTGATCTTCGTTATCATTATAAGCTATGTTTTGTATGTTAAAATTAAGAGGCAACAACATAAGCTAACTAAATCCGAAGAGGAGTACCGGCAACTGTTTGAATCGAACCCTAATCCACTTTGGATACATAACGAAGAATCGCAGTTTGTTAAGGTGAATGACGCCGCAGTCAAAAAATACGGCTACAGCAGGAAAAAGTTTTTGAAAATAACTACCGACGATGTTAACTCTTCAGCCGATCATCAAATACTTAATGAATATCTGAACGAATCTAACGGAGAGTTCCGGCTCGCCGGCATCAGGGAGCATATCAAATCAAATGGAGAAACCTTCATGGTCTCCATTGTGTCCTACCCGGTATTGTTTAACGATAAGCGCTGCAACCTTGTGATGGCAACGGACATTACTGAGCTGATTGAGAAGGAAAGAAAATTGGAGCATGCCTACCAGAGAATTAAAACATCCAATGAGGTTCTCATGCAGATAGCGTGGTCAAATTCTCACGAACTCAGAAAACCACTTTGTTCTATTATGGGCCTTGTAACATTACTGAAGGAAGCCAGTGATCAGGAACGGGATGAATTTCTTCGCCTTTTGGAAATATCTTCGATTGAACTGGACCAGGTTTTGAGACAGAACAACGAAAAAGTAGATGAAATAGGGGTCCTGGAAAAATCCGAGTTGTAAAAAATCATCTTTTAGGATTATAACTCTCCTTGTGATTAAAATCAAACATCCTGGCAATCGTAAACCCGATCCTGTAATTCCCCCTGGCGTAATCTGCTGTGGTATTGCTTAAGTAATTAATTTCATTTGCTGTTCTGGCGTTTGTGATATTAACAGTAAATACGTGGCCACCTGTCACCATTTGGATACCAAACCCCAAGGGGTCGCTAAAGCCGTTGTTGGTTCTGAACGACGAGAAAGGATGCGCATAATCGACTATTACGCTCATCAATTTGGTCACCTTAACCCGAGCAGTGGCAGATACTGAGAAAAAACTATTCTCGCTTCCCGGCGTGTTTGGTACCGGTAAGTTATTTTGTACAAATGACGGTGCTATTTGAAAAGAAAATCCGCTTGAAATCTTTCGGGCGATAATGACCTGTGCAAAATAGGATAGGCGATCGCTAAATTTATCAAAGTCGCTATATGGCCTTAGGCCTGTTTCACCAACCAAAGTTATCGCAAACGGCGAACTGTTATCACTTGTTTGGTGCAGTATAGCATATTTCATCTCAAGAGTGATCAGGCCACCTTCGTCAGGCATTGCGCTTCTCCCCAAATCGATATTCAAGTTATTTGTTAATCCATATTCAAACCCTATATACAAATCAGCAATTCTGTCAAGACCAAAAAGGTATTCACCGCCTCCGTCATCTCCGGCAAAATCGCCAAACCGATGCATTACCAGGAAATTAAGATTGTTCTTTTTAACAGTTTCCGTGCTTTGTGATAAAATAAGCCTCGAAGATTCAAAAATAACAACAGGCTCCTTTTTGTTATCAACGCTCATCGAATTGAAAACGGAATCCGTAGTACTGGTTTTTTTTACGGAGTCGTTTTTTTGGGCCATTAACCCTGTACTTATCATAAGAAACGCCAAAAGTAATAAGTTCTTCATGTCTTAAAATTATTTTGATGGAATATTTTTATAAAGGTTGTAAGTGGCCGAAACAGTGATTTTAATACTCTCGGCAATGTGATAAAATAAAATTTGGGGTATATCAATGTGATGGTCGGCACATTTTACCATAAACTCCGATGACATAGTAATAATACCATTTTTCACTGTAAGGCTACCCTGAACTGTTCTTTTCCTTGCTACCCCATGTACTGTAAGTTCGCCTGTGGCACTTACGGTATAGGTACCCTCTTTAGTAATATCAACATGCTCCGGTATTTTTCCTTTGAATATGGCCTTCGGGTACTTATCGCTCTCCATATAATCCGAATTAAAATGTTGCTGCATGAACGCCTTATCAAACTTAAATGAACTCATAGGCACACTAAAGTCCAACTCGCCCGTAGCAGCGTTATACACGGACACCCCTGAGGGGGATACGGCTTTGATATCTTCTATCAACGCAGCAGAAAAAAGAGTAATCCGTGCATTTTTACAGACGTAAAGATCCTGGCCCTCCTGGTGGAGATTTAACAAGCTTAGAAAAATAATAAGTAGATATTTCATTTTTCTAACCGGGAGTCTAACATTTTGATGAATAAATTAATACCTATAATTGGATAAAAAAGCAATCGTTTAAAGGTGAAAAGCGCCTATGCCAATTAGTGAGCAGGAACAACCGTTAAGTTATATCAAAATATCAATATGTACAAGGCACAAGCAAATATGAATTATGAAAACAGCAAACGACCTTTTACATATGATAAAAACTATATAGCGACGGAAGTGGGATTAACTTATTTAATGACTGGGGTACGGCTCAGAAAAAATAAGCAGAATCCATATTGGTCTAAATTACTTATAATAGTTGCCATTACATAAACTATTATATAACGGCCTATTATTTGGAGTTGTCCGGGCAAACAAATGGTATAGAAATGGGTTTTGACCAATTCGCCTATTTTTGACGAAAATTGTTTTTGTTCTGAAGCCGTACGGGCAATGCGTTATCCTCTGTTAATCAATATCAAAAAAACTGCTATGACCAGTGAAATTGATACGACAACAATTGAGACTTTAATGTAATGCTCTCTGCGTGGTTGGCCTGAAACTACTTCTACAAAAGACTGCCTAATTTTTTTCATTAGCATGAGTAAATAAATCTGTTACAGTCAGATGCAATAACAATGCCATTGCGATCAATGCCTTCTGAAATGATTGATTGTTAGCTTCAGAAGTGATTGATTGTTAGGCTGTTTATTTTATTCCCCAAAGCGTGTATTTCGGTTAGTCCCAACAGGTATAAAATTCCCGATTTGTTTTATACAAAAGAAATAAAAAAGGCAGCTAAACCTTTGCCCGGCTACCTAACCCATTTTTTGATCGAAAACTATTTGAAAATAACCTATCGGATTAAAATCGCATCCTGATGTAGAAGAAATGTTGAATTATAATTGGCTATCAATCTAAGTAAATATCAAGCAAACCGTCGGGCAGGTCGACCAATACTATTCCCTTAACCACATCAATGCTTTTGATAATTTCCTCGTTGAGCGGGAAAAGCACTTCGCAATCTTTATAATGTACAGTGGCTATATATTGCTGGGGCAGCTCCTGTATACTTATTATCTCGCCCAGTTCGCCTTCGTTGATATCTACTGCCGTAAAACCTTCCAGATCCATGAGGGTAAAATCACCCTTTTTCTTTTTGGGCTTTAGTTTATTGGGCAGATAAACATCTTTTTTAACCAGCCTCGATGACTTTTCAATAGTATCCTGATCCTCTAAAAAAAGGTAGGCAATATTGTTCGGATGGTATTTAACAGATTCTACAAAATAAGGGACCAGTTTGCCGGCCATGTCAACAAAAATAACATTGAAGTCTATCAGCTCCAGGTTATCAAAGTCGACGTATAATTGCAACTCGCCCTTTAAACCTTTGGTTTTGATGAAGGTGCCTATCCTAAAACTATCTTCTATGTTCATATTTCGAAATGCTGTCAAACAAAAATAGCGAAGCGCTTTAAAACCGCTTCGCTATTCAATAAGTTTTTGTCCTGATTACTCAGCGCTATCAGCTTCTGCAGCAGGAGTTTCGGCTTCCGGCTCAGCGGTAGGGGCCTCAACTTCAGGTTCAGCAGCTACTTCGGCTTCTGCAACAGGTGCTTCTAATTCAGCCTCAGCAGTGGGTGCTTCAGCTTCTGCAGCTGGTGCTTCAACTTCTTCTTCCTCAGCAACCTCTACTTCTTCAGCAGGCGGAGTATATTTGGCAATAATTGCCGCAGCTTTTACTTCTTTCTTTTTAGCTTCAGCGGCCAAGGCAGCCTTACGTGCATCTTGCTTTGCAGTAGTCAAGCTTTCTTTTTTACCCGTTATCTTACTGTCTTTTTGTGTAAGCCATTCCTCAAACTTCGCTACAGCTTGTTCTTCGGTCAAGGCGCCTTTTTTAACGCCACCTTCCAAGTGTTTCTTATACAAAACACCCTTGTAGGATAAAATTGCGCGACAAGTATCGGTAGGCTGTGCGCCGTTGTTTACCCAATCCAGGGTCTTGTCGAAATTAATGTCAATTGTAGCAGGGTTGGTGTTTGGGTTGTATGAACCTAAACGCTCAATGAAGCGGCCATCCCGTGGCGCGCGTGCGTCTGCTACTACGATATAGTAAAAAGGTTTTCCTTTTTTACCATGTCTTTGCAGTCTGATTTTAGTTGCCATTTTTAATCTTTTATGTGTTCAACATGTCCCCGGAGTTTCTTTCAGCGGGGATGCAAAGGTAAAAAAAATTATTTTAAATTCTAAATCAGATAAATAATTAAAATTCAGGGCTGTTTTCTAAAAATTATTGGCAATTTGTGGCAGATATAATATGGAGCAAAAAAAACGCATTGCCATTGATATGGACGAGGTTTTGGCCGATACCATTGATAAATTCATCGAGGTATACCGGCAAGACCATAATACAGAGATACTGCTGGCAGAAATGAACGGCAAGGAATTTCACGAACTGTTGCCGGATACGCTAAACAATAGCTGGCGCAAATATGTGAACCAGAAAGGTTTTTTCCGGGATCTTAAAGTAATGCCCGGTGCTACCGAAGTAGTTAAAGCACTAACTGAAAAGTATGATGTGTACATCGCTTCGGCGGCTATGGAATTCCCAAATTCACTTTTAGATAAGCACGACTGGCTTGCAGAGCATTTCCCTTTCATTAGCTGGAAAAATATCATATTCTGCGGCAATAAGATTGTTGATGTGCAGATTATGATAGACGACCGTATCCGGAATTTTTCAGGTTTCAAAGGCCGGTCGATATTATTTTCATCGCCACACAACTACTATATTACTGAGTATGAGCGGGTGAATACCTGGGCCGAAGTGGCCAATTTATTATTATGAAATTTATTTTCACGATAAAAAAATATAACTTTATAGGGCTCGCGAATTTTAAAAAAATCTATGCTAACTGATATACTGGCGGCGCTGAACGATTGCGTTTGGGCCTTTGATTTAAATACGCAAACTCACCTGTTTATCAGTCCAAGCGTACACACTATCCTGGAGTACCCGCCAAAAGATTTTCATCAAAATAAGGAACTCTGGAATGAAATTATCGACCCCCGCGACCGCGAAGAAGTATTATCTGAGGGTAATAAACCTCGGCCAGGTGAATGGATCGAACTTAATTATCGCATTATTACCGGTTCGGGTAAAGTAAAAAGGGTTCAGCATAAAAAATGCTATTATACTGATGAATCAAATGGACACCAGGTCATCCTTGGCATAATCAGTGATGTTTCTGACGATCGGCACGCACAAGACGAAATAGTGTGGACCAAAAACAACCTGGAAGCGCTAATCAATAATACCGTCGACCTCACCTGGTCCATTGATAGGGATGGTAAATATGTTTATATGAATGAATCCTATCGCAAGCGGATAGTCGAAACGGTAGGCTTAATGCCAAAAGAAGGCGATGATGCCTATGCTCATTCGGGCGAAACGAAAAAGATAAGGGATGAATGGCGTACCTATTACCAGCGCGCCCTTTCGGGAGAACGGTACGTTACCATGCACGAAAGCCCTGACCCTAAAACAAAAAAACACCTTTACTTCGAGGTGAGTTTCAACCCGATATACAGGGCAAATAAGGAGGATATTGTAGGCGTAGGGTGTTTTGCCCGGGACATTACCGAAAGGCTAAAGACCGAAGAAGCATTAATAGAGCAGAATGAACGTCTTAAAAATATCGCTTCCTTAAGTTCCCACGAATTGCGCCGGCCGGTAGCGAGTATGCTCGGGCTGATGAATATTATCGACAGGCAAAACTTCAGCAACCCCGAAAATGAGCAGATCATCGAACATCTGTTCACGGTAAGCAAAGAGATAGATGAGGTGATACGTCTTATAGTGAATAAGACTTTTATAGACCAAAAAAAACCTTAGTAACCTACAGCGATAATATTTCTACTATCCGTATCATGTTGGGGTCAATGTCAATATTGTGTTTGATGGCCTGCTCAAACGGCGTAAAAGCTATCTCATTGTTGATCAGACCTGCCATTACACCACGGCGCCCTTCAAGCAATCCCTCCACAGCTGCTACGCCCGTACGGCTTGCTAATACCCTGTCCATACAGGTTGGCTTTCCGCCACGCTGAATATGCCCTAATATAGAAACACGTGTATCAAGGTGCGGGAATTTCTCTTTTACATGACGTCCTATCTCAAAAGCTCCACCTTCTTCATCCTCGCATTCTGCTACTATTACAATTCGTGAAGTTTTATCCTTTCGCCCGTTTTCCAAACGGTCAATCAATCTTAACAACCCCGATTTATTTTCGGGGATAAGAATTTCCTCAGCACCTGTTGCAATGCCGGCACGCAGGGCTATCATACCCGAATCGCGGCCCATTACTTCAACAATAAACAAGCGGTCGTGCGATTCAGCGGTGTCGCGTATCTTATCAACGGCATTAATTACGGTATTAATGGCAGTATCGTAACCTATCGTAAAATCGGTGCCCATAAGGTCATTATCAATCGTTCCCGGCAAACCGATAATTGGAATATCGTATTCCTCACCAAAAGTCTTCGTCCCGCGGAAGGTACCGTCGCCACCAATGGCGATCAACGCGTCAACATCAAATTTCTTTAATTGCTCATAAGCGGCTAGCCGTCCTTCAGGCGTTTTGAACTGCGCGCTGCGTGCGGTTTTCAACATGGTACCGCCGCGTTGTATGA
>Ga0193728_1001686_pt1 | contig 11372 bp, 10 predicted proteins | sample U1c1metaG_FD_143037 | JGI IMG/M metagenome (GOLD analysis project Ga0193728, IMG submission 143037) | Soil microbial communities from a riparian zone of the East river system, Colorado, United States - U1c1 | ecosystem: Environmental > Terrestrial > Soil > Riparian zone | place: USA: East River...
AGGGCCTCGCGGGGCTGCTCGATACGCTGTCGCTCGTACAGCGAGAGCTCAACCCGAGGTTGACGGTTGCGGGGATGCTGTTGACGATGCATGACAATCGGACGCGGCTGGGCCGCGATGTGGAGCAAGAGGTGCGCAAGCACTTCCCGGATCTAGTGTTCTCGACGGTGATCCCGCGCAATGTCCGCGTGGGCGAGGCGCCGAGCTACGGCTTGCCTGTGACGCACCACGATCCCCACAGCGCCGGCGCGGAGGCGTATTTCGAGCTCGCAAAGGAGGTGGCTGCACGTGGCTAAGCCAAGGCCCGGAATGGGCAGGGGACTCGAGGCGATCCTGTCGGTCTCGGCAGAGGCCGACAGGAGCAAGGAGCAGGAGCTGCGCGACCTGCCGATCGAGCTGATCGCGCCGAACCCGACGCAGCCGCGACGGCGCTTCGACGAGGATGCGCTGCAGGCGCTCGCTGACTCGCTGAGCGAGCGCGGGGTGCTGCAGCCGGTGCTCGTCCGCCCGAAGGCCGGCGGGACGTATGAGATCGTCGCTGGCGAGCGCCGCTGGCGTGCGGCGCAGATCGCAGGGATGGAGACGGTGCCGGCGCTCGTGCGCGCACGCGAGGATGCCGAAGCGATCGAGCTCGCGCTGATCGAGAACATGGCACGCGAGGACCTCAGCCCGATCGAGGAGGCGCGCGCGTGCGCGGCGCTCGTCGAGGAGCTCGGGCTGACGCGCGAGGAGGTCGGACGCCGCGTCGGGCGCAGCCGCGTCGCGGTGAGCAACCTCGTGCGGCTGCTCGACCTGCCGGACGAGGTGATCGAGTTGCTGCAGGACGGCGCGTTGAGCGAGGGTCACGGCCGCGCGCTGCTGCTCGCCGAAGACCACGGTGCACGTACGACGCTCGCGCGCACGGCTGTGCAGGAGGGCTGGTCGGTGCGCGTCGCCGAAGCACGCGCTCGTGCGCACAACGCCGCGAATGGCTCGACTCCAGCAGCCGACGGACGGCGCCGTCTGACAGGCGCGCCGCACCCCGACCAGCTCGAGGCAGCGCAGGAGATCGCCGACGCACTCGCCGGCGCGCTCGGAGCGGAGGTCAGCGTCAGGGCGACACGCGCCGGCGGTTTTCGCGCGGAGCTGTCGTTCGCGACGCTCGAGCAGGCGATCGAGCTCGCACAGCGGTTGCGTCCGCGCGCTGTGGCGTAGCCGCGTAGACCGACCATAGAATTCTAATAATTGGGATTGTAGGCTAGGGCAGTCCGCGCTTAGATACATTCAAGCGCTCTCTCGCGAACCACACGCTCCAAGCCTCTGCGGCTCGCGCACGGCGGTAACATGACGCTCGCACGCGGGCGATTAGCTCAGTCGGTTAGAGCGCTTCTCTGATAAGGAAGAGGTCCCAGGTTCGAATCCTGGATCGCCCACTCAGGCTCGGCTCAAACCGCGTCGAAGTCGTCGAGCCGTGCGGTCGCGAGCACGACGCGCTCGCCGCGAAACTCGACGCCCTCGGCTTCGAGCAGGCGACGTTGCCGCGCGCCCTTCGCAAGCGATCCATCGGCGCGCACGACGCGGTGCCACGGCGCCTCCTCGGCGCTTGTCGTGCTCAGCACACGACCGGCAAGACGCGGTGCGCCGGGCGAGACGTCCCCGTACGTGCGCACGTAGCCTGGCGGGATCGCACGCACGCGCGCGAGGATCGCGCTGTGTTTGTTCTCGGCTGCCTTTCGTGCCACGGGAGCGATCGTGTCAAAGCTCGCGTCGTGAGCTCGTGCCCCGTGCGCTCAGAGCGCCTGAATGAACTCGAGCAGTGCCACATTGACCGCTTCTGGCGCCTGCTGCTGGACCCAATGCCCAGCGCCGTCGACGACGATCTCTGCGCGCAGATCTGTCACCCACCCGCGCATCGCCTCGGCTGGGATGAAGCGCCGCACCGGGTCGAGCTCGCCCGTGAGAAACATCGCGGGCTGCTCGATCCGACGCTCGGCGAACGTCTCGCCCAGCTCCCAGTTGCGGTCGATATTGCGGTACCAGTTGAGCCCACCCGTGAAGCCTGTCCGCTCGAACGCCTCGACGTACACCTCGAGCTCCTGCTCAGAAAGCCACGCTGGCGGCTCGCGACGCGAGCCGTCCTCCTCGGCCCACTGCGCCGTCCACTGCCTGCTCGTCGTCAGCGTGTGGCGCACGTCTTGCGCGAGCGCCGCGTCAGCGACGCCCGGCTGTTGAAACCAGACGATGTAGAAGTCCTCGCCGAGGTGACGGCGCATGATCGGGATCGGCGCTGCCGGTGCGCGCGGGATGAAAGGCACGCTCAGCCCCGCGACCGCACTGACGCGCCGCGGCTGCTGTAGGGCGAGCTGCCAGACGACGTTCGCGCCCCAGTCGTGCCCGACGAAGATCGCCGACTGCTCGCCGAGCGCGTCGAGCAGGCCCGTCATGTCGGCGCACAGCGAAGCGATGTCATAAGCCTCGATCTCGCCCGGCGCAGAGCTTCGCCCGAACCCGCGCATGTCCGGCGCGAGCACGCGGAAGCCCGCGTCCGTCAGCGCCGGGATCTGGTGGCGCCACGAATACGCGAGCTCCGGGAAGCCGTGGCAGAGCACGACGAGCGGCCCCTCGCCCTCCTCGCGCACATTTAGCTCGACTCCGTTAGTCGCGATCAGCCGCTCGCTCATCGACGGCAACGATACGCACAAGAGCCTGCCGGATCGCTGCCGAGACGAGGAACTACTACTGTCAGGTGGCGATGGCAGGCCAAGTCGAGCGCGCACCGTTGACGAGCACCGCCGAGGCCGTCCCGGCTCCGGCACGCCGCCCGGCGATCCTCGCTGTCGACGACGAGCCGGCCGTGCTCGCCGCCGTCGCCCGCGACCTGCGCCGCGGATTCGGCGAGCGCTTCCGCATCCTGCGCGCGAGTTCCGGCGCCGAGGCGCTCGACGTCCTCGGCGAGCTGCGCACGCGCGGCGATCAAGTCGCGATGCTGATCGCCGATCAGCGGATGCCCGGGATGCCCGGCACGCAGTACCTCGTCGAGGCGCGCAAGCTCGTGCCCGACGCCAAGCGCGTGCTGCTGACGGCCTACGCCGACACCGAGGCTGCGATCGCCGCGATCAACGACGTCGCGCTCGACTACTACCTGCTGAAGCCGTGGGATCCACCCGAGGAACAGCTCTTCCCCGTCGTCGAGGATCTGCTGACGACATGGGAGTCCGGCGCTGCGCTCGAGGCCGGCGGCGTGCGCATCGTCGGGCACCGTTTCTCCAAGGAGTCGCATGACCTGCGCGACTTCCTCGTGCGCAATCGCGTCCCCGCACGCTGGCTCGACGTCGAGCGCGACGGCGAGGCGCGCGAGCTGCTGCAAGTTGTCGGCATCGACGCCGAGCGCCTGCCCGTCGTCGTGCTCGAGGACGGCGCCGTGCTCGAGCGCCCGAGCGTGCTCGAGCTCGCCGAGCGCCTCGGCGTCACCGGCACGCCGACGCAGGACCACTACGACCTCGTCGTCGTTGGCGGCGGCCCTGCCGGCCTCGCCGCCGCCGTCTACGGCGCCTCTGAGGGCTTGAAGACGCTGATGGTCGAGCGCGAGGCGCCCGGCGGTCAGGCCGGTCAGTCGAGCCGGATCGAGAACTACCTCGGCTTTCCCGCTGGGCTAAGTGGCTCCGACCTCGCACGCCGCGCGACCGATCAGGCGCGCCGGCTCGGCGCCGAGCTGTTGACCGTGCAAGAGGCCGTCGGCCTGCGCGTCGAGGGCGCCGCACGCCTGATCGAGTTGAGTGGCGGCGAAGTGCTGAGCGCCAGCTGCGTGCTCGTCGCCTCTGGCGTCTCATACCGCCAGCTCGAGACGCCTGGCTTTCCCGAGCTGACCGGCGCCGGCGTCTACTACGGCGCCGCGATGACCGAGGCGCGTGCGTGCGCCGACCAGCACATCGTCGTGATCGGCGGCGCCAACTCCGCCGGGCAGGCCGCCGTCTACTTCAGCAAATACGCCGCGTCCGTGACGATGCTCGTGCGCGGCCCCGCGCTGACCGCGTCGATGTCGCACTACCTGATCGAGCAGATCGCGGCGCTCGAGAACGTCGACGTGCGCACCGGCACGAGCGCGACAGCCGCAGAGCAAGACGACGGCCACCTGAGGAGCGTCCGCGTCTCCGGACCCGGCGGCGAGGAGACACTTGCGGCCGATGCGTGCTTCGTCTTCATCGGCGCCTCGCCCCGCACCGATTGGCTCGACGGCGTGATCGCCCGCGACGAGCGCGGCTTCATCCTCGCCGGGCGCGACGCGCAAGCCGCCGGCTGGGCGCTCGAGCGCGACCCGTACGTGCTCGAGACGACCGTCGCCGGTGTGTTCGTCGCTGGCGACGTGCGCGCGCGTTCGATCAAGCGCGTCGCGAGCGCCGTCGGTGAGGGCTCGATGGCCGTCTCGCTGATCCACGAGTACCTCGTCGAGGCGTGAGCTCGAGCGCGATGAGCGAGCCGCCCGTAACCGTCGAGGAGCTGCGTACCGTCGACCTGTTCGAAGAACTCGACGACGAGCAGCTTGCCGAGTGGGCTGCCGTCGCGATCACGAGCCGCGTGCACGCCGGCGAGATCATCGCCGAGCAGGGCGAGGAGACGCGTGGGCTGCAACTGTTGCTGAGCGGCGACGCGCAGGCGTCGATCGTCGACGGCTCGAGCAGCGAGCCGATCGGCCGCCACAAGGCGCCGACGTGGATGGGTGCGATCGCGACGCTCACCGGCGGCTCGCTCGGCGTGCGGATGGTCGCCGAGACTGACTGCCGCATCGCGCTGATCGAGCCTGACGAGTTCCGTCGCTTGTCCTTCGCCCAGCCGATGATTCACCGCCGCGTGATGCAGCAAGTCGCGCCCGTGATGAGCCGCGTCACGAGCCGCGAGCAGAGCCGTGAGCGCCTCACCTCGCTCGGCACGATGGCCGCCGGCCTCGCGCACGAGCTGAACAATCCGGCCGCAGCCGCACGCCGCGCTGCCGCACAGATGACTGAGGCGCTTGACGTGATCAGCTCAGCGCTCGCGCGCTTCGTCGAGGCCGGCATCGAGCGCGAGCAGGCCAAAGGGCTCGTCGCGCTGCAGCAGCAGGCTGTCTCGCACGCCGCCGCGTGCTCCGCGCTCGACGCGCTCGACGCTTCCGACGCCGAGGAGGAGCTGCTCGTACGACTCGAAGCGCTCGACGTGCACGAGCCGTGGCGCCTGGCCGAGCCGCTCGCCGTCGCCGGCGTCGACCAAGCGTGGCTCGACGAGCTTGCCGCGCTCGCCGGCGCAGCGACCGACGCCGCGCTGCAGTGGGTCGCCGCGTCGCTCAATGCCGGGCGGCTCGCCGCCGAGCTCGAAGAGTCGACCGAGCGGATGTCGAGCCTCGTCGGCGCCGTCAAGTCCTACGCCTACATGGACCGCGGCGAGCTCGTCGAGGTCGACTTGCACGAGGGTCTCGAGACGACCCTGGCCGTGCTCGGCTACAAGCTCAAGCACACCGAGATCGAGCTCGTGCGCGACTACGACCGTGCGCTGGGAAAGCTCACTGTGCGCGGCTCCGAGCTAAACCAGGTGTGGACGAACCTGCTCGACAATGCGATCGACGCGCTCGGCGAGCGCGGGACGATCACGATCGCCACGCGTGCCGACGGCGAATGCGCCGTCGTTGAGATCGCAGACGACGGGCCCGGGATCCCCGATGACGTCGCCTCGCAGATCTTCGACCCGTTCTTCACGACGAAGGACGTCGGCGCCGGCACCGGCCTCGGCCTCGCCACCGCGCGGCGGATCGTCGTCGAGCGCCACGATGGATCGCTGACGCTCGAGACTGAGCCCGGCCGCACGACGTTTCGCGTGCGGCTGCCCTTCACGCAAACCTGAAAGCGAGGACACCATGCCCGGTTGCACGCATCTCGATCACGTCCACGTAACGGAGCTGCCCGAGTCCGTCGACGGCTGCGAGGAGTGCCTGCTGAGCGGCGATCCGTGGCTGCACCTGCGGATCTGTCTCGAGTGCGGTCACGTCGGTTGCTGTGATGACTCGCCAAACCGCCACGCCAGCGCGCACGCGAAATCGAGTGGCCATCCGATCATCCGCTCGATCGAGCCGCGCGAAGACTGGTCATGGTGCTTTCTCGACGAGCTGATGATGCGCATTCCGGAGGTCCACGGCGAGACGCGCATCCCGCCCTCGCCGCTCGGCGGGTAGGGCGCCGCGCACGGACCGCTCAGTCGCCGGCGGCCGCGAGGTAGAGGATCGCCTGCGCGCGCGCGACCGCTCCGACGGCCTCGTCCGGCGGCAGCAACTGTGGGTGATGTAGCGGCCGCACAGTGAAGCCCGGCGCGCCGTCGAGGCCGACGAAGCCCATCGCGATCGGCGCGAGCTCGCCGTAGAAGGCGAAGTCGTCGGAGCCGCACGAGCGCCACTCCGGCGCTGCTGCGAGGCCTGCCGCGTCGAGCAGCGCCCGTGCGCGCGTGACGATCTGGTCGTCGTTCTCAAGCGCTGGCTCACCTGCAATCAGCTCGGCCACGCCGCGGCATCCATGCGCCGCGGCGATCCCGTGCACGACGTCCTGCACCATCTCGCGCAGCGCCGCGCGGTCCTCAGCTCGATGCGCACGCAGCGATGCGCGCGCACGCGCGCGAGTAGGGATCACGTTCTCGGCGCCGCCGCCTTCGAGCACGCCGACGTTGAGAACAGTCGCCCCGAGCGGGTTCGTCCGCCGCCCCGCCTCGGCGTGCAGCGCGACGACGACCTGCGCGATCGCGAGGATCGGGTCGCGTCCGAGGTGTGGGTACGCGCCGTGCGACGGCGCCCCCTCGACGGTGATCTCGACCGAGTCGCTGGCCGCGTTGATGACGCCCGGGTCGAGCGCGACGGTGCCCCACGCGAGCTCCGGGTGGATGTGCGCCGCCACGACGGCTCGCGGTTGCGCAGTCGCGAGCTCTGCATCGGCGAGCTGGCGCGCACCCGACGGGTAGGCCTCCTCGCTTGGCTGAAAGACCGCGAGCAGCGGCGCCGGCAGGTCCTCCTGCAGCGTCCCAGCAGCGCGCACGAGCGCGATGAGCGCCGCCATGTGGACATCGTGTCCGCACGCATGCATCGTCTCGCCGGCCGCGCTGAACGGCGAATCCGTCCGCTCCTCGATCGGCAAGCCGTCGAGCTCCGCACGTACCGCGACCGGCGCGCCGACATCGGCTCCGACGCGCGCGAGCAACCCCGTCGCGGCGGCCGTCGTGAGTCGCGCAGCGCCGTGCAGCTCGCCGGCGATCGTCGCCGAAGTGAGCCGCTCCTCGTGCGCGAGCTCCGGCGCGGCGTGCAGGCGCTGGCGTAGCTCGACAGCGCGCGGCAGCTCCTGCTGCAGGCGCGCGAGCAGGCGCGCCGCGCGGGCGTCAGTAGATCGAGCCATAGCGCTCGCAGAGCTCCTCCAGCTCGAGGCCCGCAGACGCGTCGAGCTCAGCTTGCTTGACGGCGACGTACGCGTCGTAGAGCAGCGGCGAGAGCCAGCCGCGCGCGGTCTCGTCGTCGGCCAGTGCCTGCAGCGCCTCTGAGAGCGACGACGGCAGCGCGTCGACACCGTACGTGCGTGCCTGTGCGTCGTCGAGCAGCGCCGGGTCGCGCTCGAGCAACGGCGCCGGCATGAGCTCGCGGCGCACGCCATCGAGCCCCGCGCGGACGATCGCGCCGAGCGCGAGGTATGGGTTCGCCGCTGCATCTGCGCCGCGATACTCGAGCCGTAGTTGTAGCGCTGCATCGCCGACGCCCGCGACGAGCGGTGGGAGCCGTAGCAGCGTTTCGCGGTTCTGCGCTCCGAGGCACGCCGCTCCCGCGCTCCAGTGATGCGGTGCCAGCCGAGCTGCCGAAACGGGGCTTGGCGCGGTGAGCGCGCTGAGCGCGCGCGCGTGGAGCAGCACGCCGGCGGCAAAGCGGCCGCCGAGCGCGCTCAACGAGCCCGGCCGGCGCTCGTCGTAGAGGACAGCTCGCCCATCCTCGTCGAGCAGGCTGAGATGGATGTGCACGCCGTTGCCCGCCTCGCTCGGCTCGAGCAGCGGCGTGAAGCTCGCGCGGGAGCCGACGCGTCGAGCGACCTCGCGCACGATCTCGCGAAACAGCACGGCGCGGTCGGCTGAGGCGAGCCCCTCGCTCGGCGCAACCGGGATCTCGAATTGATCCGAGGCGTACTCGGGCATGAATCGCTCAGGCTCGATGCCTGCTTGGAGTAGCGCCGCCATCGCCGCTTCCGGGAACGGTGCCGCACGCCGCTGCGCCTCGAGCGAGAACGGCAGCGCCGCCGGCGCCTCGCTGCGCAGCTGGAACTCGTGCTCGAAGCTTGCGACGAGGCGTAGCCCAAACTCGCGCTCGAGCTCTGCGAGCGCATCGCGCAGGAAGCTGCGCGGGCAGCACTCCCATGGCTGTCCGTCTGGCTCGGCGATGTTGCAGAGCACGAGCTCGAATGCACTGCCGACGTCGCCGGCGCCGGACTCGAGCCGCACGTGCGTGTCGAGCGCCGGCAGCAGGCGCAGATCGCCGGTCGAACCGAATGGGCTCGGATCCGCGAGCGAGCCGATTGGTGTGAGCGCGTGATTCGCCGGGACCCAGCCGACGCCGGCGTCGCGATACGCGTCGAACTCGCTCGAGAGGACCGAGCGCCCGCGCACGATCGCGCCAAGGTCGCAGCAGACGAACGCGACGAGCTCGCCGTCGCTCACATGACCGCCTCTGCGCTCGCCGTGCCGTTGTCCCACGCACCCTCGACTAGGCCGCTCGGCGCGACGGCCGTGCGCACGTGATCGCTGTCCTCGCGTGCGACGACCGCGATCATCCCGCCGGGTGCCATTTCCGGACGCTCGAGCGCCCGCGCGAGGCGCTCTCGCGGCTGTACGTGCACGCCGCCGCGCCCGAGCGAGCCGTACGTGTCGGCGACGCCGTAGAGCGCTCCGCCGGCCCCGCGCGTGCGTGCGAACACGCAGACGAAGTGCCCCACGTCCCAATCTGGCGCCGGTTCTGCGTCTGCGCCTTCGAGCAGGTAGGCGAGCACCGCATCGACCGGCGGTGCGCTGCCCCACAAGTGTCGCGTCGCGACGTTTGCGATCAGCGTCGCCGGGCGCGCGAGCGCCGCGAGCACATCGAACAGCGCGTCGAGCGCTTGCGCCGACCAAGGTCCGCTGTATGGGATCGCCGCGAGCTGCCCGCCGGAGACGTGCTCGATCCCGCGCAGCACGCCGGCGCAGTTCGTGCCCGAGACGCTTGCGTCCTCGACGAACGGCGGCACGATGCGATAGTCACGCCGCCCGCGCTCGCCGCGCGGAAGCACCGATATGTCAGGGATTCGCGAGACGATCGTGCCTGCCGCAAGCGCGACAGCATCCTGGTCGGCGGGGTCGTCGCCGTGCTGCTCGATCCTGGCTGCGCTCAGGGCGAGTGCACCGCAGAACGCGCCGCACAGATCGTCGCGCTGCGGGCTCACGCGCGTGAGCCTGCAGCAGCGCTCTGGCGCCGGGCAGCAGCTTCAGCTCGAGCGTCGCTGCGGTCCCGTCCATAAAACGCAATCTACTGCGCCGACGGAGTCCCGCCGATCGCGTCGCTCAGCCATCTGCGGCGTTTCTGCACGCGCGCGAAACGAGCGCGCGACTTCTCCAACTTGCTGCTGTCCGGTCGATAGCGCCGTCGCGCCCACGGCGAGCCCGGCGCGGCGAGGCGGATCGCGCCGGCCAGCGACGCCGGCGGGAAGAACACGCCGATCAGGCCAAGCAGCGGCTTGCCCTTGAGAATTGCCAGCGCCGAGAGCACGATGTCGATCAGGATCGCGACGACCAGCGAGCCGATCGAGCCTTCCTGGTTGGTCAGGTCAAACGGCGCGAGCCCGAGCACGATCATCCCGCCGAGCAGCGTCGCGACGACGACGGCGTCGATCGAGATGCGTCCTTGCTCGGACCAGTAGACGTCTTCGAGGTGAATCCACAGCGCGAACTCGTCGAGCGTGAAACCGGCGCCGACGCCGAACGCGCCGGCGAGGATCTCCGACCATGGGCTGCCCGGCTTCAGCACGAAGTTGAGGAAGCCACTGCCCATGATTAGCACGATGCCCCAGACGAGATGGTGCAGGTGCAACCCGCCCTTCGTCTCGACGCTGCCTGGCCACCACGGAACCTTCGGGCTGCGGATCAGACGTGAGCTCGTGCGGATGAACAGGAACGCGCCGAGGAACGCACCGAGCAGGATGAAGCCCGAACGCTGCCCGCGATCGTCGAGGAAGTGCTGGGAGATTTCGAAGTTCAGTTCCACGTCACGCTCGTTGCACTGACACTAAGGACGCTCGCCACACCTGACAGGTTCTCCTCGACGCCCGACACCCCTGCTCGACGTCGCCACCGGCATGCAGCCGTCCAGCTCGGCTAAGAGGCATCGCGCGGGCGCTGCCGATGAAGGGCTCGTGACCACTCGACGCCGTTTCCTCCCGCTCTCGGCGAAGTCCCGGCGAGCCGCCGCGACCGACGCCCCCGCCGCATCTCGCGGTCTCGTATTCTTCGCGCTGCTCGTGGCGCTGACGCTCGCATCGCTGTTCGCGACTGTCCCGGCTGGGGCAGTCGTTGCGAAAGTGGGCTCGACTTCCGTCGGGCTGCAGCCGCGCAACAGCGAATCGCTGTTCGACGGCAACGGCGAACTTGGGGCGAGCTTCGCCAACCCCGCCGGCAACCCCGTCGTGCACAGCAATCAGACGTTCACGATCTTCTGGGATCCCACGAACAGCTACCACGGCGATTGGCAGAACTTGATCGACGGCTTCGCCAACAACGTTGGCGCGGCGAGCGGCACGCTGAGCAATGTGTTCGCCGTCGCCGAGCAGTACAACGACCGCAGCAACGCTCCTGCGTCGAACCACAGTACGTTCAAGGGCGCCTCGACGGACACCGATCCGTATCCGACGTCGGGGTGCACCGACCCCGACCCGTTCGCGCCGGGCGATCGCGTCGTGATCAACCACACACGCAGCATCGTCTGCCTGACCGACGCGCAGATTCAGGTCGAGCTCCAGAAATTCATCTCGGCACACAAACTCCCGACAGGGATGAGCACGATCTTTTACTTGCTGACGCCTCCCGGCGTCGCCATCTGCCTCGACGGCGGCGGCCCGACGGGTCACTGCTCTGACTACGAAGGGCTGGCTGGGACGACGAGCTACGAAAACAGCTTCTGCAGCTATCACTCCGACATCAACCCCGGAGCTCCCGCGGGCGGCAGCGCGAGCTCGATCCTCTATGGCGCGATTCCGTGGACTGCCGGTGGACGCGGCGACGTTCACCTGCAGTCGATCGACGAGAAAAACGCGATCGACTGTCAGGACGGCGGGTTCAACCCGGACAGCAAACCGCCCGAGGAACACGAGCACGCCAAAGAAACA
>Ga0193728_1001687_pt1 | contig 11369 bp, 11 predicted proteins | sample U1c1metaG_FD_143037 | JGI IMG/M metagenome (GOLD analysis project Ga0193728, IMG submission 143037) | Soil microbial communities from a riparian zone of the East river system, Colorado, United States - U1c1 | ecosystem: Environmental > Terrestrial > Soil > Riparian zone | place: USA: East River...
GAGGTCGAACTGTCCCTGCAGAGTCGGGTCGGTCGAGCCCCGGCCGGCCAGCGTGCTGCGCGAGTCCGTCGGGATGACGAAGAAGATGAGGAACGTGTACAGGGTGACGATGGCCGCCAGCAGCACCGCCCAGAAGAGCCGCCTGACTACGAACGCGAGCACCGCGACCTACCTTCGTGGCTCAACGCACTTTGCGCAAGCGAAAGTGCTCCCACCCGGACAGGGCTACGGGCTGACCGCCGAGACGGATTTCGACGCCCGCGCCCGCTTCGCAGCGGCCGATCGCAGCGAACCCAAGCGGGTCGTCAGTGGCGGCGAGCAACTCGTAGTCCTCGCCGAAGGCGAGATCCTCGTGCGTGGCGCCGGGCGCGAGTGGAACCTGTTCTAGCTCGATCACGAGCCGGCAACCGGAGCGCTCGGCGATGTGGCCCGCGTCTCGGGCGAGGCCATCCGAGAGGTCGAGCATCGCATGTGCTTGGCGGGCGAGCTCGATCCCCTCGGCGACGCGTACCGGCGGACGCACGAAGCGCTGGTCGCGGAACGCGGCACCGGCCGCCCCCAGCGGCCCGGTCACCACGAGCAGGTCTCCCGGTCGTGCGCCTGACCGGCCCGGCACGCGTTCGGCCCTGCCGAGCGCCGTCGCAGTCACGAACACCGAAGCGGCCTCGGAGGTGTCGCCGCCGCGGACCGGCACGCCGGCCTCACCGACCCCGGCATAGAACTCGAGCACGTCGTCGAGCTCGGTCTCGCTCGGGAGGCCAAGGCTGACGAGTAGCGCCTTGGGCCGGGCGCCCGAGGCCGCCAGGTCGCTGATGTTGACAGCCGCGGCCCGGAAGCCGAGCTCGCGCCAAGAGAGCCAGTCGAGCCGGAAGTGCACGCCCTCGACCAGCGAGTCCTGCGTGACGACGAGACCGGGCTCGAGCTCGGCGGCGTCGTTCCCGATCTGCGCGGCGAGGCCTCGGCGCTCCAGCTCGGCCAGCAGGCCGAGCTCGCCGAGCTCAGACAGCCGCACGCTCGAGAGCAGTGCGGACTGCAGAAGCGTCGACGGACGCGCGGACAACGGCGACCCCGGCCGCTCCCGCCTCCAGGCAGAGCGCGGCTTTGGTCGCGTCGATCCCGCCGATCGCAACCACCGGCGCTGCGACGCTCTCGCAGATCTCGCGCAACCCGTCGAGGCCCATCGCCGGCACGCCAGGCTTGATCGGCGTGGCCCAGACCGGACCCACGCCGAGATAATCGGGGCGCTCATCGTCGGCGGCGAGGGCATCCTCGAGGCTCTGCGCAGAGAGGCCGAGCAGCAAGCCGGCCGCCCGGGCTTGCTCCATGCCTTCGTCCTCGCAGCCGAGATGTACACCGTCCGCGCCGAGCCTGATCGCCGCTTCGACGTCGTCGTTGACGACGAACGTGACGTAAGCGTTCGCGCACAGATCCCGGAACGGCAGACCCTTCTCGACCAACTGGGCCGTCGAGAGGTCCTTCAGCCGCAGCTGAATCAGCGTCGCGCCGCCGTTGATCGCAGCGCGCGCGACCTCGAGGTCGTCGACAAGTGCGTGCAGGATCACGTCAGTTTCGCCCGCTCGTCGAGCGTCGCCGGATCGAGCGCGTAGAGCGCGTCGTACAGCGCGACGTGAAAGGAGCCCGGGCCGTTGGCCTCACGCCCTGCATTCTCCCCCGCGACGCCGAAGGCAACAAGCGCCTCGGCGGCGGCGGCGAGCGGCGCGTCACGGCGGACGGCGAGAAAGCATCCCGTGATCGCCGTCGCCATGCAGCCCGAGCCGGTGATCGTCGCGAGCAGGGGATCGCCGTTTGCGATCGCAATCGTCAGCTCGCCGTCTGAGACCTGATCGACCTCCCCGGTGACGGCGGCGACCGTTTCGAGCGCCCGCGCTGCCGCACTCGCGAGCTCGGCAGCGGAATCCCGTACTCCGATCGACTCGACGCCCCGAATCTCGGCCTCGCGGCCGGCGAGCGTGGCGATCTCGGCTGCGTTGCCGCGAACGACTGCGACATCGATCTCGTCGAGGATCCGGCGCGCGGTCTCGGTCCGGTAGCTGGTCGCGCCGGCACCGACCGGGTCGAGCACGACCGGAACGCCTGCCGAGTTGGCGGCGGCGCCTGCCGCGAGCATCGCCTCCACCCACGGCGGCGAGAGGGTGCCGATGTTGAGCACGAGCGCGCCGGCAAGCGCCGCCATCTCCTCGACCTCCTCCGGCGCGTGCGCCATCACCGGCAGCGCCCCGAGCGCCAGTGTCGCGTTCGCGGTCGCGTTCATGACCACGTAGTTGGTGATCTGGTGCACGAGCGGCTTCCGCTCGCGGATCGCGGCGAGGTCAGCCCCGGTCGAGAGCGTGGTCTCTGTCGTGCTCACGAATCTCCTCCAGGTTGAAAATGTCGACGGGACCGTCACCGGCGCCGATGCCGGTGAGCCCGTGCGCGACGGCCTCGGATGCCACGAGCGCCGCGCTCTCCGCCGCCTCCCTGAGCGACAGACCCCGAGCTAGGCCCGCGCAGAGCGTGGCCGAATGCGTGCAGCCGGCCCCGTGCGTGGCACCGGCGTCGTGCCGCTCAATCGGGATCTCGACGTGCTCCGAACCGTCGAAGAAGTGGTCGACGGGCTCACCGTGCCCTCCGGTAACGATCACAGCCGCAGCCCCGAGACCATGGATCCGTTCCGCCAGCTCGGACTTAGTAACAGTCTGTTGCTTGTCAAAAACGGCTGAACTATCACCCGCTCTCGCCCTTGAGGCCGTGTCGAAGTTAGTAACAGTCTGTTGCTTGACTCCTGCGAGGACCTGCGCCTCCGCGAGGTTCGGGGTCACGACCATGGCGAGCGGAAGCAGGCGCGCGATCAGCGTCTCCACCGCGTCCTCCTCGAGCAGGCGTGCGCCTGAGCTCGCGACCATCACCGGGTCGACGACCAGCGGCACGGGATGCTCCTCGAGAAAGTCGGCGACCGTCTCGATCAGACGCGTTGAAAACAGCATCCCGGTCTTCGCCGCGTCGACGCCGATGTCGTCGAACACCGCCTCGAGTTGGGCGGTCACGAACTCCGGCCGGAGCTCGTGGATCGCCGTCACGCCGGTCGTGTTTTGCGCCGTCAGCGCGACGAGAGCGGACATCCCGTGACAACCGGCCGCGGCGAACGCCTTCAGGTCGGCCTGAATCCCGGCACCACCACCGGAGTCGGACGTGGCGATGGTCAAACAACGTGGTGTCAACTTCACTCCCTTCGCCGGCATTACCCGGATCAGGTTCGCGGGTGTGATCTCAGCCCTGGTGGGCACCCCGGTGTACCAATCCTAGCCATGCGCAGGATCTTTACGGTAGGCCCCGGCCACGGACAAGCGCACGGGTCAGGAAAGGAGCGGCCTGAATCCGGAGCGGCTGCACCGGCGGTTGCCGCTTCAATAAGGGAGTGGCAACCGCCTCCGCTCAATGGTCCGACCTGCTCCAGGGCGAGGAGATCGCCTATCTCGGCACCGAGCCGGCGCGCGAGGCCCGGCTTGCGCCGCTTCCCGACGACCTTCACCCGCGCGTACGCGACGCGCTCGCGGCACAAGGCATCGACGAGCTCTACACCCATCAGCGCGAGGCCTGGGACGCCGCGGCCCGAGGCGAGCACGTCGTGGTCACTACCGGCACCGCCAGCGGCAAGACGCTTGCCTTCAACCTCCCCGTCCTCGACGCGATCGCCCGTGAGCCGAAGCAGCGGGCGCTCTACCTCTACCCGACCAAGGCGCTGGCGCAGGACCAGCTGCGCTCGCTCTCCACGTTCCGCCTCAAGCGCCTGCGTGCTGCGATCTACGACGGCGACACGGAGACCGAGCGCCGCTGGCAGATTCGCAAGTGGGCGAATCTCGTCCTGACGAACCCGGACATGCTCCACGTCGGCGTGCTCCCCCATCACGACCGCTGGGGCGACGTACTCTCGAACCTCCGCTACGTGATCGTCGACGAAGCGCACGTCTATCGCGGCGTCTTCGGCTCGCACGTGGCGAACGTCCTGCGCCGGCTGCGCCGCCTCGCGAGGATCTACGGCGCCGAGCCCCAGTTTCTGCTTGCCTCCGCGACGATCGCCAACCCCGGCGAGCTCGTCGAGCGGCTGCTCGGTGTCCCGGCAACGGTGATCGGTGACGACGGCGCGCCGCGGGCGGAGCGAACGGTCGTGCTCTGGAACCCGCCGCTCACGGACGAGGAGCTCGGACTCCGCGCGTCGCCGCTTGGGGAAGGCTCGCGCGTGCTCGGCGAACTCGTCTCGCGCGACCTGCGAACGCTGCTCTTCGCCAAGAGCCGCAAGGCTGCCGAGTTGATCCACAGGTTCACGGCCGACCGGCTCGGCGACTCCTCGCGGCTCTCCCCCTACCGCGCCGGCTACACGCCGGCCCAACGCCGCGAGATCGAGCAGCGGCTCTCCGCGGGCGAGCTGCTCGGCGTCTCGGCAACGAACGCGCTCGAGCTCGGGATCGACGTCGGCCTGCTCGACGCGGTCGTCTCGGTCGGCTTCCCCGGCACCGTGTCGAGCCTGCGGCAGCAGTGGGGCCGCGCGGGGCGCCGCGGCCACGGCCTCGCCGCACTCGTCGCCAGCGAGGACGCCCTCGACCAGTACTTCATGCGCGAGCCGGAGGCCCTGCTCGGCCGGCGCGTCGAGGCCGCGATCCTCGACCACGAGAACCACCGCGTCCTCGACGGCCACGTCCGCGCGGCGGCCTTCGAGGCGCCGGTCGACGACACAGACCGAGAGATCCTCGGCAACACCGCGCTCGAGCGGGCGGCCGAGTTGCCGGAGCTGAAGAAAACCGACGCGGGCTACGTCTGGGCCGGCCGCGACTACCCCGCCGCCCGCGTCCCGCTCCGCTCGACGGGGATGGATGCCTTCACCGTCGTCGACCGCTCGACCGGCTCCGTGCTCGGCATGGTCGAGCACGAGCGCGCCTACTCGACCGTCCACGAAGGCGCGATCTACCTGCATCTCGGTGAGCAGTTCCGGGTTGTCTCGCTCGACCTCGAGGTCCGTGCCGCCCTCGTCGAGCCCTTCTCGGGGGACTACTACACGCAGGCGAAGAAGGAGACGATGACCGCGATCGACCAGGCGCGGCGCACGGAGTGGCGGCTCGGCCTCGAGCTCGCCTTCGGCACCGTCGTCGTCAGCGAGCAGGTGGTCGCGTACCAGAAGAAGTCGATCCACGACCAGGCGTCGCTCGATCTCGTCCAGCTCGACCTGCCGCAGACCGAGTTCGAGACGGAGGCGATCTGGTTCGTTCCCCAGCCGTGGATGACGGAAGACCTCGACTCGCAGCGGCGCCTGCTGGGCTCGCTCCACGCCGCGGAGCACTCTCTGATCGCCCTGCTTCCGCTGTGGGCGATGTGTGACCGCTGGGACATCGGCGGTCTCTCGACCAACGTGCACTTCCAGACCGGCGCGCCGACGATCTTCGTCTACGACGGCCACCCGGGCGGCGTCGGAATCACCGAGCGCGGCTTCGAGGCCTTCGAGGGCTGGGTCGAAGATACGGCGAAGATGCTGCGCGGCTGCCCCTGTCTGCTCGGCTGCCCGTCTTGCGTCCAGAGCCCCAAGTGCGGCAACCTGAACGAGCCGCTCGACAAGGCCGGCGCTCTCGCTCTGCTCGAACGGATGCTCAGCGCGTAGGAGAGATGTCGATCGCCCGCCGCCTCATTCGTCGTCCTTTCAAGCGAACGAAGGAGGGCGAAGAATGAGGCGCAGGACGAAAGCCAGATTGCTCGAGCAAGAGCTCGTCCGACGCCGAAGCTCGGCGCTGATCCGCCGGCTCGCAGCGCGTCACGGCAGGCTCCCGGATCTGCGGGCGCAGATCGCGGACGAGGTGTTGCTCCACCGGCTGAGGACGGCGTAGCCTGATCGTTTCGTCACGTGTCGATTTCGAGCGACGCCGTTCGTCTCACCGATGAAAGCAACGACAGAAGGAGGAACCGTGCAGTACGCACTCTTGATCTACGGGGAAGAGGGACGCTGGGAGCAGCTCAGCGAGGCCGAGCAGCAGGCCATGACCGAGGAGTACATGGCGATCAGCCGCGACTCGAAGACGAAGGGCGGCGCCGACCTCGGCGATCTCTCCAAGGCGACCACCGTCCGTGTCGACAACGGCAAGACGCTCACCACCGACGGCCCCTTCGCCGAGACGAAGGAGTACCTCGGCGGCTTCTACCTGGTCGAAGCCGACAACCTTGACGAGGCGATCGAGGTCGCCGCGAAGATTCCGGCAGCTCGGACGGGCGGGACGATCGAAGTCAGGCCGGTGGTCGAGCACTGAGCACGGTCGAAACCGTCTTCCGCGAGGAGTGGAGCCGCGTCCTCGCAACCCTGATCGGTGTCCTCGGCGACTTCGAGCTCGCGGAGGACGCCCTTCAGGATGCGATCGCGACCGCCCTCGAGCGCTGGCCGCGCGACGGCACGCCGGACAATCCAGCCGCCTGGCTGACGGCGACGGCGCGGAACCGGGCGATCGACCGAATCCGGCGCGAGCAGACGCTGGCGCGGAAGACGGAGCTCCTCCAGCGCCTGACGGAGCTCGAGAGCCATGACGACGATGACGAGCCGGTGACCGACGAGCGTCTCAGCCTGATCTTCACCTGCTGCCACCCGGCGCTCGCGCCTGACGCCCAGGTCGCGCTCACCCTGCGCGCGGTCGGCGGCCTGACGACGACCGAGATCGCCCGCGCCTTCCTCGTCCCCGAGACGACGATGGGCCAGAGGCTCGTCCGGGCCAAGAGGAAGATTCGCGACGCCGGAATTCCGTTCCGCGTGCCGCCCGAGCACCTCCTGCCCGAGCGGCTCGACGCCGTCTTGGCCGTCCTCTACCTCGTCTTCAACGAGGGCTACGTCGGCACCTCCGCCGGGCGCCTCGTGCGCGGCGACCTCTGCGAGGAGGCGATCCGGCTCGCGAAGCTGCTCGCGGTGCTGATGCCGGACGATCCCGAGGCGCTCGGCCTGCTGGCGCTGATGCTCTTTCACGACTCGCGGCGCGCGGCGCGAATTGCCGCGGACGGAACGCTGATCCTGCTCGAGGACCAAGACCGCGACCTGTGGAACCGCGACCGGATCGCCGAGGGCGACCGCGTCCTCACCCGGGCGCGCGGGCTCGGGACCTACCGCATCCAGGCCGAGATCGCCTCCGTCCACGCACATGCGGAGCGACCCGCCGACACGGACTGGGCTCGAATCGTTCAGCTCTATGACGAGCTCGTGGCGCTCGCGCCCTCGCCCGTGGTCGAGCTCAACCGCGCGGCCGCGATCGCGATGGCAGACGGCCTAGACCAAGGCCTGACGCTGATCGACCGCATCGAAGGCCTGGACGACTACTACCTGCTGCACGCCGCGCGCGCCGACCTGCTCCGCCGCGGCGGTCGACACGACGAAGCGGCGGTCTCGTACCGGCGGGCGCTGGCACTGGCGACGAACCCGGTCGAGCGCGCGTTCTTTGAACGGCGGCTAGCCGAGGTCGGCTAGAAGAACGCCGGGCACGCCGGTAACGCACGGGGCCGGAGCTCTCAGGGCCACTCAGGGAGCGGCTTTAGCCACCAGCTGCGCGCGTTGGCGCTTTCGCGTCGCCCTCGATGATGCCGCGGCCGAAGCCCCCGGGCCGCCATTTCCATGTAACGAAACAGGGACTTTCCGTCCACACCTGCCTTGCCGTGCCATGTCCGGTGGACAGTCCTCAGGACCTGCCTTGCCGTGCCATGTCCGGTGGACAGTCCTCAGGACCTGCCGCGCCGGGCCAGGTCCGGTCACCCGGAGGCGCAAGGTCAGGCCTTCAGCGCAGCCTCAACCGCATCGGCGGGCGTTGCCGCACGCTCGACCCCCTCCAGCTCCCACCCGGGCTCGAGCACGACGACGCGGCGCCCGAGCCGCCGGGCGAAGCCGATCTCCGCGAGCGTCCCCCAGCTACCGCCGACCGCGATCACCGCGTCGCCAGACGCGGCCACAGCGAGGTTGCGCGCGTGCCCGATGCCCGTCACGACTGCATGGTCGATCCACTTGTTCGCCTCGGCTCGGCTTTCGCCCGGCAGGATCCCGATCGTCGTCCCGCCGGCGCTCTTCGCGCCCCGCGCGGCCGCGGCCATCACCTCGCCGAGCCCGCCCGTGACGACGGTGCAGCCGCGCTCGGCCAGCAGGCGGCCAACCTCCTCCGCCCGAGCTTGGTTCTCGCGACCGCTACCGATGACGGCGACCTGAATCGCCACGGGTGCGATGCTAGTGCCCCATCCAGCGATGCTGCCGAGTTTCTGGGTCGCGAGCACCAAGCCAGAGGCCGCACTCGCTCGCGGCCAAGGCTGGCAGCCTTGGCAAGAGCGAGGGGGGACTCTGGCGCCGCGTGATCGCGGGCCAGAAGCCGGCGGCATCGCTGGATGGGGCACTATCACCTCGATGGAGAGGCAGGCACGCGGCGGCACCCTGATCCTCGGCGGCGGCTTCGCAGGCAGCTACGTCGCGAAGCTGCTGAAGAAGCAGGGGGCGACGATCGTCAGCCCCGAGAACTTCATGCTCTTCGCCTCGATGCTGCCGGAGGCCGCCTCGGGCACGCTCGAGCCGCGCCACGTCGTCGTGCCCCTGCGACAGATGTGCCCACACGCGGACCTCGTGCTCGGCCGCGCGGTCACGCACGACTCCGAGCGCCAGCGCGTCCAGGCCGAGACCGAAGAAGCGCTGGTCAACATCACGTATCGCAATCTCGTCGTCGCGCTCGGCGCGATTCCGCGGACGTTCCCGATCCCGGGACTCTCCGAGCACGCGTTCGGCTTCAAGGATCTGGCCGACGCGATCGCGCTACGCAATCACGTCCTGCGCCGGATCGAGGCGGCCGCCGCGGCGCCAACCGACGCCCACAGACGCCGCGAGCTGACGTTCGTCTTCGTCGGCGCCGGCTACGCGGGAGTCGAGGCGCTGGCGGAGCTCTCAGACCTCGCCCGCGACGCAATCCGCTACTACCCGGCAGAGGTACAGGCGACGCCCCAGCACTGGGTGCTCGCCGACGCCGCACCGAAGATCTTGCCGGAGATCCCGCCCCGGCTGGGCGAGTACGCAGCCGAGCAGCTCGAGCGCCGTGGTGTCGACATCCGTGTCGGCACGACCCTGGAGGCGATCGAGCCACACGCAGTCGTGCTCTCCGACGGCGACCGGATCCTCACGAGCACCGTCGTCTGGACGACCGGCGCCCGGGCCAACCCGCTGCAGGGCCGGGTCAAGGTCGAATCGACCTTCCGCGTCGAGGGCCTGCCCCACGTCTGGGCGCTCGGCGACTGCGCTCGCGTCCCGAACGAAGCGACGCCGGGCCGACCCGACCCGCCGACCTCGCAGCATGCGCTCCGCCAGGCCCGCCGGCTCGCGAAAAACCTGCGCGGCGAGCCAAAGGCCTACCGCTACCGGATGCTCGGCCAGGTCGCGACACTGGGCCGGCGCAAGGGCATCGCCGAGGTGATGGGCCTTAAGTTCCGCGGTTTCCTCGGCTGGTTCATCACGCGGACGTATCACCTCTACCAGCTGCCGCTTCCCTCGCGAAAGCTGCGCGTGGTGACGGATTGGACGGTCGCACTCTTCTTCAAGCGCGACATCGCCGAGCTGAGCATGCTCGGTCACCCGAAGCGGCTCGGCGATGAGTGAGTTCGAGCGCGCCTTCGCGTTCATGGATCGGATCGACGAGCGGACGGCCGAACGGCTCGAGCCGACTCAGTACGGCCCGGTCGTTGTGCACACGCGCCTGAATCGCGTTCACGACCTCAACTTCTTGCGCGCGGAGAACCCGGGCGACGCGACGGCAACCGAGCTCGCAGCGGAGGCAGAACGCGTCCAAGGCGCCGCCGGAATCAGCCACCGCCGCGTCAACATCCGCGACGAAGAGCAGCGCCGGCGGCTCGAGCCAGAGTTCGTCCAGCTCGGCTGGCAGCCGGAGCGATTCGTCGTGATGGTTCAGCGGCGCGGGCCTGACCGGCCTGCCGAGCACGAGGTGCGCGAGCTGGACGAGCCGGTGGTGCGCCCGCTCTGGGCCAAGGCGATCCGCCACGAGCCGCACGGCAAGGATGACCGTCTCGTCCAGCAGATCCTCGAGCACCTCCGCGGTCTCAGCGAGGCGATGCCGACGCACCTCTTCGCCGCCGAGGTGGACGGAAAGCTGGCCGCGCACACCGCGCTCTACTCCGAAGGCGGCGTCGGCCAGGTCGAGAACGTGATCACGCTGCCCGACTATCGCCGCCGAGGCTTGGCCCGCTCGCTGGTGTTACAGGCCGTCGCGGAGTCGCACGCGGCCGGCAACGACCTCACCTTCCTCGTCGCGGACGCCAACGACTGGCCGCAGCGGCTCTATGAGAAGCTCGGCTTCGAGACGGTCGGGCGGTACGCCCGCTTCCTCAAACCGCGCACCTAGAGACACGAACGGGGCCCGCAGGCCCCGCTCGCTTGGTATTGCCCCGTCCTGAAAGCGGGCTATGCCTTGTGGATCACGATCGAGCCGCCCTGGATGTTCTGCGGGTTCGCCGTGTCCATGTCCATCGACGCGCCGTTGCGATTGTCGAAGACAGTGGCGCCGGTAGCGTGATTCGTGATCTTGATGCGGAAGCGGTCATAGCCAGTCTGGCCAGGGCCGCCGATGTCGCCATCGTAAGCGGTCAGGGTGAAGTCATAGCCCGAGGCTCCGTTGACGGTCCCCGTGCCCTTGTACTGCGCTTTGTAGCCGCTGACCACCAGCCACGAGTAGGCCTCGCTATGGAAGTTGAAGTTCCCGACCTGGAAATTGAACTCCGTTTCACCCGTCGGGATAGTCGCGCCCTTCTTGTACTGGGAGCTGAACCCGAAGTTCGCGCGACCGCCGAGCAGCAGATTGCCCGCGTACGAGCCCGGATCGACGTTCAGCCAACCGCCGCCGGTGATGAATCCGGCGCTCGGGTCGTAGACCACGACCTGCGTTGTGTCTGAGCCGTAGCCGCCATCGTCGTCGTACACGGTGGTCTTGACTGTGTAGACGCCCGCCCCAACGTAGGTGTGCGTGCCCGAGCAGCTCCCGGTGCCGGTTTGGGGCGTCTCGGTCACCGTGCCGGTGGTCGTTGAGCCGTCGTCCCAGTTGACCGTGCACGTCCCTCCCGGCGGCGTCTTGTGCGTGTCGTTCTTGCCCGCGTCGGTGAAGTTCGCCGCGACCGTCACCACCGTACTCATGGCGTATGGCGCCGGCGTCTGGTTAACCGCCGTCACCACAGGATTCGCATTCGAGACAGTCACCGTTGCCGTGTCGCTCGACTTGGCACCCTTGCTGTCGGTCGCCTCGAGCTTCACGGTGAACGTACCGTCGTCGGTGCACGTGATGGTGGTGTCGACCATCGTGTCGTTGGCGAACGAGCAGGTGGCG
>Ga0193728_1001688_pt1 | contig 11362 bp, 6 predicted proteins | sample U1c1metaG_FD_143037 | JGI IMG/M metagenome (GOLD analysis project Ga0193728, IMG submission 143037) | Soil microbial communities from a riparian zone of the East river system, Colorado, United States - U1c1 | ecosystem: Environmental > Terrestrial > Soil > Riparian zone | place: USA: East River...
CGTAGAAGGGCCGCCGCACCACGCCCTGCTCTTCGAATACATCCGAAAACGTCCAATAAGACATCATGTCCGCAAGCCCATCGCACCGGCGCACGGTGTCTGCAAGCCACGGGCCCATGAACAGGGAGTCGGTGATTTTCGGGTCGTTGAAATAGGTGGCGTTGTACTCGCTCCAGATGATGGGGACGTCAGGCCTGGGCGATGAGTTCACTTCGTCGCGAACCTTCTTCGCCGCGCGGCATACCATTTCTGCACGGGGAACAACTTCTCGAGTTGCGAATACATCTTTGGCAGTGTCGTTGGCATAAACATGCGTCGAGACGAAATCAAGCGGCACTTTCAGGTCGGTCGTGTGGCGGATCAATGCGCCGACCCAAGCCGCTTGCGCCGTGGACGGCCCCCCAACCCGTAGCCTTGCATTGACCTGTTTGAGCGCTCTTGCGGTGTGATCATACAAAGTAAAGTACGTTGCCTGCGCCGGAGTACCCGCCCAGAAATCAAGGTTGGGTTCGTTCCAAACCTCAAAGTACCACTGCGCGACTTCATTGATTCCATAGCGCTCAATCACATGCGCTGCGAAGGCCGATATCATTGCGTCCCACTTGGCGTAGTCTCGCGGCGGCGCGACGATCGGGTGGTATTTGAAACTGTGCACGGCTTCGCGCGATGCGAGCTTTCGCGGCATGAACGACAACTCGACGAACGGCCGAACGCCGTTTTCCAGCAGTCCGTCGTAAATTTGATCGACGTAGGAAAAATTGTATGACGGGGTGCCATGCTTGTCTTCGTCGTACACGCCGACCTCGTCATGCAGGATGGCGTGAAAGCGCACGAACTTCAGGTCAGTGGCACCCTTTACCAACCGTAAATCGCGCCGATAACTGTCGCGCAGCGTGAGAATCGCACGACCGGATCCAAACATCTGTTCCCAGTAGTGAGGAAAGTGGTGATGAGGGGCGGACGCATCAACGATCACTTCCTCGTCACCCCACGCGATGAAGGGTGCGATGCAGGCGAATACCAAGATGATGGCGACTTTCAATCGTGTATTTATTTCAATCAAGATTAAGGCGGCCCATGAATCGTTGTCTGCCGAGATCGCCATACTATATCTTTCTGCGGTGTGGACATCGCAGCTTGAAAAGCGCTAGCATCCTCTTTAGTTGCGGCAGTTAGATCGCAAGGGACGCGAGATGGTTTCGCCAGGGATGGTGGGGGACTTGTGGTATTCGAAGCGGCGCCATTACTTCTGCGGCGCGGACGGCATGAGTGCCGGCCGCTCGGTGTAGCGTGGCGTCAACGGAACCCCGCATCGTCGCGAACGGCCCGCGCACTCAATTCATCGACATCAGCGCGCGCGCATTCAACATTCGCGGATTTAATATTTCTGAGTGCGAATTTCGCCGCTCGCCCCGTCCTTACGCATGAACGACGGTGCACGGCCACGGCCATTCGAATTTAAACGTGCAGCTTTGAGTTAGTAAATATTACAAATCACGCCCGATGCTAAGGGCGCGGCTACGGGGAGAGAATCATGAAGACGCGGCTCAGTTATAAAAACCCTCTACTTGCAGCGATCATCGCTGCGACGATTGCCATCGGCATCGGCATGCCCCATCTGAGCTGGGCACAGACGGCTGAAGCGACTTTGCGCGGCAGGGCCGCGGCGAACGCAGAGGTGGTCGCGAAGAACATCGACACCGGTGCCACGCGACGGACCATAGCTGCTGAGGACGGCAGCTACGCGCTACCGGGCTTGCAGCCCGGCACATATCAAGTAGAAGCCGGACCGGGTACCGCTACCACCGTTACGCTCACCGTGGCTTCTACGGCCACGCTCGATCTGACGGCGCCGGGCGCTGAAGCTGCGCCGGGAGGCATTTCGGAGGTCACGGTCAAGTCCAAGCGGCTCTATGACGTACGGACTTCTGAGGTTGGAGCGACGGTGTCACTACAACAGATCCAGACGGTGCCGCAGATTACGCGCAACTTCCTGGAGTTCGCCGATACCGTGCCGGGCATCGTATTCAGCGTCGACGATCAAGGGCACACTTCCCTGAAAAGCGGCGGCCAGAACGCGAACTCGGTCAACGTCTATATCGACGGCGTCGGGCAGAAAAATTACGTGAAGGAAGGCGGAGTCAGCGGCCAGTTCAACACGCAAGGCAATCCCTTCCCGCAATTGGCCATCGGCGAATACAAGGTCATCACCTCGAATTACAAGGCCGAATTCGATCAGGTATCGAGCGCCGCGGTGACTGCCGGAACCAAATCCGGCACCAATGAATTTCACGGCGACGCCTTTGGGCAATACACCAGCGACAAATTGCGCGCCGAAACGCCGGCCGAATCAGCGGATGCCCTGAAGACGGTCTCCAAGGACAAAGAATTCGGCGCCTCCCTGGGCGGCCCGATCATCAAGGACGTGGCGCACTTCTTTCTTGCCTACGAGGGCAAGCGCTTCATCACCCCCATCACGGTGACGCCGGGAGTTCCCATCCTCGCCGGCACGCCCGTCCAAAACTTCTTGCCGGCGGCCGTAAACGCGCAATTCGGACCGAGCAGTTTGCCGTTCAACGAAGATTTATTTTTCGGCAAGCTCGACTGGGAGCCTTCCGACTATGACCGCATCGAGGTGAGCGCCAAGGTGCGCACCGAGGACCAAACGTTGCAGATCGGCATCGCGCAGGCAGCTTCAGCGGCCCTTACCGACAAGAATAACGACGTGCGCTACACCCTGCGCTGGGCGCACAGCGCCAATCGCTGGTTGAACGAGTTGCTGTTCACGCACGAGGATGCCTTCAACCAACCCTCCGCGATAAACACCGGCAATGGTTCCCAGTACATCGTGGTGGCGAACAACCAGCAGCTCGTACTGGCGACGGGCTCTGCCGATCCACGGGGCACGCAAAACAAGGGGCAGCGCGGGCCCGGGGTACAGGACGACTTCACGCTGAATGATTTGCATTGGCTGGGCGATCACACCGTCAAGGCCGGGGCCAAATTCAAGAGAATCGACCTGACGGCTGCCGATGCGCTGGATATCAATCCGCAGTTTTACTACAACGTAACGCCCGCGGGTACGGATGCGCTGCCCTATAAAGCTTTGTTCACGAACCCTGTTCCTGGCTTGAGCTCGACGGCAACGTCGCGGGACAATCAGTTCGGAGTCTACATTCAAGATGACTGGGTACAGAACGAACATCTGACGTGGAACATCGGCTTTCGCTGGGATTACGAAAAGAATCTGGGCTACTTGAACTACGTCACGCCTGCTAATGTCGTAGCTGCCTATAACACCCAGGACCCACGCGCACCCGCGGGACAAACCTACGCGCAATCGTTGGCATTGGGCGGCGTCAACGTCAACGACTACATCAGTACCGGGAACAACCGCAAGGCATACACCGGCGAATTTCAACCCCGGCTCGGATTTTCCTTCGATTTGAATGCCGACCAGAAGCACGTGATATTCGGCGGCTACGGCCGCTCATATGATCGGGATCTGTATGATTACTTGCAGGTCGAAGTAACCAAGTCGGCGCTGCCCGAATACACGGTGTTCTTCCCGAACGCTGCCGGCACGGCAGGCAATGGCGGCTGCGTTGGAACGCCCTGCGTGCCGTTCAATCCGAACTACTTGAACGGCTTGTCGAACTTGCAGGCTCTGGTTGCGTCAAATGCCGCCGGAGCGGAAATCGACGCCGTGAACAACAATTTGAAAGTACCCTACTCGGATCAGTTCAGCATCGGCATACGCAACACGCTGGGCGATTGGATTACCAGTGCCGCCGTGGCGCGCATCATCAGCAAGGACGGCTTCGTCTTCACACTGGGAAACCGCGGACCCAACGGCGCATTTTTCTCGAACGGCGGCCCGGACTTCGGCAATAGCGTGCCCGGCTTCGGCGCACTGATCATCGGCAACAACGGCATCGAAACCAAGACCACGCAGGTGCTGCTGTCGGCGGAAAAACCATTTACCCAGGAATCGCATTGGGGCGCAACGTTCGCTTATACGTACACCGATTCCTCGACGAACCGCTCTACCATTGAGCACTATGCGTTTGACGAGGCGACCATCCAACAGTATCCGTTCATCAACTCGAATGCCGCCGCCAGGCACCGCATTGTCGGCACCGGCTCGTACGGTGCGCCCTGGGGCTTTCTCGTCGCCGCAAAGCTCACCCTGGCGACCCCGATTCCGGTCAATGACGTTGCCAATTTCGGTCTGGTCTATCCCAACGGCGCCAACGGCAATCCCATCTCCGCGACCCCGCAGAACTTTTTTGGATATCGCACCGTCGATCTGCAAATCACCAAGAACTTCAACATCGCGGATTTTGCGTCGATGTATGTGCGGCTCGACGGGTTGAATATTTTCGACTTTCACAATTATTCGGACACGCTCAACAACTGGGGCACGGGCGGCGTTGCAAATCCGAACCCGGTACCCTACAACTATAAGGGCAACATCAATGGTGTGCCGCGCACGCTGAAGCTCAGCGTTGGGGCGAAGTTTTGATGGCAGCCTGGGATGCGATGCCGATGTGTGCGCACACGTAGGGAACCACGCTGCAAATGAGATTCCATGCTGCCGTCGGGGCCGGCTCCCTGGCCGCGATCTTGATTCTTGCCGCCTGCAACGCCCTGCAACCGGCCGCGCCTCCCAAATTGCTGGAGCAGACGGATACGCCCAATGATGCCGCCGAATTCCTCGAGGACATCGAACATAGAACGTTTGATTTTTTCTGGGCCAACGCCAACCCCAAGAATGGTCTGGTTCCGGACCGTTATCCGACGCGCGTATTCGCCAGCGTGGCCGCCGTCGGGTTCGCCCTGACGGCCTATCCCATCGGGGTTGAACGCGGCTACGTATCGCGCGCCGACGCACGCGACCGGGTACTGAAGACGCTGCGCTTCTTTCGCGATGCGCCCCAAGGTCCCGCTGCCAAGGGATTCGCGGGGTACAAAGGCTTTTACTACCACTTCCTGGACATGGAGACCGGGGTTCGGTTCAACGAACGGTCCGAGTTGTCGATGATGGACACGTCGCTGTTCATCGCGGGCGTGCTGTTCTGTCAAAGCTATTTCGATGGTTCCGATCCTGAGGAAAAAGAGCTGCGCAAGATCGCCGATTGGTTATATCGGCGCGTCGACTGGGGCTGGGCATCGCGCGATGACAGCGTGGTGGCACTCGGATGGTCGCCGGAAATGGGGTTTCACCAAAGGAGTTGGCGCGGCTACAACGAATCCTCAATCATGTACATCTTAGGGTTGGGTTCGCCCACCGCGCCGATGCCGGCGTCGTCGTGGCAGTCCTATACCTCGACCTTCGATTTTCACTGGGTCAACGAGGGCCAATGGTACCTCGCGTTTGCGCCCCTGTTCGGACATCAATACTCGCACGTTTGGATCGATTTTCGCGACATCCGCGACGCGTACATGCGGGGCAAGGGGATCGATTATTTCGACAATACCCGCCGCGCCATCTTTGCCCAGCGCAGTTACGTGATTGCCAATCCCATGAAGTGGGTGGGTTACTCGTCGCGCCTGTGGGGCATTACTGCGAGCGACGGCCCGGTGGAAGCGAAGCTCGATTACAACGGCGAATCTCGCGCCTTCCATGCCTATGCAGCCCGCGGCGCGGGCGGGGCCCAAAACTTTGACGATGGCACGCTGGCGCCCAACGCGGTGGCCGGCGCACTGCCGTTTACGCCGGAGGTCGCCCTCCCGACTTTAAGACTGATGAAGGAACAGTACGGCAAGTACATTTATTCGACCTTTGGCTTTGTGGACGCCTTCAATCTCAGCTTCAATTACCCCGATGTGAAGCTCACCTATGGCCAGCTCGTACCGGAGGTGGGTTGGGTCGACAACAACTACCTCGGCATCGATGAGGGGCTCACCATTACCATGATTGAGAATTTTCGCAGCGGTCTCATCTGGCGCATCATGCGCCGCAGTCCGTACTTGAGGCGCGGCCTCGAGCGGGCAGGCTTCCAAGGTGGCTGGCTGGACACGAGGGGATGAGGCGCCCCCAAGATCGCGCCTCCCGCGGGCCGAGTTAGAGTTCAGCCATGCAACGCTTAACGAGCGAGCAGCACTGAGGCCAGCGCCGCCAAACCTTCCTTGCGGCCGATGAATCCCAAACGCTCGGTGGTGGTCGCTTTGATGTTGATCACGGCAGCTGCGGCACTCAGATCGGCGGCGAGGTTGGCCGTCATCGCATTTCGATGCACGGCGATGCGCGGCGCTTCGGCGAGCACGGTGATGTCGGCATTGACCAGCTGCAGTCCCGCCGCCTTCATGCGCTGCGCCACCGCGCGCAGAAACACGCGGCTGTCCGCGCCGCGATAGCGCGGGTCGGTATCGGGAAAATGCTGGCCGATGTCGCCGTCGCCCATGGCGCCGAGCAGCGCATCGCACAAAGCATGAATCACGACGTCGCCGTCCGAGTGCGCCACCACGCCCTGGCTGTGCGCAATGCGCACCCCCCCCAACACGACGTGATCGCCTTCGCCAAAGGCATGCACGTCCATCCCTTGTCCGACTCGCATTTGACTGCTCTCCCCCGTCTTGAGTACCCCCGCCGCCATCTTGAGTATGTCCGCCGCCACGCTCAGGTCCGCGGCGCGAGTCACCTTGATGTTGAACGGTGAGCCGCTGACCAAGGAAGCGCGAATGCCGATGCGTTCCATGGCTTGCGCTTCATCGGTCACCGCAACGCCGGCGCGAGCCGCATCTTGAAGCGCGCGGCGCAATGGCGCGAATGCAAAAACCTGCGGCGTCAAGGCACGCCACAGGCCTGCGCGATCCACGGTTTCAACGCCGCTCGGCAGCTCGCGCTTTACCGTGTCGACAATCGGGGCCGCGAGCACGGCCCCGTTGACAGCCGATGCGCTGTCGCCGGATTTATTTTGGAGCTCGTCGGCCAGGGCGCCGATGTCGCGGCTGCTCAAGCAGGGGCGCGCGGCATCGTGCACCAGAATCCAATCATCGGCGGCAGCGCGAGAACTTAAAAAGTCCAAGCCGTTCACCACCGAATCTTGCCGCTGAGCACCGCCGATCGTGGTCATGAGCTTCGGCGAGTTCAACTTGGCCGCGACCTGCGGCCAATGACTGTCGCCGGCCGCGAGCACCACCACAATGGCGTGGATGCGGGGCTCGGCCAGCAGCGCTCGCAGTGACCATTCGAGCACGCTGCTGCCCAATAGCGGCGTGTACTGTTTAGGGAGATTGGGCGTCTCGCTCGAGGCAAAGCGCTCGCCACGGCCTGCCGCGGGAACGATCGCCCAGAGGCGGCGCTCCGCCGGCACGGTCACCGAACGCGAGCGGTAGCGGCAACGGGGACAGGAGCTGCGGGAGCCGGCGTGTTGGCCCGCACGACTTGATAAAAAGTCTCGCTGGCCGTGACCATCCCCAGTTCGCTGCGGGCCCGCTCTTCGAGGGCCGTCAAACCAACCTTGAGATTGGTCACTTCGGCCGCCAATTGCCGGTTGTGCTCGCCCTGGCTCTGATTGGCCGCTCTTTGTGCATCGACCGAGAGCTCAAGCCCCGACACTTCGCGCAAGCCTCGATCCGAGAGCCACAATCGGCCCTGGAGCAAGATCAGTGTTATAGCCAGTACGGCCGCGAAAATCCTCATGGGGACAGGAGCTTAGCACGAACTCTTAAGAAATTGGAACCGACAAGGCACGCGCTCCTGCGTAAGATGCCTTGGCGCCCAACTCGCCCTCGATTCTCAGCAGCTGATTGTACTTGGCCATTCGATCGGAGCGCGACATCGAGCCGGTCTTGATTTGCGTCGCGGTCGTCGCGGCCGCGATGTCCGCGATCGTCGCGTCCTCGGTCTCGCCGGAGCGGTGCGAAACGACGGCGGCGTATTTCGCCTTGAATGCCATGTCGATGGCAGCCAATGTTTCGGTCAAGGTCCCGATTTGATTGGGCTTGATGAGAATCGCGTTGGCGATTTTCTTGGCGATGCCTTCGGCGAAAATCTTGGTGTTCGTCACGAACAAGTCATCACCCACCAGCTGCACCTTGGTTCCCAGTTTGCGCGTGAGGATGGCCCAGCCGTCCCAGTCCCCTTCGCTCATGCCGTCCTCGACGGTGACAATGGGATACTTGGCGACCAAACCCGCCAGATAATCGGCAAATTCCGACGCGCTGAACTTGCGCCCCTCGGACTCGAGGTCGTAGACGCCGTCCTTGAAAAATTCGGTGCTGGCGACATCCAAACCCAAATAAATATCCTTGCCCGCACGATAGCCGGCCTTGTCGATGGCTTCCAGGATGATGGTGATGGCCGCTTCGTTCGACGGCAAATCCGGGGCGAAGCCGCCCTCATCGCCCACGGCGGTATTCAAGCCCTTGGCGTGCAGCACTTTCTTGAGCGTATGGAACACTTCGGCGCCATAGCGCAAGGCTTCGGAAAACGACGGCGCGCCGATCGGCAGAATCATGAATTCTTGGATATCGACACTGTTGTCCGCGTGCGCCCCGCCATTGATGATATTCATCATCGGCACGGGCAGCGTCAAATCCCCGGTGCGAGCCAAATGCCGGTACAGGGGCAGGCCTTGATCGGCCGCGGCAGCCTTCGCCGCCGCCAACGACACGGCCAAAATCGCATTGGCGCCCAATCTCGCTTTGTTGTCCGTGCCATCCAATTTGATCATCGTGGCATCCAGCGCCTCTTGATCCGAAGCATTTGCGCCCAACACGGAATCGCGTATCGCGCCGTTGACCGCGCCGACTGCCTTGAGCACGCCCTTGCCGCCGAATCGTTTCATATCGCCATCACGCAGCTCCACCGCTTCGCGCGAGCCGGTCGAAGCACCCGAGGGCACCGCTGCCCGGCCGACGGTGCCGGAATCCAATACTACGTCTGCTTCGACCGTGGGATTTCCCCGGGAATCGATGATTTGACGGCCGCGAACATCGACGATTCGACTCATAGAAGTGATTCCTCAAAGGGTGATCTCTTGACCGCGGCGTCCAGTTCGGCAAGCGTGGTCAGCAACGACTTCATCCGATCCAAGGGCCAGGCGTTCGGACCATCCGACAGCGCCTTGGCGGGGTCGGGGTGCGTCTCCATGAAAATGCCCGCCACGCCGGCGGCAACCGCGGCACGCGCCAGCACCGGCACGAATTCTCGCTGCCCGCCGGATGAGTCGCCCTTGCCGCCGGGCAGCTGCACCGAGTGGGTCGCATCGAATACCACCGGACACCCGGTGGCGCGCATGACGGCCAGGGAGCGCATGTCCGCCACCAGATTATTATAGCCGAAGGAGAAGCCGCGCTCGCAAACCATGATCTGCGTATTGCCGGTGGAGCGCGCCTTGTCGACGACGTTCTGCATTTCCCAGGGCGACAGGAACTGCCCCTTCTTGATGTTCACCGGTTTGCCTTGCGAGCAGGCGGCGACGATGAAATTGGTTTGACGGCAAAGAAATGCCGGCGTTTGCAGCACATCGACAACGGCCGCGACTTCGGCAAGCGGCGTATCTTCATGCACGTCGGTCAAGACCGGCACGCCGATCTGTTCGCGCACTTTGCCCAAGGCCTTCAAGCCTTCTTGCAAACCGGGACCGCGAAAACTCGCCCGCGAGGAGCGATTGGCCTTGTCGAACGATGCTTTGAAGATGAAGGGGATTTTGAGCGCGGCTGTCATCTCCTTGAGACGGCCGGCCACGTCGATGACGAGGCCCTCGCTTTCAATCACACAGGGTCCGGCAATCAAAAAGAACGGGCGATCCGGCCCGACCTCGAAGGAAGTCAGCTTCATGGCTTAGCCGGAACTATTCATGAACAAGGGAAAAGCTTGAAAGAAGGCGGGGTTGGGCAGGCATTTTACGGAGCGTGAAAAACAGGATGTTTTTCCCGCAGCCCCCAGGGATGGGTTCACGGCGGTCCGGAAAATGCCTGCCCAATTCCGCCTTCGTGCACGAGAATACTTATCGTTCATGAATAGTTCCGCTTAGCGAATCATGCGGTGGCGCGCCCGGGCTGCAGCGAAGCTCGGTACTCGCGCGCTGCCCTGACGAAGCCCGCGAACAGCGGATGCCCGTCGCGGGGCGTGGACGTGAATTCGGGATGGAACTGACTGGCAACGAACCAGGGATGGCTGGGCAATTCAATGAATTCCACCAACCCATCCGCCGAGAAGCCGGAGAAGCGCAGGCCGGCCGCAGTCAATTCCTCGAGATAGTGATTGTTGAATTCATAGCGGTGGCGGTGACGCTCGAAGATCGATTCCTTGCCGTACAGGATGCGCGCCAGTGAACCCGGAACGAGCTTGGCCTCTTGGGCGCCGAGCCGCATGCTGCCGCCCAAATCCGATTTCTCATCGCGCACCTGTTGTCCGCGCTCCAAGTCCTGCCATTCGGTTATCAATGCGATCACCGGGTGATTGGTGGCGCGGTCGAACTCGGTACTGTTGGCGCCCTTGAGCGCCAGTACATTGCGCGCATATTCGATGATGGCGAGCTGCATCCCCAAACAAATACCCAGATACGGAATGCCGTTTTCGCGCGCAAAACGGATCGCTTGAATCTTGCCTTCGATGCCGCGGTCGCCGAATCCGCCCGGCACCAAAATGGCATCCATTTTTTGCAGCGCCGCTGCGCCCGAGCGCTCGATGTCCTGCGACTCGAAATAGTGAATATTCACCTTCGTGCGAGTCTTGATGCCGCCGTGCATCAGGGATTCGTTCAATGAAATATACGAGTCGCGAATCTGCACGTACTTTCCGACCATGCCGATGTCGACGACGGCTTCGGGATTCTGCTTGGCGGCAACGACTGCGCGCCATTCGGACAGATCGGTCGGCGGCGCATTCAAGCGCAGCTTGTCGACCACGATGTCGTCCAGGTCCTGTTCGTGCAGCAGCATCGGAATTTTGTAAATGTCATCGGAATCCACCGCCGAAATCACCGCCCGCTCTTCGACATTGGTGAATAGGGCAATCTTGCGGCGCTGCTCATCCGGGAGGCTTTGCGAGCAGCGGCACAATAAAATATCGGGTTGGATGCCGATGCCGCGCAGCTCCTTCACAGAGTGCTGCGTGGGCTTGGTCTTGATCTCTCCGGCGCCGCCTAAGATCGGCACCAGCGTCAAATGCATGTACAGCACCTTGTCGCGCCCGAGCTCCACCCCCATTTGGCGAATGGCTTCGAGAAACGGCAGCGATTCGATGTCGCCGACGGTGCCGCCGATTTCGACCATACAGACGTCCGAATCGCCGGCGCCCATGCGAATCCGGTGCTTGATCTCGTCCGTGATGTGCGGGATAACCTGCACGGTCGCGCCGAGATAATCGCCGCGCCGTTCCTTCGCGATGACGCGCTCGTAGATTCTG